>Ga0302233_10001220_pt1 | contig 18344 bp, 25 predicted proteins | sample II_Palsa_N3_1_FD_193516 | JGI IMG/M metagenome (GOLD analysis project Ga0302233, IMG submission 193516) | Peat permafrost microbial communities from Stordalen Mire near Abisko, Sweden - II_Palsa_N3_1 | ecosystem: Environmental > Terrestrial > Soil > Palsa > Peat permafrost | place: Sweden... | reverse complement strand
TGCGTTCGTGCTTGTGAGGGCGGCGCCCGAGGAGCAGCTGGTGCACATGTTGGGGCCCGATCCAGAGCACGTCAAGCAGGAGTGATCGCAGCCTTCACAGGTGTTGGTGGTGGTGTTTGCAAACGAACCAGAGGGGCAGGTGGCCGAGCAATTGCCAGGGTTTGAAGTGAGGTAGAGGGAGCCGGTGCAGCCGGTGCACTGGGAGCTGCTGGGGCCAGAGCAGGCGTAGCAAGTAGGATCGCACACTCGGCAGGTGGGAACATTGTTGGCGGCGGTCACGACGTACTCGTACGCAGGGCACCCAGTCTCACACGAGCCGTCCGTTTGGAGGTCCATGCTGCCGACGCAGGTGATGCAGTTGGTGGCCAACCCGCCGTAACAAGACGCGCAGTTGCCGACGCAAGGCGCGCAGGTCGGCGTGCCGCTGCTTGTGTCGGTGTACCCGCCTGGACAACTGGACGTGCACGTGCCGGTCGGGCTGTTGACGACGGTAAAATCGGGCGTGCCGGCTGCACAAGTCTCGCAGTCTTGACTGGTTCCAGCATCGCATGTCGCGCACGAGCCGTCGCACTTGGGGCAGTTGCCGTTGCCGTCGTCATAGTAGCCGTTCGCTGTGTCGCAAGTGTCGCACGGGCCGTCTTGGGACGACTGGACCCATCCGGCCTGGCAGGTGCACGTGCCGTTGTTGTAATAGCCGTCGTCGCACGTCCCTTGGCCGCAGTTGCACTGGGTGCACGAGGTGCCAAAGTAGCCAGACAGGCAGGTGGTGCACGACGAGGCACCGCTGACAAAGTTGGTTGGGCAAGTGCAAAGACCATTCTTAGTGATGCCGCTGTTGCAGCTGCCCGGACCGCAGTCGGGGCATTCCGTGCACGAGCTCGTTGCGTAGTTGGCAACGCAGGCGCTGCACAGGGTGCCGGTGTAGAACGGAGTGGTGCAGTTGCACTGGCCGTTATTGGTCAGGCCAGCGTTGCAGGTGCCGTACTGGCAGGCCGGGCAGGCCGCGCAGCTCGAGCCCCAGTGGCCAGGGGCGCAGATGTCGCAGACCGATGAGGGAACACCGGTTGACTGAGTCCATCCAGTCTTGCAAGTGCAAGTGCCGTTGCCGGTGAGGCCAGCACTGCAAGTGCCCTCAGAACCACAGGTGCAGTTGGTGCAGTTTGCGCCCCACTGGTTGGCGAGACAACCGGGCGAGCACGTGTGAGCCCCGGAGGGCAGCGTGCCGATGGGGCACGTTGTGTAACAGATGCCGTTGTAAAAGTAACCAGTCGTACACGAGAGACAGGCAGCAGGTCCAGAGCTTGAGCACGTGGCGCAGGTCGGGTCGCAGGCTTGGCACGCGTTGGCTGTGCTATTCTTGAAGGCGGTGGACGGGCACGACGTACCGCAGCTGTTGCCATTGAGGTATTGGCCACTGACGCAGGACGTGCACACAGTCGAGCTCGTGCAGGTGGCGCAGGTGGTGGTGCAGTTGGTGCAAGTGGGAATGCTGCTTGTCGTGCTGTACTGGTTGGCAGCGCAGGCGCCGCAGGTGCCGGTTCCGCCGACAGAGTTCAAGGAGTTGCCCGCAACGCACGACAGGCATCCGTTGGCAGCAATCGTGGAGCACGTGGCGCACGTCGCAGAGCAGTTCTGGCAGGTGTTGTTGTTGGTGGAGGTGACCTTGGCTGTTCCCGCAGGGCACGTCGTCAAGCACGTGTTGGCGGGCGTGAGGTAGTCTAGAATAAAAATAAGCATAAGCATGCATCCATACAAAAGCGAACGCAAAGCAAAAGCGTACAGCTGCCAGCGCAGGAGAGGCAAGTCGTCGCCGAGGAGCACGAGAGGCAATTGTTGGTGCACGCAATGCACGTTCGGGTCGTCGTATTGGCATACTCTGTGCTCTCGCACGTCGCATTGCAGTACGAGTTCTTGTCGAGGTTGTAGCCAGGCTCGCACGACGTGCACTTGTTTGCTGCCGCGGAAGTGCTGATACAAAATTCGAAAGATCAGCGAAGCAAGTAAAAAATCGTGCCATACCAGGTGGCACAGCCGGTCGAGCAGTCTGTGCACTGTGAGCCACTGGAAAACGTGCCAGGGAAGCTCGTACAGTTGGCCGTGCATGTGTTCGACGACAAAATGAGTGGGTACGGGCTGGACGCATTGCAGGCCGTGCAGTGTGTTTGAGAGTTGGAGCATTGAGAGCAGGGGAACAAGCAGGGTTGGCAGATGCCAGAGATTGAAACGTAGCCTGGTAAGCAGTCCTCGCACGGGCTTTGGGGGCTGGAGCCGGGCGCCTGGGTCCAGCCGGCCAAGCAGGTACAGTTGCCATCGCCATTGAGGCCGTCATTGCAGGTGCCATAGTTACCGCAGGCGCACTCGCTGGAGCAGGTCGGCCCGTACTGGCCAGGGATGCACGAATCGCAGGTGCCGTTCTGCTGGAAAAACAAGCCTGTCTCGTTGGACATAAAGAAGGTCTGGCAATTGCAGAGGCCGCTGCCAATGATGGTGTCGTCGCACGAGCCGTAAAGACCGCAGTCGGGGCACTGAAGGCACTCGGACGAGCCGTAGCCAGGGAGGCATGCATCGCAAAACTCGCCAGAAAAGCCAGGGGAGCAGGTGCAGTTGCCCGTTCCATCATAGCCGTCATCGCAGACACCGTTGCCGTTGCAGTCGGGGCATTGCAGGCACTGCGAGCTGTAGAAGCCTGGGAGGCATGTGTCGCAGGTGGTGTCCGTGGGACTGACAAAGTTGCCTCTGCAGGTGCAGTTGCCCGAGCCTGTATTGCCTTGGTCGCAGGAACCGTCGGGTCCACAGTCATTGCAGGGAAGGCAGTCGGGACCATAGTAGTTGTTGGCGCACTGGTTGCAATGCTGCCCGCTGCCATCGTTAACGGTGACCAAGTTTGGCGGACACGCGCACAGTCCGGTGGCGCAGCTGTAGTAAGTGTTGGGGCAGCCGCCAGATGGAGGAGAGGGGCACGAGCACGGTGCGATTGTAAGGACGATGTTGACAATGGTAGTGCACGTCGAGCCCTATTGGGAGAGCGCGTCAGTCTATTATTTGTGATTAACGAGACGTACGCCGTAGATTGTAATGACCCCGGTGGTGCCACTAGGGACGCGGACAGACGTGCTGGTGACTTGAGTTCCCGCAGACACATTGGCAAATGTGAGCAGCTGTGGCCCAAAGGAGCCATCACCGTTGGTGATGTACACGACATTGGCTGAGGACGAGACGATGGTGACCTGTACGTCATAGCTTTCCGCGAGGACGGTGGTGATCGACCACTGGTTGCTGGACAAGCAGTTGCTGTTGGCCGTGATGGAGCCAGTGTTGATGGAGGCCCAGCCGTACGTGACAGAGTAGAGCCCGATCGCGTGGGACGTCGAGACAGCGCCGGTGTCAGCGCTGAAGCCGGACGGGGTGTTGGATCCAAAGGCGATATTGTAAACGGCGCCATAGTAGGCAGTGCTCACCGCAGAGGTATAGTTGCCGAGGCACGCGCAGGTACCGCAGGTGTATGCCGTATTGCCGCCGTAGCAGAGACCCGCGTTACCAGCACACCAGCAGTCTGTATGAGCTGAGGTGGAAGGAGAGAAGCCCGGGTTGCAGAGGCAAGACACAGTGCCGTCCGCATTGCACACAAACGGTACGCCGTTGGGCTCACACGTATTGTTATTCTTGCAGTCGCAGAGGCCGTCGCTGCTGTAAATCTTGCCGAGGGGGTCGGGCAGATTGCACGTGCAGCCAGAACTGCCACCGAGCATGTTGCAGGCACCGTTGTAAGCGTTGCAGTTACTAGACGTGCAGATGGTCGCCACCTTGCCAAAGCTTGCACCTAAATTATTTTTTTTATTTTAAAAAATTAATTAAAAAATTATCAACTGGATTCATACCTGTGAGGTTGACGAGGAGGAGAAGATCGTTGAAGTCAGGATTGGTAGGTGCTGTGGATTCCTCGAATCCGACAAGATATCCGTAAATGGAGCTCAGGACTGCCACGTGCTGGGCATTGTCAGAGTTGCGCACCGCCCAATTGGTAGAGTACCACGAGGGTGTTAGCTGGAAGAAGCAAATGAGCTAAAGGAGACTACGAAATAACTAAGCTATACCGATGGCGGTGCATTGGGAACAAAATAGTAATAGTTGGGGTCGATCGGGCAACTGGCATGCGTCCAGCAAGTGTAGTTGCGGGCGCCGTAACGCACGAGGCATTGCATGAAATCGTCGTTGTAGTTGGTATCACCCTGAGTTGTCGCAGGAATCCTGAAATTGCAGTGTTGGGAGTTGTAGTTGTACACTGACGACGAAGGGGTCGCACCTGTAAAGCAATTAAATAATTTCCGGCGGTATAGAAGCTGTACCGTCGCGATGCAGATAGAAGCCGACCTTGGTGCCCGCGGGGAAGAAAAGGCTGACTGTGTCACCCGTGCCACGGCAATACTGGAAGAGTCCGCCCTTGGCAGTGGTGCCGACGCTGCCCACGTTTGTGTTTGGGAACGATCGCGATGCGTCGGCAAAGACCTCCTCCTGCACGAGAATTAATAAATAATAGAGAGAAGCAACATACAAAGGACCAGAATATAGGGTTGCCGTTGGAGTCAACCAGGTAGATGCCCATTTGGTTGCGGTACGACGATCCATCGTACAGGAAGGTGACGTCGATCTCGCAGTTGCTCGTGCACGTAATTGTCATACTAAAATAATAGTAATAAAAAGACCGCAGCAATGAGAGCTTGCGCATGGGAAAACTTCCTTACTCGACGGTAGAGTTGGTCATCGCACTCATTGCAGCCGCTTGGTCAGTATAGATTGCTCCATTTCCTCCGTCAGCGACGCTCTCGGGGAACCAGTGCAGCTGCAAAGGAAAAGTAAGACCTAAAATTATTTATTTTTCTGGATCGTACCGCAAAGTCGACAATGTTGCCAACGACAGGAGGATTCGTTCCTTGAGGAATGGAGATTCCGGTGTGCGGGGCGCGGAAGGAGGGGTTGAGAGGCAGGGCACAGAGAGATCCTTCTCCAAACTGCGGGGCCACGCCACCGACTGTGCGCAGGAGGTCCACAACAGTGAAGTAGTCGGTTCCTCCGCACAGGTCCATGAAGTAGTTTACCCCGTAAACGTGCTCCGTGTTGTAGTAGAACTCGACCGGGCACATATTGTTACAGTATTCCCACGAAACAGCATCTGCCGCCGGTGGCGTCGAGTCGCCGCAGTAGCAATACGCGTAGTTCACGTCCCCACGATCTTGAACTCCGTAGAGCTTGTAGATGACATCCGAATACTCGGACGGAACGTCGATGGCAGCGTAGCGGTGACCTTAGCATGCGACGGTTAGAACAAACCCACGGACCCAAAACAGAGTACCCAAGCTCAGACACTCGGCGGCACAAAGATGCTGGCTCACAAAGTCGGGTCCATAGGGCGACGCGAAACCGCTGTACTGGACAGTGTAGCTGTATGCGACGGTCTCGGAGGTACATTGGCCGGCGGAGCATAAACCAAAGAACTCCTCAAACCGATTGCAGTGGGCCGTGCACGTAGTCACGTTTGTAACAATGTACGAGATCGAGGTGACCGGCGTCGGCAGGTTTTGGGAGTAGCAGCCATTGTAGTCAAAGTTGTCTGCAATTCAAGAGAAAAAAGTTGGGAACTCGGTCTGCTTTTCCATCCGTACATTTGTTGGTGACGGTCATGTTGCCGGCTACAAATTGGTTAGTTGCACCGCCGTGCAGTGTTTCGACGTAGGAGTTCCAGCCGCTGTTGATGTTGTACGAGGTGACCATGGGGCCAGAGTACTCGTAGGGCACATAGTTCTGCGCCAGCACGGCGGTCGCGGAGACCGCTGCGACGAGGAGGGAGAAAAACGAATTCGCGGTCTTTCTCATTTCCCTATTTTGAAAAAAAATAAAATTAGCCAACACGAACCAGATGCCCGGTGCAAAGCACAGCGTGCAGCAAAAGCAAAAGAACAACAAGAGAGAGTAACAAGCACACAATAATAGGAGTTCTCAAAAAAAAAAGAATAGATAAAAAAAAGATAGCAGGAAAACCCATTTGAAAAACACATAAACCTAACCAAAAACCGCCTCCCAATTCAACATTTGGACGACAAACCGCGCAGATAGGGTCCCCACATCCTGGCCGCTCGGATGGCACCGCCCAGAGGCCTTATCGCGGCACATGGTACCATTTTTTTCTCCCCTTCCCTCGCAACCCGGCGAACGACGTGTGAAAACTGGAAGAAAACTTGAAACACGGAAAAGGGGCACCAAGGCTGCCTATTCGGGTAACAATATTCCTTATCTGCGTGGGTCGAGGACACATTAAAAAGGGTCGTCAAGACAACAGGACAACATTCAAATGAGTGGGCGAAAAAGCTGAGGATAAATTCAGAAAGAAAATCAATACTCGATCAGAAGCAAACGCTCGAGGGCGTCGGGATCCGGGGGCTCAAAGTAGAGGGGGGGGCCCTGAAGGATGTCCCCACCACGAACCACTGCTGCGGCTGGCTCTTGAGATGGTGACTACACGGGCCTCATTGCAATGGCAGCTAACGCGAGGCGACGTCAAAAGTTAACACTTCTGGGTAGTGCTACCTCCTCAGGCTGTCGTGCTTGTCGTGCTTGCTGAAGGGCCTGCCCTGCCCATGGTGGCGAGCTGTCCAAGTTCGCTCGGACGACTCGGGACGGGAGAGTGATAAAATAGCCCACCCACGTGGGTCCAGTTTCTTCCCCCCCTCTTCCCCAAAGCAATCATGCTTGCTTCGCGTCTCTTTTCGCGCTCGTACGCCACGTCCGGCAACGTGATCAAGACGGTGACGGTGATCGGCAGCGGCCTCATGGGCAGCGGCATTGTCCAGGTGGCAGCGGCGACCGGCCACAAGGTGATCATGGTCGACAACAACGGGGACGCCCTCAAGAAGGGCCACGACCGCATCGCCGCCAGCATCAAGCGCGTTGCGGCCAAGCAGTACGAGGGCAAGGCCGAGGAGGGCCAGAAGTTTGTGGAGGCCACGCTGGGCAACATTGCCACGAGCACGAGCGCCGAGGAGTCTGCGGCCAAGTCGGATCTGGTTGTCGAGGCCATCGTCGAGAACCTCGAGGTCAAGCAAAAGCTGTTTGCGTCGCTGGACAAGGCCGCGCCCCAGCACACCATCTTCGTGTCCAACACGTCGTCGCTGTCCATCGCCGACATTGGCTCGACCACGCAGCGCCAGGACAAATTTGGCGGCCTGCACTTTTTCAACCCCGTGCCCGTGATGAAGCTGGTCGAGGTCATCAAGACCGACAAGACCAGCCAGGCCACGTTTGACTCGCTCATCGCCTTTGGCAAGGCCGTTGGCAAGACCACCGTTGCCTGCAAGGACACCCCCGGCTTCATCGTCAACCGCCTGCTCGTCCCGTACCTCGCCGAGGCCATCCGCCTGGTCGAGCGTGGCGATGCCACCACAGAGGACATTGACACCGCCATGAAGCTCGGTGCCGGCTATCCCATGGGTCCTTTCACCCTCGCCGACTATGTCGGCCTCGACACCACCAAGTTCATCCTCGACGGCTGGAGCAAGCGCTTCCCCAACGAGCCTCTGTTCAAGCCCGTTCCTCTCGTAACGAAAACGCCCCCCATTTTTTAGCCGGTTTGTTCCATTAAACGTTAAACAAAAAAAAAAAAAACACTAGCTCACCAAGCTCGTCACCGACAGCAAGTTTGGCGTCAAGTCGGGCGAGGGCTTTTACAAGTACGACAACAAGGGCAACAAGATTGCCAAGTAAAAAACAAAAAAAGAAATCTAGATTCTTTTCCTGTTTTTCTTTTCCTTGTTTTTTCTGTTGTCGTCGTGGCCATTTGGTTTGATTTTTTTTTTATAGATATAAAGGACGTTTTACATTAGTGGCCGGCGACCTTGTAGCTCTCCCAGCCGTTGGCCTCGATCACGCCCACCTTGGTGTGGACCTCGTCCGACATCTTTTGCTGGTAGTCGAGCATGGCCTGGAGGAGCACGGGGTCAAAGGCGCCGAGGATGCGGATGGCGAGCAGGGCCGCGTTGGTGGGGTTGTTGATGGCGACAGTGGCCACGGGCACGCCACGCGGCATCTGGACAATCGAGTGGAGCGAGTCGACGCCGTCGAGGTTTTTGAGGGCCACGGGGACACCGATGACGGGGAGGGGCGTGAGGGCGGCGACCATACCGGGCAGATGGGCGGCGCCGCCTGCTCCCGCGATGATCGCCTTGAGGCCGCGCAGGTGGGCCGACTTGGCGTACTCGTACATGCGGTCGGGCGTGCGGTGGGCCGACACGATCGTCAGCTCAAAGTCGACGTCGAAGCTGCGCAGGATCTCGGCCGCGGTCTTCATGATCGGCAGATCCGAGTCGCTGCCCATGATGATGCCGACCTGGGGGAGAACCTTTGGCTTCTCAAACTGGGTAATCTAAGCGGATAGGTAGGGTAAATGAACAGTTACTTTTTTAACAACAGTGGTCTACCTTGGAGAGACGCAGGGATGCCTCCGACATGGTCGCGCCCGTGACGGTGATATGGCCCATCTTGCGGCCGGCCCTTGCCTCGCCCTTGTTGTACCAGTGCATGGAGGCCCCGGGGACGGCCAGGCTCTTGATGCAGGGCTCGAGGGTCTGCTCTGTGTTGCCGTTGCCGAGGATGTTGTACATGATCGCAGCGGGAACCCGCATCTTGCCGCTGCCCAGGGGCAGCCCGGCAACGGCGCGGATGTGCTGCTCAAACTGGCTTGTGTGGCACGCCTCGATTGTGTAGTGGCCCGAGTTGTGGACACGCGGGGCAATCTCGTTGATGACAACGTCGCCGTTGGCCAGCAGGAACAGCTCCACGCCAAAGATGCCGGCGCCGGAGAACGTGGCCACGGCCTTTTCAGACAGCTCGCACGCCTTGGCAGCGATCCTTCCGTCGATTTGCGCGGGCGCGACGACGGTGTGGCAGATATGGTCCTAAAATGTATTTTTATTCCAACATCATTTTGATTTTTTTAAAACCCTGTACTACCTTTTGGATGGTCTCGACGCACGGGTACGAGACAATGTGGCCCGCGGGGTCGCGCGCAACCATGACAGCAATCTCCTTTGTGAACGACACAAACTGCTCCACGTAGACGTCTGTGCTGACGAGCGACTTGAGCGCGCCCGCGATGCCCTCCTCGCTCTTGACCGTGGCGTTGCCTCGGCCGTCGTAGGCAAGCGTCTTGGACTTTAGCAGGAGCGGGTAGCCAAAGGCCTTCCCGGCCGCCTTGATGTCCTCGAGGCCGTTCTTGGCATCGACGTACGGGGCCACGGGCAACTGCGCCTTGCTCAGGTGCACCTTTTGCGCGTACTTGTCCTGGATGACCTTGATCGTGGCGGGCGAAGGGTGCACGGGCACGTCTATGAATAAAAAAGATAAACCGACGCGACGAAAGACTGGGGGGACCATACTCTTCTGGGCCACGATCGCCTCGAGCGCATCCACGTCCACGTGCTCGATCTCCACAGTGACGACATCGGGCTTGACCTTGTCGATGAACGCGAGCACAGTCTGTTTGTCCTGTGCTCATTGCTTCAGCTCCCGAGGTTTTGCATGCATTCACACACGGTACCTTGAAGTCTCCCTTGGTCGCACTCGTGGCCACGTCCGCCGCCGAGCTCTTCTCACCCGCCGGATCAAGCACGTGCACCTCGATGCCCAGCGGAACGGCCGATTGCGCCAGCATCCGGCCCAGCTGCCCGCCGCCGAGAATCGCAACCTTTTTGGGCGAGGCCATATGGTCTTTGATGACGTAAATGCGGGTCTGTGTTTTGCCCAGACCCCGGAGCACACTTTCGAAATGGCTGCTCCGCTTGGTCCCTTTGTTGGCCGGCTGAGCGGGTCCCTGGCCCGTCACGACGGCGGCATGGTCGCAGCACTGCTGCGGGTGAGCGGGTTCGTGCCCGAGGCGGGATCGCTGCTGGCCCAGCCGGCCCAGCACGGCGACCAGTGGAACAGGGCAAAGGTGTGGACGCAGGCCAGCGCGAGTGGGACGGCCGAGGAGCTGGAGGACTACTGCGAGGAGAAGCTGCCGTCGCCGTGGGCAGAGCTGCTCGTGGCGCATCTCCAGGCGCTGGTGGCGATACAGAAGCGGGAGTACGTGGAGGCGTACTCGGCCCATGCGCAAGTGGTACGCACATATGCCGTCCAGTGGGAGTTAAAATGTGTGCGTTAATGTGGCACAGCTGACGGTACTCATCCGTGCCATCGTCGAGGAGGACAAGTGGGTCCTGCCCGTGCTGCACTCGGTCATCTTTGATTTGAGGTTACTGGCCAGCCTGGGTGTAATGCCGTCGTTATCTCTTCCGGTGCGTCATGCTGACTTGTTTTTGACAGGACCGTACGCTCAAGGCGCAGGGGAGCAAGCCCGGGCTGCTTCAGGACGCGGCGCAGATGCTCAACAAGGCCTTCCAGAGCTGCATCACGGATCGGCAGACGCTCAGCGTGTCAAAGAAGCTGGGTGCCCTCGACGTCGTCAACAACCTGTTCAAGGTCTACTTTCGCCTCCACCAACTGCGGCTGTGCAACAACCTCGTCAGGTCGGTCACGATCGCGTCCTTTCCCAGCATGGACCAGTTCCCCGCCTCGCACACGGTCACCTTTAGGGTACGCTCTTTTCTGCCTTTTCTTTTTTTATCCACTTTCTACACTAGTTTTACACGGGCATGCTCGCGTTCTACGACGAAAACTACCGCAAGGCCGCCGAGGACATGCGCGCCGTGCTCTGCCGCTGCCACAAGGATGCCAAGAGCAACAAGCGGCTCGTCCTGTCGTACCTCATCCCGATGCAGGTGCTTGAGGGCAAGATGGTCCACGTCGACCGCCTAAAACGGTACGGCCTGTCGTACTATGGGCCGATTTTGCAGGCTGTGCGAACGGGCAACGTCGGCCGCTTCAACCAGGTGCGTTTTCGTGTCCTTGCTTTTTATTATTAAAAAAAAAACGCTGTCATTAGACTCTCGCACTGATGGAGAATGTCCTACAACGCCGCGGGCTGTACCTCGTGTTTGAAAAGCTACGCATTATCGTCTACCGCAACCTCTTCAAGCGTGTCTTCCTCCTCACCAAGACGGTCAAGATGCCCCTCGCCGCGCACCTGGCCTGCCTGCACCGTGCCGGCGAGGAGGACGCCACCCTGGACAGCCTCGAGTGCGTCCTCAGCATCCTCATCGACCAGGGCTACATCAAGGGCTACATCGCCCACGAACGCAGCTTCCTCGTCGTCAGTCAGACGAGTGCCTTCCCCCCGATCAGCTCTGTGCGATAGAATTCGAGGGGACGAAGGTGTAAACAGATGGGGCAAGTGAATAAAATAAATATAAAACTGTATGCGAAAATATAAAATACATGACCACACCGCCGCGCCACATCGTCCAGCTGGACCGCGCGACGCAGCACCTCGTGCGCTCGACGGTGGTGATCCGCGACCTGCCGCACGGCGTGCACGCTCTGGTGCAGAACGCCCTGGACGCCGGTGCGACCCACGTGCGCGTGCGTGTGGACTGCGCCGGCGCCTGCTTTGACGTGAGCGACGACGGGCACGGGATCCCCGCCGAGGCCGACTTTGCGCTGCTGGCCCAGCGCCACTGCACGTCCCGGCCGCGCGACCGTCGCGGCGAGTCGCTGGCCAGCCTGGCGGACGTGTCGCGGCTGAGCATAGCCAGCGGAACGCGCCGCAAGACGATCCGCTTTGGGCAACCCACCCCGTTGACGACGCTTAATTTGCTCGAGCAGCAGCAGCAGCAGGGGTTCACCACGGTCGTCACCGTGCGCGAGTTCTTTGGGTGCGTGCCCGTGCGCCAGCGCCGGCTGGTGGCCTCTGCGGCGGCCGAGCAGGAGAAGACGAAACACGTCGTGCAGGAGCTGGCCATTGCGCACCCTCACGTCGCCTTTGTGCTGCTGGCGACAACAGGGCTCGTCAGCACGGACGCGGCAGGGCAGCAGCTGGTCAACGTGCCCGTGGCTGCCTCGGTGGTGGACCGCTTCGCCGCGCTCTTTGGCTCACAGGTGGGCGAGCATCTGCGGCCGGTGCGGTACGTCCCCCCTCCCAACGACGAGCAGGACGCGGCTGTGACGGTGGAGGGCGTGGTGGCAGTGCAAGGCCATGTGTCCAAGCGGCTGCAGTTTGTCGTGCTCAACGGGCGAGTGGTCAAGCCGGCAGGGGACCCGCTCCTCAAGGCGATCAGCGCCGTGTTTGCGGCGTCGCAGCTGGCGCGGGTCGTGGCGGACGAGGGCGACGTCGACTTTGACCGGGACTGGAGGCGCACGGGCGTGTACCGCAAGAAGACGACGCAGGACCGGTTTGGCGTGTTTGTGCTGTTTCTGGAGTGCGATGAGGCCGTGGTGGACGTCGTGGACGATGGCGTGTACGTCATTCCCCAGTTCCATGTACGTTTTTTATTATTTTACTTTGCTTTGACACGGTTTCTTAACGGCACAGGATTGGGAGAAGGTCTGGTCCGTGATCGACCACGTCCTCTCAGAGTTCCTGCGCGACGCCAACCTGCTGCCGGACGAGGCGCCTGCGCATCCGCTCGTGAGGACGTCCAACGTCCACGGTGCGCCCCCTGTTGACTGCGACGACGATGACTACGACGACGACGGGGAATACGGCTGGAACAACGAGGAAGAGAGCAGGATGATCGAGGACCATGAGGAGGCTGACGACGACGAGGCCCGACTGGACAACGTGGACCCACCATCGAGCCAGGAACGGTTTGCCGCGCACATGGCCGCCTTTGAGGCTCCCTCGTCTCTGCCACTCGAAGACGCGAATGGGCCAACATCACGCAACGACGAGATCAAGGCCGCGTTTGTGACGACTCTGACCGAGCCGCCACCAGAGGACGACGAGGCGTCGCCCATGGGGCACACAGACCAGGTGTTCAACCGTTACCTCACGGCGATGAACGAGCTGCCGTCGTCCTCGCCCACCAAAGTCTACTCGTCGCCCACCAGGTCGCCTGCGGCTGCTCCCCGGTCCCGCGATCTGCAGCATTTGCAGCAGCATCTGGCGTCGTCACCTGCTGCGTCTAGCGGTACACACGAGCCAAAGGATTCAGCCCGCCACCAGGACGACGACGACGAGGACCACGGGAGCAACTGCGGTGAGCCCACAGACCTGATCCGATCGGCCACCGTCGCAGTCAACGGCGGCAGCGGCGGCAACAAGGAGGAGCGCAACGTGGGCGATCTGCTGGCGCAGTGGGTCAACCCTGTCTTCCCCTCCGTCGAGGACGATGTCCCGCGTCTGCCGCAGGGCTCACACCACCGCTACGCCAAGTACTACCGCATGGGCCAGTCGGGGATGGAGAGCGTGCTCAACAAGGGCGACCTGCAGCGCTGCATCCTCATGGGCCAGATCGACAGCAAGTTTATCGCGTGCCGCCTCGACACCAGGAAGGACATTGTGCTGCTGATCGACCAGCACGCGGCCGACGAGCGCGTCCGGCTGGAGCGTCTCACCCGCCAGTTTACGCAAGCCCTCGCCGCCGGGGACCTGGTTGCTGTCGGGCAACCAGGTGGCATCCAGGTCAGACTCTGCGCTGCCGATGTCCAGCTCGTCCAGCTCTACGAGCGGCAGTTCCGGGCGTGGGGCGTCCACTTTGCCTTTCATCGCGTGGCCGATCCCGACCCCCCGCTCGTCTTTGTCCGACAGCTGCCCGCCCTTGTCGCCGAGAAGGTCGATCGCGCACCGGGGATCCTCCACGTAATTTTTATTTAGTTTTCATTTTTTTTAATAATTATTATATTTTTTTTCAGAACCTCATTTCAGAGTACCTCGCTGTCCTCTACGAGTCGCAGGGGTCGTCGATGGCGATGCCCAAGATCGTCACGCACCTGCTCAACTCCAAGGCCTGCCGAGGTGAAAACAAAAAAATTTTTTTTAAAAAAAAATACTTATTTAGTGTTTACTGGTAGGGGCGATCAAGTTTGGCGACCCGCTTCTCCGAGACGAATGCCAGCAGCTGCTCGACTCGCTGGCCCTGTGCGATTTCCCCTTCCAATGTGCCCACGGCCGTCCCTCCATGTTCCCGCTCGTCGTCGTGCCCGCGTTGGCCTCTGCTCCTGATCTCTCTTCTCGCGATCCCTTCCATGGCCGCATCAAGTCCCTCAAGCGTCTGCGGGACGAGCGATAACAATTATTTATTTTTTATTAAATTTTTTATTAAAAGTCGGAATAATCTAGAAAAGCAACGGAATTTCTTGGAAAAAATTGCGGGAAAAAAAACAGTCGGCTGTTGCACCTTCTCTCGGCGTTGGGCATTGCCGTTGCTGCTCGTGGGGAGTGGTGCCCACGACGCAGCGTCCTGCCGCGTGTGTTTTTGAGCGTGGCTCTTTGTCCATTTGGTCAGTTGCTCGTAATCAACGAGGGCCTCCTGAGCGACCACCCGAGTGAACGAGCAGGTCGGCACAGGGCCCGCCCAGCACACAGCCAATGTCGTTGCACATGTGAGTGGTTGCTGTTTGTGCCTGCGTTTATTGGCGCGTGCTCTTTCAGCGTGCTGGCAATCAGGCATTTGTCGATGTGATCCAAAACCGGACTGGTCAGCTGCTGCTCTTCCGCTCGCCCTTTGACTGACCGCGACCGGTTCGTTGCCTGTGTTCTGCTGTGTTTGCTGTGTGTGCGAGCTGGTCACGTTTGTGGCGCTCCTTAGCTACATCGCCTCTCCTCACCCTTTCAATTGGGCTGACCATTGGGTCCTTTATCTGTCGCAGGGAAAGCAACCGTCGCCTTGTGCCCACCCCTTTGCAAAAGGAGACCAAGCGAGCGTTGCCCGACGACATCCGTGCGATGAGCAAGCTTGACCAAGGTAGATAAAACAAAAACAAAATAAAATAAAATAAATAAATTATTATTATTTGTCATCGTGAAAAGACCTATTTGACATGGCACGCAAAGGAAAGGCTGACCAGGTGAAGCGCTTATTGTCGTTGGGGGCCAATGCCAAGGCGCCGCCACTGGACGGCCTTGTGGACGATCGGACACCGCTGCTGGCCGCAGTGCAGAAGGGCCACGCAGCCTGCGTCGAGATCCTGCTGGACCACGGCGTGGACGTCAACCAAACGACCACATCGACCAATGGTAAAACGTAAAAACAGAGAGCAATTATTTCAAGTAAGTATTACTAGGCTGGACACCGCTTCATTACGCCTCCAGCAACGGACACGTGGCCTGCGTCAAGGTCCTGCTGGCCCACGGCGCCGGTGTGAACTCGACCACGGCCGATGGCTGTACGGCGCTATACGCGGCCGTGAGTAAAGGCCAGGCCGGTTGCGCAGAGCTCATCCTCCAGAGCGGCGCAAACGTCAACTCGACCACCAACGACGGATGGTCGGCCCTGTGCTGTGCTGCGCGGTACGGCTACACGGCCTGCGTTGAGATGCTGCTCGAGCACAACGCCAACACGGAAAAGTGCATCCAAAGTAAGACGTTTAGAACGGCACCATCAATTTTACTTGTCGCCCCCAATTATTAGATGGAATGTCGCCGCTGTACCTCGCTGCACGATACAACCACATTGCCTGCGTCGAAAAGCTGCTTGACAAAGGGGCCGACATCAACAAGGCCAAAGCGGACGGCTACACGCCCGTGACTGGTGCTGCTTTCGAGGGCCATCTGGACGTGGTCAGGCTGCTCGTGAGCAGGGGCGCCGATGTCAACAAGGCGTCGCCCAACGGCGTCACGCCTCTTTTTGTCGCAGCCCAGAACGGCCACAATGACTGCATGAAGTTCCTCCTCCAGAAGGGCGCCGATCCTAACAAGAGCATGAACGGTAAACAAAAAAAAATAAATTTTTAAAAGCGACTGGTGCACCTATCAACTATTATTTCAGACGGAGCAACGCCCCTCCACATTGCGGCTCAGCAGGGCCAGTCGTCATCGGTTCGGCTTCTTCGCACCAAGGGCGCCGATATCAACAGGCCGATGCAGAGTGAGTGGAAAGAAAAAACATACACATTTTATAACGCTGTTTGACCCACATAGATGGAATGACTCCGCTCTACCTCGCTGCACAAAAGGGCCACACTGCCTGCGTCGAGTTCCTGCTCGCCAAGGGCATCGAAGTCGACAAGGCTGCCAAAAGTACGTTGCTCAAGCCATCTCGATATTGACCATTTCTGTCTCTAGCGGGCGTGACTCCGCTCATGGTCTCGGCCGAGTGGGGCCACTCTGTGTGCATGAAGCTGTTGCTTTCCAAGAACGCGGGGGTGAACAAGGCGGGCAATGGTATCTGTTTTTTTTTTTCGTAACCATTGGGGGGAAGCGACGACTGAAGAAAGCATTTTCTAGATGGTGCAACAGCGCTCATGTACGCGGCAATGTTTGGCCACGTCTCCTCTGTCCAGATCCTCCTGCGGGCGGGCGCCGACCCGACCATCCGCAAGGCGGACGGCAAGACCGCCTTTGACATTGCCCTGGAGAAACAACAGAACCAGTGCGCCGAGCTCTTGCGCGCCGCCATTACCGCCGCAAAGTTGCCCCCAAGCGAAGTGACGTCCCCTGCGGACCATCCGTCGACTCCCCCCGAGGAGACCGTGTCGCCGGTGTCGTGCTCCTCCGAGGACGGTAAATAGGCAAGGACAATAAGACTTTTCCTAACAAATACCATAAAAAAATAGAAAACGAGGACGCCATCAACCGATATCAGGCTGCGCCCAGGGCCAAGCTGTCCGCGCCCCTGCTCGAGCAGGAGATCCAGCAGCTCAACGTGTCGCTCGACGGCGAGCCGCCCGTGGACCTGGACGCCTACATCAGCAACCTCGAGGTGCAGTTTGCCGGCCTCAAGGAGCATCTGGACCAGTTGCACAGCCTGCAGACGACCGTGGACGAGCTGCACGGCCGCCTCGTGAGCCACCATGGTGCCCCCGCAGTCACCCTGCCCGACACGTCGTTCCGCGTCAAGTACGTTGCCGCGGCCGACATCGACCTGGACGCGCTCATCAAGCCCGACAACAACGATGCACAGACCGCCGCCGAGCTGGCCTCCTCGTCGTTGTCTGCCCGCAAGATCGTCGACAGCCACCTCAACGCCGCCATCGCCAAGGCCAAGGCAGAGGTGTTCCCCCATCTCAAGGTTGCCGCGACCATGGCCGTCGCAAGCATGGTCCAGAGCAAGACCGGTGCCGTCAAGCCCGCCACCGCCGCCGCCGAGTAACAGGCCCAGAACGAAAACCGAAACAAAGAAAATTACAAGGACTTCGCGTTTTCTTTCATCTTTCTTACTTTATTGTGGTAAAAATCATTTGAGCCGAGGGGAGCTGAAATGATCGCCGCTTGCCAATCAATGAAGCAACGCCACGAAAGAGGAGCCCCCTGTGCATGGCGTTTGTTATTTCCTGTCCTCCTTCAAACCACCGCATGTGAAAAGCGACAGGAATGCCCAACCTGGATACGAAAGCATGTGCAACCAAAACCGATGCCAGAAAAAAAGCTTTTCTGTTGTTAGGCAGGAAAAAGTTTTTTCTTCTTCTTCCCCTGTCCCTTCGTTTTTGTCCCCTCGTTGCCGCGCTCTCAAAATCCCTGTCTCTCTTATCTTCTCACTGCGGCTTGTACAGGAAGGGGCCCGGGTTTGCGCAATGCCGCCAAAACAACAGGCCCTGCTCGCCCTTTTGTGGCTCTCTTGCGCGTTGGCCTCGCTCGGTGCCTCGGCTCAGCGTCCAACTCAGTGGACACCAGCAGGAACGCTGCCGTTCCAGCCGCTGTCGACTGGCTGTACGTGCTAGTTCCTTTGGCCCTCTATTCATTCATTATTGCTTATTTTTCAATTCATGGCGAAAAAGACGGCAGTGCCGTCAACGTCGACCAAAGCGCGCTCTTTGTCGACACTCTCAGCAGCTCTGCCCGTTACAACCCCACCAACCGCACCTGGTCGTCGATCCCCAACAGCCCGTCGACCTCCCGCAACGAAGGCGTCCTCGTCCCCCTCCTCGGGCCCAACACGGCCTTGGTGGTGCTCGCCGGGGGCGCTGTCATGAACGACGAGTCTACCATGAACCCCAACACGGACGTGTTCAACGCGATCAGCAACACGTGGTCAACAGGGGCAGCATTCACCGTCCCTCGCTCCTTCCTCGTTGGAGTAGCACTGGTCGACGGCCGTCTGCTGCTCGCCGGTGGCGTCACGGGAGCTCCCGGCACCACAGCCATGGCAAACGTGGATCTGTACGATCCCGTGCGCAACATCTGGGCCACGGCCTCACCCATGACCACAGCTCGTGCAATGCACGAGGCCGTCCTGCTGCCCAACGGCAACGTGCTCGTGGTCGGTGGCCGCAACGGGGCCACGTACTTCGCGTCGTGCGAGATCTACAACGTGACCTCGGGT
>Ga0302233_10001216_pt1 | contig 18373 bp, 28 predicted proteins | sample II_Palsa_N3_1_FD_193516 | JGI IMG/M metagenome (GOLD analysis project Ga0302233, IMG submission 193516) | Peat permafrost microbial communities from Stordalen Mire near Abisko, Sweden - II_Palsa_N3_1 | ecosystem: Environmental > Terrestrial > Soil > Palsa > Peat permafrost | place: Sweden... | reverse complement strand
GCACACTTGCTAATACCTAAAAAAAAAAAAAAAAAAAAAAAACAGAGACAAGCTAGCTGCACCGTGAAGAAAATGCGCACGGCAACTATCGATGCTATTCTGGGCCCTGTCGCCGAGGCCGTCGGCGAACTGCTGCTGGCCAACGAGGAGGCCGAGCTGAACGACGTGCCGCTGCCCGACTTGACGGGCGTGGCCCTTGTCGTGGGCCAGTCCGTCCAGAACCTGCTCAACATTGCCAAGGACGTGCCCAACAAGACCGAGGTAGACGAACGCGATTCTATTTTGGAACACTCGGGCTGGCTGGCTGGCTGGCTGTTGACACTTCTCGCACAAACCCAATAGGACGAGGACGTCAAGATCGAGATGCCACTGGCCTGCCACGAGCTCGACCAGGCCTGCGAGACACTCACGTCGTCGATCGCCCAGCTCAACGACGACCCGCTCAACACCACGCTCCGTGCCGCCTTTGTGGACGGCGCAAAGGGCATCCTCGTGGGCACGCAGAAGGTCCTCGAGGTCTTTGACGACTACGAGGTGCGCAAGATCATCGCCGCCTGCACCGTCTCCAAGACCTATGTAATGCGTTGTTGGCAAACAGACCGCTGACAGCCTGTAACTAGGTCAACCAACTGCGCAAGGTCAACGTGCTGCAGGAGCTCATCCAGATCCTCCAGCCCTGCGCACAGTCGCTGGTCAAGATCGCCAACTTGGCCGACTCTCGGTACGTCGTGTCACGAAACGATATGCTGTTTTTTGACTTTGTCCCCCCCACCCACCCACTCGCTGGCAGAATTGCCGAGCTCGTCGATCCGTGGCTCAAGGTCGAGCTTGCCCAGGCCCGCGACACCATCCGCACGTCGTCAACACTGCTCGTCTCGTCTCTCAAGGTGCACGTGATGAACCCCAGCCAGCCCTCGGCCAAGGAGTCGCGCGATCTCACCGCGGACAAACTCTTCGAGTCTATCGCCGAGGTCGAGCGCATCGTCCTGCTCCGTGAGCCGCCCAAGAACATCCTCGAAGATAAGATTGGCAAGCTCGCTGCCCAGCGTATTGCCGTCATGCAAGCGGTAAGAAAAGAGTAGCCCAGGGGGGGTGCTAACGTGCTTTTTTTTTTTCAAGTTGGCCGAGATCGCTTCGGCTGTGCAGGCTCAGGACGAGGCGGCCCTCGAGGCGGCCCTGAACAAGTTCTACCCTGCTGCCGACGAGATCCTTGCCAACGCCAAGGCCCTTGCTGACCGCCTCCAGGATCCAGTCAAGAAGGGTATGTACTGCAAAAATGAAATGCCTTCTGTTCCAACTATGTGATTGCAGCCCAAGTGAACGAGATCATCGCACGTATTGGTAACCTTCGTCCCAAGCTGGCCGAGGCCGCACGCTTTGCGCTCCAGAACCCGCACGACGCCGATGCCCAGCAGCGTCTGCTTGACTTGATGAAGGACCTCGATGCCGAGTTTGCCGCCCTCGAGAAGGTCATGAACGAGGCCGCGATCGACGACATCTTTGGCGCCATCAACAATGTCGACACCAGCAACGAGGACTCTGCCGTCGCGCGCCTCATCAAGGCTGCCCGTGCCGGCGACGTCGCCACCGTCAACGCCATCGCCAAGGAGTTCACCAGCCAGCTCCGCCTGCTTCAGGACGCCTCCAAGAATGCCGCCGCCAACGCCAAGGATCCCGAGTCGGCTCGCGCCATCATGGCCGCCCAAAAGTTCCTCGACGACTTGCACCCTCAGGTATACCGTCTCTCTCTCTCTCTCTCTCTCTCTCTCTCTCTCTCTCTCGCTCGCTTTATCGAATAAATAAATACTAATAAATTTATTTCTTCAGCTCATTGCGGCCGCCAAGACCGTTGCACTGAACCCCAACGACCCCACGGCCCAGGAGCACCTTGCTGCTGTCGTCAAGGAATGGGAGACCGGTGTTGCCCGTCTCAAGGAAGCCATCGCAAATGCCCAGGCACCCGAGGACGTCCTTTCGGCCACTGGTAAATTATTCCACCAAAAAATGGGTTACTCGTTCATCTCACGTAATTTCTCCTTCCCAGCCAAGGCAATGAAGAATGACCTTGCTGCCTTCGAGCGGGCCTGCGTGACGCAAAACCCCGAGGCTCTCAAGGCCGCCTCCAAGGCCATCACGACCAAGCTGCAGACGGTCAACAATGTCATCAAGCGCGAGATCGACAACTCGGACGACCCCGTCTACCAGGAGAAGCTGCGCAAGCAGCAGGCCGAGCTCAACCAGGCCCTCCCCGAACTCCAGGCCAAGGCCAAGGCTGTCTTTGTCAACCCCAAGGACGCTGCCGCTCTCGAGCAGCTGCAGCAGGCATCCAACAACCTCGTCACCAAGGTCGAGGACATTCAGGAGACCGTCCACGAGCAGGCACACCCTGCCGTGGTGCAAAACAAGTTTGCTGCCCTCGAGGCCCAAGTTGCCTCGCTCAAGCTTGCCGAGCCCGTCGAAGCTGTCAAGGTCGCAGGCGCAGAGGATGCCATCTTTGTGGACGAGCCTCTGCCCGAGCTCCTCGATGCCGAGGAGGCCAAGGCCAACCCGATCAAGGCTTCGGCCATGGAGCTCAAGCTGGAGGCATCCAAGTGGGACTCGACGGACAACAAGATGATCCAGGTTTCCAACAGGGTATCGCGTGAGAAAAGGAAACGCTCAAAACATTACACTCACACAAAAAAAAAAAAAAATTAAAAACAAATCAGTTGGCGGATCTCATGGCTCAGCTCTCCGAGTTTGCCAAGATGGACTCGCCCACGTCCAAGAAAGACTTGATCAATGCCGCCAAGCTCATCGCCCAGGAGGTCAAGGCCATTGAGGAGGAGGCCCGCAAGCTCGCCGAGTCGTGCACGGACAAGCGTCTCAAGGCCGATCTCATCGCCACTGCCCAAAAAATCAACACGATGGGTCAGCAGCTCAAGATCCTTGCTACCGTCAAGGCTGCCAACCCGTCCGACAACGACAACGATCAGCTGGTAATTCGTGTACCATAACTATTTTTTTTTTTTTCTTACTTTGCAACAACACCCAAAAAAAAAAAAAGCTCATTGGCTGCGCCACTGGTCTCATGGCTGCCGTTAGCCAAACGATCACTGCGTCACACGCTGCGTCGATCCGCAGCTCCTTCAAGTCCACGGCCAACGTTACCGTCGCCGCAGTCAAGTGGCGTCGCCTCGTCCACAAGGCCGACCCTAGCGGCAAGCCCAAGTCGCTCGCAGACGCCCTCAAGGGCTCGGCGTCGAGCACCCCCGCTGTCAAGCCTGCCGTTCCCAACAGCTCGGCTGCCCTTGCCGCCACCAACGCCCTCAAGAGTGCGATTGCATCTGCTCCCCAGACGACCACGCCCACCTTGTACGTGCGGAGAGAAAGCAACTATTTACTCAATGTTGTTCTTCTTCTATTGCAGTGCACCCAGCCCCAAGCCCGCAGGCTCCCCTGCAGGAAGCCCAGCTGCGACACGATCAACCATCGGCCAGCCTCTCGTCTTCCGAACCCCCGGCAAGAAGTAAATGAAAGCTAATTTTTTGTTCAACAATCACGACCTTGTTACACCCGCCTGCGAGAAGAGACTCCGCGACAAGTGCATAATATTTTTTTGCAGGCAGTTTCTCATCGAATGTGCACTCTGGGGGTAAACGCTGATTCTACTGTATACATTATGAAGCCATGCGATCGGCAAGGGCGTCGTTGGTTTCGCTGCGCTGCTCTTGGAAGAGCTTGAAGGCAGAGCTCTGCTGCTGGTCAAAGGACTCAAACGCCTCGTCGGATCGGTTGAGGATCATCTCGAGATCGGTGTCGCTGATGACGCCATCGGCCGTGGAGATCTTCAGGTTGTCGTGCGAGTGCAGGATCTCGGCGAGGTCCTCCAGGAGCAGCTTGGGCTCGCTGGTAGCCGTCTGGTTCTGCTTGAACTTGCCCTTGTGGATGACGAGCTTCTCCAGCTTGCGCTTGGCCGCGGCCTTCTGGAGAATGTAGCTCTCGACCGTGTTGGCTGTGCAGAGACGGTAGATGATCACAGGTTTGGTCTGGCCGATTCGGTGAACGCGGTCCTGTGCCTGCAGGTCCATCTGCGGGTTCCAGTCGCTGTCGTAGATGATGCACGTGTCCGCAGAGGTCAGATTGATGCCGAGGCCGCCCGAGCGGGTGCTCAGCAAAAACACCTTGATGTCGGGTTTGCTGTTGAAGTCGCTGATCTAGCAACAATAATTAGAAAAAATCTATTTGTTTAATTACCTGCTGGGCACGATCGGCATAGTTGATGGAGCCGTCGATGCGACAGTAGTGGAGGCCGCGGTGCGACAGGTAGTCGCCCAGAATGTCCAGCATTTTGGTCATCTGGCTGAAAATAAGTGTCTTGTGCCCGCGCGAAAGCAGCGCAGAGAGGAGTTTGTCCAGCAAGAGCATTTTGCCACTGGTCGCAACCACTTCCTCGTCGATGCGGTACTCGAAGCCGTCCTCCTTGAGCGGGTAGTTGAAGAGGTACGGGTGGTTGCATGCCTGCGATATTGCATAAATATCCAGAGATGAAAATGTAGAGTAAGAACAAACCTTGCGCAGTTGCATGAGCATGTTTTGAAGGGACATGTTGCGCACACGACGCTCCTCCTCTGGAATGAACTTGGCTGACGCCGAGGTCTCCGTGCTCATGTTGACGTGGATTTGGGCAAGGGTGGGCTCCTTGTAGTTGCGGCGGCTCTTCTCACGCAGCTTGCGGCCGGTGGGGCTGTAGAGATCAGTGTCCTCCTCTGTAGTCGCTGAAGTTGCTGCGACCGCAGCCGATGTTTTGGGGCTTGATTCGGTTGACGAGTTGGGTGCGGTCGACACGGTCGAGACTGGAGTCGCACCCGTGGAGGACGGGGCGGCCTCGGTGGATAGGCCTACAGCCGGAACACCGCCCGCACCAAACTCGTCCGCGTCCTCGTCAGCCTGGGCCTCAGCGGTCCAGGTGGCTGCGAGGTTGTCGGCCTCGGCGATGATGTCGGCCTCCTTCTGCAGCAAAAAGCTGCGCAGATCGCGACCAACAATCGCGTCATAGTACTCGAGCTGCTGCTTGCTCAGCGGTGCGTACACCAGGTACTCGCGCTTCTTCGGCAGGGTCTTTTCGACTAGACAGACGGGATTGTTGGGTGCTACGTGGTTCTTACTGGAGGAATACATACCATCGACCTTGAGACGGCGGAGCAGGAAAGGCTTGAGGATGTGGTGAAGCTTTGTGACGATCTGGCCCTTCTCCTCTGCCTCAATGATCTTGGAGTCGCCGCCCTCGGTGTTGACATCCGACAGATCAAACCTACATCATTTACTTAGCGGAAAAAACGCCGCTGCGAGAAACTATGAGTACCAGTTCTGGAAACTCTCGAGATCATCAAAGATGTCGGGCAGGAGGAAATTGAGGAGCGACCACAGCTCAGACAGATTGTTCTGAAGCGGGGTGCCGGTGAGGAGCAGCCTGTTTGCCGAGTGGTACGACTTGAGCTCGCGGATGAGCTTGCAGTTCAGGTTCTTGATGCGGTGGCCCTCGTCGACAATGATGTACTTCCAGCGGTAGCGCTGCAGGTGCTTGCGGTCGTTCATCACAATCTCGTACGAGGTAACAATGATGGGGAAGTTGGCGTCGACCGCATTGCTGTTGTTCTGGACCATGCGCTTTTCACGAAGCTTTGTGCGTTCCTCGATCGAGCCGTGGTACAGGAGAGCAGGGATCGTCGGCGTGAAGCGCTTGAACTCGGACACCCAGTTGGTCACGGTCGACAGCGGCGCCACGATCAAGAAAGGGCCGTGGACGCCACGCTCACGAAGGTAAGCGAGGAACGAGATGCACTATGTTGACAAGTAGGATATTAAATAATAATAAAATTAAAAATAAATAGCCATACTTGCAGCGTCTTGCCGAGGCCCATCTCGTCGGCCAGGATGCCGTTGAGCCCGTTCTCGTAGAGCGACACGAGCCACTCGACACCGCCCAGTTGGTAATCGCGCAAAGCTCCGCCCGTCACAAGCTTTGGCTGGCGCTCCGAGGTTTCCTGCGACGTCAGCTTTTGGGGTGACGCAGCGGCCGCCTCGGCGTGCGAAGTCTCACCACCGCTGGCGCTCTCGTCTGCCACCTTGGCGCGCTTGAGGGCAGCAATGTCCTGCAGGGAGGAATTAATAGGACCAACAAAACAAAGCAGGCCATCCAAACCTCTCCCTTGACATAATCGGCAATCTTGTACGTGTGGTCCTTCAGGGGACGCTTGGACGCCTGCTGCTGCTGCTGCTGCTGCTGCTGCTCTGTCGACGTCGAAGACGAGGAAGACGCCTGGGCAGCTGTTGTACGGGGTCTGTGTTACAAACAATGCCACGTTGAAAAAAAAAAACGCACCGGCCTCGGCCTTGGCAGCCCGCTCGCGCTGCTGACGCTGCTGCTCCTCGAGCTTCTGGGACAGGAAGTTGGAGTACAGCGACGTCTTGTCGAGCAGGAACTTGAGTCGGTTGTACCGCTGGCGTTCCACGAGCTGGTCGTACTCGCTCTTGCTCGCCGCCGGCGCTGCTGCCACAGGCGCGGCGGCGGCGGCGGCGGCGACGGCCTCGACCTTTGCTTCTGTGGCCGCCGCAGAGGGAGCGACGTCCATTTGGTCTTCCATGATTTTCACAAGGCGCTCGCTTGGAAGGGAAAAAAAAAAACGCGCGAATTCGAGCAAAACTATGGGTGCTGCACATACTTTTACGTCGGTAGTCATGGCCATCGTGTGGGTGGTGCCTCTGCTGTTGTTCGCGACCGCCGCCGCACGCGCCGAGATACTGTCGGCCGCGACGTCGCTGCCGGAAGAGCCGACGATGACCCTGTTCACGGGCGAGTCGTGGGTGCTGACGCAGGGCACGCTGTTGAACGTGTCGCTCACGACCACGGTAATCGCACCGTCTTTGGTTTGCACCGACTGACTGGAAAACAACCAACCAACAGCCGCCAGACCAGCTCTACTACTTTACGCTCATGACAACAACGATGCTGGTAAGGGGGGTGAAAAGAGGTGCGCGGTATCAACCTGTATTGCGTTTTGTAGGGCGTCGGCATAAACACGTCGTTTACTGCGCCTGGTGTTTACTTTCAGTACCCAACCGTCGTGGTGCGTTACTGCTCGCGCTTGTTGCTCGTGACGTTCCTTTTAACGCGCACACACATATGCACGTAGCGGTACCAATTTCAGGGCACGTTTGAGAAGAACCTGGTCATCTCAAGCGACGACCTCTACGTCTTCAGTCTCATAAGCCTCGGCGGACCCAACGGCTCCGTCGATGTACGTTCATGCCCTGTGCAAACCGAGACCGCTGATCATTCAATGCTTGTGTGCTTCGAACCAGGGGACGATCACGTACTGGAGCCCGCAATGGGGTATGTTGAGCTATGGGGATGCATCGGTCGTGCCTGTGTGCATCTTTTTCACGATTCTGTACGGCGTCGCGAGCATTGCATGGACCTGGTCGACGATAAAATACAAGTAGGGGCTGCACACGTGCCTCCTTTGCAACTGACCTAACACACACCAAAGGGCAAAAACGGGGAGACTGCATCACCTGCTGACTGTTGCCGTGATTACAAACACGATCAGCTACGTCCTTCGGTTAGGCTACTACCAGCTCATTGCCAATACAGGCTACGAGCAGCCTGCGATCCTCTACATTAGTGCCGTGTTTAGCGTCGTATTCAACTCGGCCTTTGTTGCGTTTATCCTGCTGAGCGCCCTCGGCTACTACATCGTCCGTGTGCAGCTGTACCAGCGCGAGCGTCAGATTTTCGGAGCCATCTACGCAATCTTTTTCCTGTTCAACTGTTTGAACGCATTTTGTGTCAACTCAGACCTGTGCCCTGCATTCCAGGTAAACCTTGCAATAATTTAAAAAAAAAAAGGTTTCTCTTTCTAATGGCCAGACAGCTCGGGTTCTACGTCGTTGAATTCCTGATCACGTTTGCTATCATCGTCGCGCTCAACGCAAACATGGAGTGGCTCCGCCTCGCTGTGGCCAGCGCACACATTGTGACCGCGCCCGTTCCAAACGTAAAACGGGCCGTCGGGCGCATTCGCACATTCCGGTATGACGCTGGATTGTCTACTTTATTTTTTTTACTGATTTTTTTTTGGTATTTCGTGTTGGCAGGGACGCGAGATCCGTCTACTTTATCTACCTTGTGTTTCCCGTGTTTTTGCTCTTTGTGGATTTCGCGGTCGTGGAGATCACCGCCTCGTGGCTGCCCCCGCTCGTCCAGGGCACAGTCAGCATGATTATGGTCTTTTGCACGCTCTATTTGTACCGTCCTCTCGGCGGCCAGGTGCACATCCCTGCCCCTGCAGAACAGACCGCGGCGGCTCCCGTCGCACCCGCAGCGGCAGTGCCCGTAGCACCAGCACCAGCGCCTGTGCCCACACACGACAACCCTGTACCTGAGGCAGCCGCAGCCAACTGATTGAAACTAAATAAATTTCCTTTTTTTTATTTTTTTTTTTTAAAAAAAACAATGAATCGTCAAAGAAGCTGTACATAGGAGGGAGCAAGGTGGACCTCGTCGTTAGGGTTTTGGAACTCGCCGCGGAGAAGCCCATTGTCCTCTGGGTTGCTCAGCCTGTCATACAGACCGTTGATAAACTGCAGCCGAGCGACACCAGCCTCCTCGACGCGTCGCTTGAGGCACCGGTTGAACGCGACGATGACATCGCGCTGCGCCAGGACGCCGGTTAGATCCGGAGCCACATCATTATCACTTGGGCGAGGGGTTGGAGGCGGCCTCACGGGGTGGACGAGCGCGGTCATGTTGGGCCGCACCGCGCACTCGCGCACCAACCGAGCGACGTACACCTCGGTCGTTTTTTCCACCGCGTCGTCCAGGGACCGGTACTTTTGGCTTGCGATGGCGCGAGTCATGCCTGTGGCCCCACCCAGTCGGCAGTCGATCTCGCCCGCGACAAAGATGCACGAAAACGCTTCTCCGTCATCAGGGTCGGGGAGGCACGCGAGATGGCTCGCGAGGATCGCTGCCTCGCGCGAGACCTGCCCTTCACCAAAGTTCCATGCCTTGAGACCGATGCACAGCAGCGGAGTCGCCTTGGCCGCCCTAACCGTCTGCCATGCGATCGGCAGGACGTGCGAGTCGCCGAGGACGAACAGCCGGTTCTGTGACGAGGGCGCTGGCTGCGGCGCAGCATGAAAGGGCAACAGGGCGACGATCGTTGCGGCAAAGTTGACCACGACCGGGACGCGAGCGTACACGTGCTCGAGCAGGGACGGCCTGAGGGTGCAAAAGTAGCGCACGAGGCGGGCGTAAAAGGCTGCCGGGACGTTGTGCTTCCTCCACGTCGCATCGTTCACGACAAAGCCGACGACGAGCGCGAGCACGACGAGAGCGATCTCGTCGACCGTGCAGTGCTCCCTGAACGCGCCATCGCTGCCCACGACGCCACGTGCGTGCACGTACGCGGCCGCGGTCTCCCATGCCTCGTCGTAGCTGCCCATAAACACGAGGCACCGCGCCTGCTCAAAGCAGAACTGCGCGTGCGAAGGGGCCAGGCCGACAGCGCGTGTCAGCAGGGCAAGCCCGCCCGCCAGATCGCCCCGCTGCTCCACCAGGCGCACGCCCTGGAGGGCCACATCGACGGGGTCCGGCGTGGCTGCCTCGCCGACGTCATCATTCTCCATTTTACAACATGACAGTCCCGTCGCTGCTGAGCACGGTGCACTTCTCCGGGTCGTTTGCGCTGCTCGATGGCCACCTGCGGCGGCTCCGGCGGTCGGCGGCGGCGCTGGCGGCGCACTATCACGATGCCGGGCCGTTTGCGAATGAAAAGATGCCGTCGGACGAGGCGATTGTGGCGGCCATGCGTGCTGCGGTGGACAAGATGGGGTCTGGGGCTGAGCAGAGGGTGCGGGTGCTTGTGGATGGCGAGGGCGAGGTGCGAGTGGAGGCGAGCGTGTTTGAGAGGCCAGCAGCGACAGCTCATGGCGATCGTGTCGTCGTGCTGGACGATCGGCCGCTGCGTGAGACACACGACGGCTTGGTATTTATGCGCAACAAGACGTCCGAGAGGCGTGTTTATGACGACGCAAGGGCTCGGCGTGGGGTTGCTGCTGCCCCTGCCTCGGACGCTGTCTTTGACGTGCTCCTGTACACAGAGGACGGCTACGTGACCGAATGCTGCATCGCAAACATTGCGGTCGAGATTGAGCGTGACCGGTGGGTGACGCCGCCCGTGAGCGACCTACGACCAATCCTACCGGGTGTGTACCGGGAGTGGCTCCTCGCTCAGGGCCAACTCGAGGAGATGCCGATCGACATTGACCTGCTGAAGGATTGCATCTCGCGCGGGATGAGGGTCAAGTGTTTCAATGCCTTGCGTGGTGAATACTTTGTGACAATTCGCTTCTAGCAAATCGACATCAACCTTCTTCGACGCATTGCAAAGATCGACGGAAGAAATAATAAAAGTAATAATAATTAGTATCGTAGCTAGCGTTTGTGTTGTAAAAATAAAAATAAGAAAATCGAGTTTTCACGTGCACTGGTTGCCGGCGACCCACACTATGGGCCACACAGCGCAAGCAGCCAGCCTACGCGCACATCATCAGGAGCGAGGTCTGAAAAAAATGCAGTGGCCACGTGGGCATTGTTTCTTAGGTCACTGAAATCAGCACGAGAACGAGCATGTCGGGCGAGTTTATGCGCCTCGTGGGAAGCGCGGTGACGCTCGAGGAACAAGGCGAAGTGCAGGTGCGACGACGACGGATGTGTGCACCACTGACCCTTTTGATTGCAGAGGGCCTATGTGAGTTATTTGGCGTGTGCCGAGCAGATTGCCAAGCGACTGAACGAGCTCTCGACTGGTAACGCACAATGAAAAACAGCCAAAGGGCGGCTGCTGACGCGAAAAGGGATCACAGAACGCGAGCCGCAGCAGATCCGCGCACAGAAAAAACTCGTGGATGTGCTGATGATGGTCGTGAAGCGTGTGCAGGACAAGATGGAGAAGGAGGTGTCCTCGCTATCGTACACTTGCGTTTCCATTCTTGTTTGTACACTCACATCGCTTCCTTCGCACAAGACCAAACGCTGCTCCGCTGTCGTCTCCCACCCTCTCACCAGCACCAGCGCCAACGCAAACGGCGCCGTTCGCCCCGCAATCCTCGCCGTCAACAAGAACCGTGTCGCAGGATGACGAGCGCGCGGCACGCATCCGCGCGGAAGCAAACCAGTTCATCCTCGACGCGCAGATGGAGAACAGACGCCTCCATAGCAACTTAAAGGCCAACATGGCTGGGATGTCGACGCAAGTCCTGATGAGCCGCGTAAGGAGTTTTATATCGTATGTACGGACGTGCTCATCATGCTCGCAAAACAGAAGGAAAACATGATGCGAACCATGTATGAAAACATGAACATTGCCAAGCGACGCCACGACGAGGTTTGTGTGCTCTTCTTCCACACTCCAAAAATTCTCTTTGTTGTAGTATCTGGCCAAGCATCTCAACAAGAAGAAGACCGATGAAGAGGAGGCCATCAAGTACTACCAGGACAATCTCATCAAGGCCAAGCAAAGCGAAAAGCCGCTCGTGACGAGCGCCTTCTTTGAGAAGACGTCCTCCAGCCTCTCGTCTCTTCTCTTGAGCGTCTTTTCCTCGTATCGATCGCCTCTTTTCGTGTTTACTAATTTATTTATCTTTAATTTTTCATCAGAGGGGATGACGGAATCCGCCAACTCAACCATTCCCTCACACACATGCCCGCCGATCTGAGCAAGGTCTACGTCCTGGTGCAGGATGTTTTCAAGTAGAACGGGTTTATTTAAAGATCTCCTTGGCTAAATCGTTGTGCTTTTTTTTTTTTTTTCCTTTCAGGACGGATAAGCACCCGCTGGGACAAAACCTGAGCGAGTTCACAAAGACGATGAACGCCCAGCTGGACGAACAGGTGATGCTGCTCGGCAAGCATCGCAACTTGCAAGCCATCAACGAAAAGCTTAAGGAAGCGCAGCTCCAGATCCAGACCTACACCAGTACGTTGAGCAATGTTTGGTTTGCATTGTGTTTCCAACTCTCCTGCTCTAGCCGATGTGCACAAGGCCTTTTTGGACACCTACGTGACCTTTTGCGTAGATGTCATGGCCCGCCAGTCCTTGTTGGCAATTGAAGATGTCGTCATGGACAAGGTGTACCACTCGTTGCTGGACCTCCAACGCCTCGCGTGCCAAGAGAATGACGACTTGATCAATAACCAAGTACTAAAGAACGCAAGTGTCTGTTCCCTTTAACCCTTGCAAACAGATAACGTACATGAGCTCATTCACTCCTGAAAACTGCGGTGTCTCTGCGCAGTACTGTTTGCAAGTGGCCCCGTCGGTTTGTTTCACCATTTTCACAGAATGTGTTGCTGAAACAGGCACGGTAGGATGACCCTGACGAGGACGCTGTGCTGCCGTACCAGGACGCCATCAACATGTTTAGCGGCATGACAGAGTGCTCGACTCCGTCGGATAAGGCTCGATTGGTCGGTATTGTACCAAGACGCCTAGTAGAATTTTATTTATTTTTCACGCACAGCTTCGATTATCCATTGTATTCCAGCCTGCGTCAACAAGTACTACACACAGCTCAACACGCCGTCCAAGCCACAAACTGTTCTCGGAGCAGACGATCTCTTGCCCATATTCACCTTTGTTGTCATCAAGGCCAACGTTCCCTGCCTGCAATCTCAGTGGTATGCGTCGTTTCTTGTTTTTTTTTTGTTTTTGTTTTTTGTACGTTTGGCTGGAGATTGAAATTTTTCCTGGCAGCAAATTCATCGAGACGTTTATAAACGAGCAGTACGTACAAGGAGAGGAGGGCTACTCGCTCGCCACGTTGGACACAATCGTGCGGCATTTGGAAGGCGAGGCGCGCGCAAATCAAGAAAATGGCATGTTTTAAACAAAAAAAAAAATGTTTGTGTATTCTTGCTTTGTTTTAAAAAAAAAAATTTTTTTTTTTCACTTGAGTGCTTTGAGGGCCTCCATTTCTTCGAGAAGGGCGCCGTGCGTCTTGAGCTTGTCAAGTTGGTTGGCCTCGAGTTTCTTGCCCTTGGCCTGCTCCTCCTTGAGGAGATCGATGGCCTTGAGCTTTTTCGCGAGGTTGCGGATCTTCTTGTCGAGCTCAGACTCTTCGTTGGGAGCGGAGGCAGCGGCCGGGACACTGACGGGTGCTGCTGCTGCAGAAGATAAAGGCTGACCTGCTTCGTTGGCGGCTCGCTTGTTTTCACGCTTCTTTTTCCGGAGCGCAGAGGCCTTTGACTGCTCGTCATCCTCCTCTTCCTTGGCGGCCTTGGCAGAGGAGTCGACCTGTTCACCCATAAGCTCATACAGCTTGCGGGGGCCTGCGGCCGCATTGCTGCCGGCAGCCACCTGGTTGCGCATATGAGGCGGCACGTACACGCCCTTCTTGGCAGGTGCAGGAGCAGCAGCCGATGGCGAATTGACAGACGGCGACGACGACGAGGCGGATGCAGGCGACGATGTTGAGGACACGGTCATGTTCTCTGCTCCAGTGTTGACCACGACCGGCTGAGGGCGCGAGCCGGGTGCTGGCGAGATCGGTCGTGTCGGATATCTCCCGGGGCGCCAGGTGACTTGGTACAGCTCCTTGAACGATCCCTGCGACACGATGTGGCCGTTGTAGTGGAAAATGCGAAAGCCGTTGTCTACACGGAGACGAGGAGAAAGGATCTAAAAACGGAGCCAGTTTCCTTAGAAAGACTTTTACTTTAATAAACAATTTGGTACCGCAGACATGACATGCCGGCCATCCGGACACCACTCAAAGTAGGTTGTGTCGCGAGCCTGGACGACATTGACCCGCTTGAGGGTCTCTCGGGACCAAAACTCCATCTCGCCAGCCAAGTTGCCAAAGCCAGCAAGGCAGATCACTTTGAGAACATTGTAAAACTGAGAAAATATTTATTTATTTTGGACGTACGAGTGCCCTGGGGATTGTACTGCACCATGTTGCGCGATGCTGCACCAAAGTCAAAGATTGCTGTGCATTTGCTGTCAAACAGCTTGGCTTTGGCGGGCATGACTTAGCCGGCCCCAGAACAAATTAAAACAAGAAAACTAAAAAGAAGCGTACAGCCATAGACGACAACAAACTCGCGACCGTTGGGGCTCCACGCGACCTCGTGAATGGGACCTTCCTTGTCTGTTGTAACAGAGCGCTGATTAGCAACCAAAAAAAAAAAAGAAAAAAAAAAGGGAAAGAGAGGGCAGTACCAAGGGTCACATGCTGGTCAAACTTGCCGTTGGAATCCATGTAGTAGAGGTTGGTCTCGCCAAAGTACGACTTGCCAGACATGTCCACCTCGGTTTGCGTGAGGACAAGCGCCTTCGTTCCTACGTGCATTGCTCTTTCTCAGCAAACGAAAAACCAGTACACAGCGGCATACCGTTCTCGTTCCAGAGAATGTCCACTTTGTCGGCCTTGAAGAACGACTTGAGGGCGAGGGGTGCGCCCGCCGCCTCGCACGCAAACATTTTGACCGACGCGGGCATGTTGGTCTTGACGGGGGTGAACGCGGCAATCTTGTACGGAGCGGGCCCGGGCGCGAGCTCGGCGTGGGTCACGCCGTCCACCTTGATGCGTGACTTGATGCCGTCCGCAATCGTGCGGCCATTGTACACAAGGATCTCCGACTTGTTGATGACGCGGGTTAGCAGGACCTCATCGCGCGTCCACTGCGGCTCCCTGTCGCCCCCGTCCACAGTCAGGACACCTAGAGCGCGCCAAAAAACACGTACCAGTGGACCATGCTGCGGTTAAACGCAGACATCACGACCTCGCCCGTGCCGATCTTGGTCACGGCAATGTTGTCGGCCGGCTGCTCGCCGTTGACAGAGTTGGCGGGGCGCTGCCATGTCGCTACAAAAGTGTTGAGCGGGGACAGCCTAAAGTCGATCACGTTCACGCGCTTGAGCTCGCTCACGACCTCGCCGCTCGTGGCGTTGACAATGACGAGGCTTCACAAGACCAGGCCAGCTGTCAGAACACGGGCACGGCACAGAGCGCTCAAAACGTACCTCGTCTCGGTCGACCAGCCCAGCAGGATCCCGTCGTTGCTGTAGCGCACGAGCTTGGCCGACGCCGTCGGTCTGCACAGGAGCACATGGTCAGTCGGGTCAGTATTTCCTTTTGATTGAGCATGGCTTGAGGTGACTGTACCGTGCGGTGAGGTCGAGGACGTCCTCGCTCTGCTCAAGAGCATACACGTGCACGCCATCGCGGGCTCGACCTGGTTGGGGACGGAGGTTAGCGCGACCAGAAAGGGGAGGAGGAACAAACGGCCGCTTACAGCTGAACGCGGCCATATTTCACAAAGTGTGTGGTCCCGATAGAGAATGGTGGACGATTGGCGGCGGCTGGGCGCGATCGCACTCGACCGCTCCGGGAGCCCGCTGGATGTCACGCAGGTGCGCGTCCATCTGCACGACAGCAACAGCCAGACCCTGTAAGAAAAGCTGGGTGCTGACTCGCAATAGCCGTGTGACAAAATGATCGCAGGCCGGCCAAGATGCCCGAGGATGTGCGCGCGTTTGTGGACAGTGTGTGGGCAGCCAAGCTGCGTGAGCATCCGCGGATGTACAACGCCCTCAAGTTTCGGTTTCAGGGCCACCATCACGTAGAAGAGCAGGTGCCGTCATCATCGCCGGTCAAGGTCGTGCTGGAATTGGGATTCACAGACTACAAGCACAACATTGCGTCGCTCAGGTCGCAAGAATGGACGCACCTGCTCGACGCAAAGAAAGACCCAAAGCTGTGGCCAAACATCCTTGGGTGCTCAGTCATTGTCGAGACATCTGATGGGCTCGTCGTCGTACAAAAGCGCAGCAACAATGTACTGCGACTATAACCGGTAGTCGTTACTTAATCAGGCCTCTGCAGGTTGCCGAGTATCCAAACACGTATGCGTTCATTGGGGGCCACCCCGAGCCCAAGCACGTGGGTGTGGAGTGCGATCTCGACGGCACGACCGCCTTCCTCGCGAATCTAAGAAACGAGAATACAGAGGCGTTGAACACATCCACCGCGCAGGAGCTCTTCAAGAGCGCCCACGACGAGGTGCACGAGGAACTCGGCATACCCGGGGATGCCCTCGGCCCCGCCCGTCTTCTAGGCGTCGCCGATCGCCTCGATTCGCACCGCTTTGTCCTTGTGTTTGTCCTTCGTACGATATGGACATCGGACCAGATCCGGGCCAACATTCACCTCGCCGTCGACGCCTTTGAGACCAGCGAACTGCACTTTTACTTGCCGTCGGCCCTCGTCACAGTCGCTCCTACCATGACGGGATGTAGTCAAGCCGCTTTCTTCCTGTACAATTTGCAGTTATGAATCGTGGGTGCTTTGTTTTGATTTGGGGCATCAGAATAATTTACATCTTTCAACTAAAAATTATTGAGGTGATGGGTCACTACCGCTTGCCGATGGTGGCGGCTGCGCCTGCTGGGGCGCCTGGGGCATCACAACTGGCATCAGTTGCGGCGGCAAAAATTGCGGCATCATCGCATACGGCATTGCCGGGAGGCTGAAATCGAAGCCAGCCGGGAAGTAGACAGCTTGGAACGGCATCATCCCCATGGGAGGACCGGTCGTCGTCGTCGTCGTCGACATGACTGGGGCGGACGCAGAAGATGCAGGGTCCGCCACCACCGGGACGGCCGCGGTCGAAAGCTTGCGTGCTGCCTTCGTAGTTCCCGTCCCGTTGGGCGCGCGAGGTTTGCGAGGCTTGGGCGCTTGCACCGGAGGCGATCGTACGGGTGTGGCCTTAAAGTCTTCGTCGGCAGGCTGTTGTTGAGTTATATCAATTGCGTTCGGGAGGGTTGCAACTGAAGTCGTATTGCTGTCGGCGTCCTTCTGTGGCACAAGCGGGGGACGCTGCGACGAAGACGGCTGCTGCTTGGCAATTTGAACGCTCGCAGGCAATGGGGCCGCCAACTGTTGCTTTTTCTTGGCGTGTGCGCGGTATATACGAGCCAGATCGGGGAAGGCCAGATACTCGACAAGTTCCAGGGGACACAGATCTCGGATGGCCGTTCGTGCGGTTTGGTACACCCATCTTTGCGTTTTGGTCTCGGTGGGCTTGTTTGGTACGAGTCCCTTGCTCTCCAGTCTAAGAAATTTGTCAAATTTCTCGATTCAAGAAAACTCGTTTCTTTCCTTTTTTTTTCCATACCGTAGCAGATTCTGCAGCTCGCAGTGCTCCATGCTCAGTGCCATCGTATCAAACAGCAGATCGCTTGCATTCTGCGCCCACCTAAAGTTGACCGCTGCTTTGCGGTCCGCCATCGCGGTGCTTTTCTCGAGTCTGTGGCAACAAATATATCAACACAGTGAAAAAAAAAAATACAGGAAACGATACCTTGCTTTAGCCGTGGCCATGTGCTCGTCGCATTCAGACTGGGGCAGTTTGTTCCACAAAACCTGGAGCTGTTTGTTTTCGCTCTCGCTCTGCTGCTGGAGGAGGACCTTTCTTTGATCCTCCGAGACATCGGTCACACTGGGAATGGGCAGCGACTCTTCCTGGAGCTTGGGACGTTCGGCGTCGCAAAAGATCCCAAAGGCGACCTGGCGAACGCGCTCAAAGTAGCGCTGCTTCTGGTTCTCAAGCTGTTGGAGAACACCTCCTTTCAACATCTCCTTGTACGTCGATGATATCTCTGCATTCAGCTTGTCAAGTTTGTCCTTTCGCTCGTCCTCCACGCACGAGATCATTGCTTTGAGCAGATAGATCTATCGTTTATTGATTGAGCCAAAAAAAAAAAAAAAGCTCTCAGTACGTACCTTGGGCTTGCTGCCAATGACGTTGAGAAAATGCAGGTGTGCCATGTGCTGGTCCGAAATGCGTGGCTTCAGATCAGAGGGCTCCTCGTTCTCCTCCTGTTTTTGCTGTGGTTGCACAGTTTGGGTTGCCAGATCATCTGCGCCCGTTGGCATCGTCTCATCCGGTATATCTGATAATGCAGCGGTGGCGGCTGAAGACGGTTGCTCAGTGGCAGATTGAGAGGACGAGGACGCCTTTTTAAGCTCGCTTTGTTGCCTTCGATACTGCATGTACGGAAGATTGTTCTCAGTGCCACATAAAAGGAAAGGATATTTCTTACGTGTTCATCCTGCTTCAACGCGGCTTTGCCAAACGCCACCAGGGCCGCTTGCAAAGGCGGTGGAACCGGTGCCTCAGGGTCGATAATTGTTAGGTTGACTAAAATATTTTTTAGAAAAAAGGGATAGGTAAATTTTTCGTACGCTGGTCGATAACTGCCTTGACAGCATCGGTTACGTGCGCAAGCTCGGGCTGCACAGAATACATTTAAATTCATTTCAA
>Ga0302233_10001213_pt1 | contig 18403 bp, 13 predicted proteins | sample II_Palsa_N3_1_FD_193516 | JGI IMG/M metagenome (GOLD analysis project Ga0302233, IMG submission 193516) | Peat permafrost microbial communities from Stordalen Mire near Abisko, Sweden - II_Palsa_N3_1 | ecosystem: Environmental > Terrestrial > Soil > Palsa > Peat permafrost | place: Sweden... | reverse complement strand
ATATGCCTGGTGTTCTATGAAAACGGCTACCGTCATCGGCTCCGGCCCCAATGGCCTTTCGGCAGCAATCGTGCTTGCCTCTGCAGGGATATCAACTACCGTTATCGAACGCAACCAGCAGATTGGTGGCGCATGCTCAACGGCGGAGATCACGCTTCCGGGCTACCGACATGACCTTGGATCTTCGGTTTATCCCCTAGGGATCGCAAGTCCTTTCTTTCGGTCACTGCCGATGGACATACCCTGGATCGAGCCCTCTGCGCCGTGCGCTCATCCACTTGACGACGGCACTGCTGTCCTGCTCGAACACTCCATCGACGAAACCGTAGAAAACCTCGATTCCTCTGATCGTCGCAAATATCGATCGCTGCTCGAACCACTCGCCGAGCATTTTTCCGAGCTCACGATGGACTTGCTCGGGCCAATTCTGCACCTTCCGCAACAACCGCTTCTACTCGGCCGCTTCGGTTTGTCCGCGCTCATACCCGCGGCATCGCTCGCTCGCTCTCGATTCTCTGGTGTCCGGGCACGCGCATTGTTCGCGGGCATGGCCGCACATTCGGTCCTGTCGCTGGAGTCGTCCGGCTCCGCCGCTACGGCTCTGGTTCTCATGGCTGCAGGACATTCTAGTGGCTGGCCCATCGTGCGCGGTGGCGCTCAGATGTTGACGGATGCTCTTGCTTTTCATTTCGAATCGCTAGGTGGCCACATTGAGACCCGTCACGAAGTGATACAGCTTCCTGAAACAGCTCTAATCCTTGCAGACTTGACTCCACGTCAACTTCTCCGAATCGCCGGTTCCCGACTGCCAGCAGCATACCGCCAACAGCTCGAAGAGTTTAAGTATAGAGCTGGTGCGTTCAAGATCGATTACGCTCTCAAATCGCCCATCCGTGGACGGCGAAGGAGTGCTCCCGTGCCGCTACCGTTCACCTCGGAGGAACTTTAGAAGAGGTCATTGCATCCGAGCGAGATTTCAACTCTGAAGCTCCATTCGTTCTACTCGTCCAGCCCTCGTTGTTCGACCCGTCCCGCGCTCCGACCGGCCACCATACTGCCTGGGCCTATTGTCACGTCCCGAATGGCAGCAGTACCGATTGTCGCGAAGCCATTGAGTCCCAAATCGAACGCTTCGCTCCCGGCTTCCGGGATTGCATCGTCGCGCGTTCTACCTCCTCGCCCCTCGCCCTCGAGCGATGGAACCCGAATCTGATAGGTGGCGATTTATCTGCCGGAGTCATGAATCTTCGCCAACTGCTTTTTCGCCCCACTGCCTCGCTCTACCGGACGCCTATGAATGGACTTTATCTTTGTGGCGCTTCGACTCCTCCCGGAGGTGGCGTGCATGGCATGTCCGGTTTCCACGCTGCTCAAATGGCGACGAGGTACCTAAAACGTCGACGCCTGGATTCGCAGGTTGGAGATCAAGCTGATCGCGGTCTTCGTTATGTGAGCCTCAACCAAAGGCAGTCAACGGGCGGGTCCGCTTCCCTACCCTCTTCTCCCAGCTCGGGTTCTATCCAGTGTCGCGCTCTTTGGAAACAAGACGCCACGACCCTTTGGGAATCCACTTATATAAGAGCTGTTGTCCAACGACCTTTCGGTTCTCCAACCCAATCCCAACCCATAGAAAGAAATCCCTAAACGTATTTTCAACTGCTTAGCGGCCTTTGAAACTATCGACTATGCCTTCTAACTAGTTGATAATACGTTGCTAGCGTCCTCCAGGTAAGACAGGAATGGATTGATCGCGGTACAAACGATATTTCGGATTATAGGCACACGGATGCCCTTGAGTGGGAAGTCACCCCGCACATGTAATCGGCTGGAACAAGGTCATCCAGCACCACAGAAAATAGAGTGCCCTGACTACGACTTTTACCTTGGATGTAAGCCACAAGCAACGATGTCCTCGCACTTGCGAGAACATCGTCTCACCACTGGCAGAGCCTCCAGACGGATAGGTAATTTCACTTCCGCGAAGTTTCGAAGATACCGCAGGTCTTTCCCCTGTTCTTCATACGGCACCGGTGCAGGCCCGAATACAAGGTGCAGCGATCCGCTTGATGGAATTGCATAGTGATGCTCCTTCACCGGTGCGCCTAACCCCTGCCTGTCGTAGCCGAAGCTGAAGAGGAGAAGAAGTCCGAATGTTGCCACGATCGCGATGCGGCAATGCACAAACTCTCGTTGGTCTTTTGCCGGGATAGTGCATTTGATCTGGTGTCGTTTAATTAGCGGAGAGCTTCGGTCGCCTTTCCCTTATTCGGGGCAGAACCGCTGGATCTTCGGCTATCTCTCTTAATACGTACGTTAGAAGCAATCGTACGATCACTCAGTTTCATGAGGAGCTCAACTGGAGATCTCCCTCGCCGACCTTGTTCATCTGAATATTCTTCACATTCAGGGTGCTGTCCAATCGCTTTAGCTACTTGAATGAGCTACCGATATGAATTCCTCCGTCGATGTGTCGACCGCCGCACCTTCAGAAAGAGAAATATATAGCAAGAGGGCGCATTGTCCCGCGCCAAGTTCAACGAAGTTTGAAGGCGGTAAAAAAGGAATTGAGTTGTGTGCCCATGACAGCGCTTTTTGAGCTTAGCAATCAAAGAAGCGTACCCGCGCGCTCCCTGTTATTTCTGTAAATTGGTAAACGGTTGCGGCGCAAACGGATGGAAGAAGGGATCTGCTACTCTCGTCAACCCTTCAATCAGCAGATTGCTTAGCTTAGGGACACATAACATATTGCTCGAGTGTATGTTTTGGTAGATATTTTCCTGTACCTCAAAGAAATTGTCGGGGTTAAAGAGCGGTGGAAGGTGCCACCAGAGTTGATAATCGTGGTCGAACAGCCACTGGATCAGTTGAGGGGACTCACTGACTCTGTCATTCTCTACATACAACACTGGACGCGAACGCTCGATGATATTGCTGGATCCCTCAAGTACCTGAAGTTCGTAGCCTTCTACATCAATCTTAATAAGTCCAACCGTAGCGGTCGGGACTAAGTCATCGAGCCGAATACACGGAACTGTTTCATGGCGCGTTGGCCTTGTCGGACGAGCACACATGGAAGTTCCGCCAAAGTTACCGCGGCTGCGATAGTCGGGAACTTCAAATGACACTATTCCTCTCTCTTTGCCGCAAGCATACGGCAAGGCGTTCACATTCAGCAGACCGTTGATAGCGAGATTTGCGCAGAGCTGCTGGAAGATGATGGGTTGAGGTTCGAGAGCTAGCATCGAGCGACCTTGTCGCGCCAATTCGATAGCCATCGGAACAGTGTGAACCCCCATGTTGGCACCCACTTCTATCACCATGCCAGGTATCTTGAGTAAGGACACCAATAGACGTATTTCGATTTCGCAACACTCTCCGTATCGAAGGAAGGCTTGCCCCATGTATACGTCGTTGGAATTGGCCAGCATTGTGCCATGACGAGTGGAACTGAGTTGATAGGGTGGGGCAATCGGTGCGCTGGTCATCGCGGTAACTTTCTTGTTCATCGATAGTCTGGAGGTTAGTTGGAAGCCGGGTCAGGCTGGTAAGTTGAGATGGGCTGCGAAAGCCGGCACTTCACGATAAGCGAAATGAAGTCCTTCGGAGAGCGATGTCACGCGCATACGATGCACAGCGAATAATCGTGTCAGAGTTTCTGATGTGTACAGCGATACGTGCCCGTTGCGCGGACCGACGTACCACCAGTTAAGACCGAGTACGTCAAAGTTGTCCGGTTGCAGCAGCGTCGAGAACAGGATTGCACCATCCTCATTAAGCAGTGAGTTAATGGACGCAATCGTCTGCGTCGGAAATGGAGCATGCTCTGCCACCTCGAGACAGGTGACCAGGTCGAAGCGGCACGACGGTAGCTGGTTGTGGATAGAGAACGGATCATATGTGGTGGCTGAAAATCCCTGCTCTCGTAACAATTCCGCCATGCGACCGTTGCCGCCACCGTAGTCGAGGATGCGTATTGTTGATCGCGAAGCCGCGAATGCGAGTCCGATAGCTTTTGCATTAAGCGAAGGCCGCACTTCGACAAAGTCCGGATCCACAACGACATAGTTCTCGTTGTAGATGTACTCGAGAAACGCCTGCTCCGACCATGTATCGAATGCATCCGTAAAGACAAATCGGCAAGTTGTGCAGCGTCTGTAGTAAATGGGGATGCCGGAGAGCGACAGTCGCCTGCCTTGCGCCTCGATGCAACTCTTGTGAAAGTCAACTACGCCGAACAAAGGGCTCGGGCAACCGCATACCTTGCACGCTTTTACCGCCGAACTTTGCACCGTGTCCATACCATCAATACCAGCAATTGGGATACCGCATCGATTTGGGATTTATAAATAGAATCTAATAAATGTCTCCCTCCCGATGGTGGTCTCGGTGCGGCATTCGCCAAAAAATGTCATCATTCCGTAACAGGACGTCTGGTAGCGTGGTGAAACATTTGGGAAGACCCTGGCGAGGGCAATCCGAGCCCGGCCTTAAAGAAGAGGAGTGCCGCATGAGACGTAGCCGCATTAGCGGAGTTCCTGGGAAGGGACGGGCCTTAGCGTCGATCGTCGGACTGGCGATATTGTCGGTGGCAGGGGGGTGTGCGGCGGCCCAGAACATTGCTGAAACAGGCTCCACGCTGATCTATCCTGTATTTCAGAGCTGGGCTGGCGCCTACGCGAAGATCGATCCTGCAGTGCATATGACGGCGAGTGCCACGGGATCGGAGTCAGGTATCAGTCAGGCCATTGCCGGTCAGGTGCAGATCGGCACATCGGATGCATACATGGCCGATACGCAGATTATGGCCAATTCCAACATCCTCAACATCCCGCTGGCGATCTCCGCGCAGTTGGTCGTGGTCAACCTGCCGGAGCTGCGGGGCTCCACGCTGAAGTTAAGCGGTCCGGTACTGGCTGGCATTTATTCCGGCAAGATCCAGGAATGGGATGCGGCACCCATTGCTGCGCTCAATAGCGGCGTACATCTGCCGCATCACACGATTGTGCCGGTCCATCGCGCCGATGGCTCGGGCGATACCTTCATCTTCACGCAGTTCCTCACTTTCTCCACTCCCGACGTCCATCTTCGCGCGGCTTCCGACCTTCTCTACGATTGGGAAACCAAAATCGGCTACGGCACGACGGTGACCTGGCCGCCGGTGGCAGGCGGCCAGACCTCAACCGGAAATCAGGGCATGCTGAAGACAATCGCCGGCACTCCATATGCGCTTGGTTATCTTGGCGGAAGCTTAAAGTCCGATGTGGATAAGGCCAGCCTTGAAATCGCAATGCTCAAAAACCAGGACGGAAACTTCCTGCTTCCAACCGCCGCCACGATCACCGCTGCCGCAGCTGCGCTCACGCCGCGCACGCCGCCCGATGAGCGCCTGACGCTCGTCTTCGCTCCCGGAGCGAACTCTTATCCTCTGATCAACTACGAATACGCAATCGTCTCGCAGAAGCAGCCAAACCCTCAGGTTGCGGCGGCGATCAGTAAGTTTCTGGAGTGGTGTATCTCGCCCCAAGGCGGCAGTGCGACGAGTTTCCTCGATCCCGTGCATTTCATTGGGCTGCCAGCACCGATCCGGGCGCGAAGTGAGATACAGATTGCCAAAATCCAGTAGTCGGGTATGGACGTTGTGCCGCTGCAGGGCTATTCATAAGGGGTAACATAATGCCGAATGATGTCAATTCCACGACGGGGGAGTCGCGCACAGTACAGCACTATATTGATGAGTTGCCCATGTGGCCGGATGGCACCCGCCTTCTCTCCACTCCGATGACCAGCATGCAGCGGCTCATCTGGTTGCTGGCCGCGGCCGGTAAGTTTTTCGAGGGCTATGTCGTTTTCATGACGGGTGTCGCGCTGCCGCTGATCACCCGCCAGTTCGATATCAGTCCAGCCCAGAACGGCTTCATCAGCGCCGCGAGCCTCTGCGGCATCCTGATCGGCGCAGTCGGGCTTGGCAGCTTATCGGATCAGTTCGGACGCAAGTCGATGTTCATCGTGGAGATGATTATCTTCACCGCATTCCTTGGCGCGGCCGTGTTCTGCACCAGCTTCACGTCCCTGGTGATCTGTCTGTTTGGGCTCGGGCTCGCCCTGGGTTGCGACTATCCGACGGCGCACATGATTATCTCCGAGAATATCCCGAGCACCAGCCGCGGAAAGCTGGTGCTTGGAGCGTTCGCGTTCCAGGCAGTAGGCGCTTTATGCGGCACTGCGGTTGGCTATGCGGTGCTGGTTATTATGCCGAATCTCAATGCCTGGCGCTGGATGTTTGCGACCGCAGTCGTGCCCGCCCTTCTTGTCACCATCGGGCGCTTCTTCATCACCGAAAGCGCGAACTGGCTGCACACGCGCGGCGCTACCGATCGCGCCACCCTCGCGGCGAGACGGCTGCTGATGCGCAAACCGCAATACCCGGAGAACATCGTACTGACGCCCCAACAATCCGGAGCGGGCGGAAATGCGCATGGCGGCGGTTCTTTCCTGTCATTATTCAGCGGGCGATACCTCCGCGCGACGATCCTCGCCTCGGTGCCTTGGTTCCTGCAGGACCTCAGTACATACGGCATCGGCATCTTCACGCCGACGATCCTGGCCGCTGCGCTCGGCAAGGAGGCCGATCATGTTCGCAGCCTGAGCGATCTCATCGCGAACGACATCCTGGCCGCCAGAGGAGCGGCTATGATCACGCTGCTGCTGATTGTCGGGATTGTCTTTGCCGTTATGCTCGCCGATACGCTGGGAAGAATTCGGCTGCAAATCGTCGGCTTCATCGGCTGTGCGGTCGGGCTCCTTCTCGCTTCGCTCTCAGTTGATGTGACCGGCGGACTCAAAATTCCACTGATCTTCACCGGCTTTATGCTGTTCAATTTCATGACCAATCTCGGCCCCAATGCGCAGACCTACCTTCTCGCCGGCGAGGTCTTCCCGACCGCAATCCGCGGAAAGGGCGCCGGGTTTGCGGCCGCCTTCGCCAAGATCGGTGCAGTCGCGACTGCATTCCTGTTCCCCATCCTGCTGGTCACGATCGGCACACGTTGGCTGCTTTACGGCTTGATCATCGCCTCATTGCTTGGAGCAGTGGTAACGTGGTTCTTCCGCATCGAGACCACGGGCGTCAATCTTGACCATATTGGCGAAGCGCCAGCTGAACCTACAGGTTCCAGAGCGGTCGCCTGATGGTTGGCCGAGAGAATTGTGCCGACATTCTGGGGCAGTTCGCCTAGGCTCCTGCTCTCCTAGGCTATCGTTGAATGCTCATCTCCATCAGATACCGCGAAAGCCCTGTCACAATCCTTCAGCGTGGTGCAACGGTAGTTCGACCCGCCTTCCTCTTTCTGAGCGCTCTGGATGGAACAATACGTGCTTCGGTTGATGTTCCCCTCAAAGTATCTGGTAAGCCCCGGTCGAACTCCAGGCCCGGCGAAGCCAATGACTCGCGCGCCCTCTGCATATCCTCAGTCACTCGATCCAGAATCCTTAGAGCTGTCAGCCCTTCTTCACCTTCGAAGCAGTCGTATAACAGTTTTCTCAGATATCGGGCTTCAGCCGCGAGTTTCTGGGTCAGTCTCTCACCGCGCGCTGTCAGATGGATAAGTTTTGCCCTTCCATCCGTCGTCGAGGCTTTTCTACGAAGCAGGCCCCGCTTTTCGAGAAGGGTCACCATTGCGGTAATGGTGTTGGCCTCAGCGAACATTGCGTCGCCCAGGTCCGCCTGTCTTATACCGGGTTCCCGATAGACCGTCAGCAGCAGACTGTATTGATCGGAGGTAATTCCATAGGGACTAAGAAGGCTGTCTCCGAATCTCGCAATGGATAGAAACGCCCGTCTCAGGCGTTGAGGAATATGCAATTGTGTCTGCGCCGGGGCCTCAGTTGCGGATTGCGGCTCGATAATCTCACGGTCCATGAATAGTTGTTGTCCCTTTGCATTGGCGGGGCAGATGAAATGTTATCAGGAGAGATCCTGAACCACATTCCCTGATCGGATCCGCTGTCGACCATCGGTCCCGGCAGCTCACCATCCCATGCAAAGTGGCAGCCAGGCAGAACGATCAACAAGAAATGTAGCAGAAATTCGGCGACGAAAGCCTGTTTTTTTCTTTAATTCGTACGCGAACTAAACTGATTCCTTCGGACTGGACCAATCCTCGTTCCATAGCGCGGGAGAACACCGTCCAGTCACCACTCAAGCTCCGCGCAAACCGGAAAATGATCGGACGGATACGTGTCGCCCGCTTTGTCTGTTACCGTCTCAATCGAGTGAACAAGCTTCATGTTGCGATAGAAGATCCAATCGATTCGTCCACCATCGTACCTGCCGAAGCCATGCACTGTGCCTTCCGGCCCTTCCCGTTTTGCAGCCGTAACCCAGGCGTCCTCGAGATGTTCGGTAAGGCATCGATAAACGTCTCCCCCTACGGGCGCATTGGCGTCCGCAGTCAACACGAACGGCTGATCTTTGGGCAGCGTGGCCAACTTTTCGATGATTAGTCGTGCCGTTTGATACCGTGCTTCGTCTGCGGTCTTTCCATAAGGAAAGTGTGTGTTCAAAGTAAAAACTTCACGCCCGTTCTCATCTACGAGAAGTCCCCAGGTAATCATCCGAGGTCTCGTGATACTCCAGTCAGACGATCCCGGAACATCCGGCGTACGAGAGATCCAGAGATCCCCGGATTGTTTCAGCGAGAGGCGATTCGCGTCATAAAAGATACTGTTGTGCTTGTCGCGGTCATCCCCATAGCGGCCCTTGCCGAAGCACTTCATCGCAGGCATTCCCGCGAGAAGATGGGTGGCCTGTTCCTGGAATATCTCCTGTGTCCCGAGAAGATCCGGTCTGCGTCGACAAATCGCGTCAACCAGGATGTCCTTTCGAAACTCCCAGGACTGCGGGCCGTCTTCGCCATCCATCTGACGCACATTGGAGGTCACCACACACAGCCGGCTCATCTGTCCTCTCTATCTATCTCTCGGATCTTTTTAATTAACTAGTTCGTAGGCGAACTCTTGCAACGATGCTTTTCAATTTCAGTCTAAATATGTTTGGCCAGTCTCAGTAAACAAGAAATGGTTCGTGCACGAAGTTTTTACATTCGAGTCACACCTTTGAAACGATTCCGCCGTAATCTCCGGTTGTAGAGAGACCTGACAAAAAGCAGGTAAGAGCGCGAACTGTACGACTCTGTTTGCGTTGGATTTCAGCCATGCACTCCGCGTGCTTATGGTCCGTGTGCGCAAACCCGCATGCGCAAGAGCCAAGGAGCTTATTCGGTGCACTCGTCGAGACACACATCGTCAGATGCTCACCCGGCACAGGACTACTAACGAAAGTTGAGAGGAATCAGGGATGCTCCGTCGCTATTTTCCAGCTGTATTCTCGTTGCTTGTCTGCGTCTCCAGTCCATTGTTCGCACAGAGTGCAAATATAAGCGGCCAGGCACTAGACCCCCAGGGAGCAGCCGTCAGAGGCGCTTCCGTCACCCTTTTGAATACCGGTACTCATGTGACAGTTACAACTACCAGTGATTCGAACGGCTTATTCCTTCTTCCTCCGGTGGCGCCCGGCAATTACAGAGCTACAGCCGCGGCGAGTGGTTTCGCGACGTGGACTGACGCGGCGGTTAAAGTTGAGGTTGGCGAACAGAAACAGATCAGAGTCCAATTTTCGATAGGCTCTGCCAACGAGACGGTTCAGGTGAACAGCGCCCCGCCTGAGCTGAGGACGAACGATTCCGATCGCAGCACAGTCGTCGAATCTTCGTTGGTCGCAAATATTCCACTCGATATTCGAAACCCTCTCCAGTTGATCAACGCCAGCCCCGGCGTCACGCAGAGCGACGCTCAGACGGCAGGCCAGAACTTCTCTTCGGAGAGCACAACCAACACTTTCCGAATCAATGGTGCAAAGAGCGGCGAGTCGGACATCCTGATCGATGGTGCGACGGATACCGTAAGTTATGACTCTCATGGAGCTGGCGGAATACCCGGCCTCGATGCGGTGCAGGAGTTTCGCGTCTATACGACCGCTTACTCTCCTGAATTCGGACGTACCAGTGGAGGCATCGTCAGCTACGGTATTCGTTCGGGCACGAACGAAGTTCACGGGGAGGCCTGGGAGTACTTCCGCGATTCTGTCTTCAATGCAAATGGGTATAACGCAAACGCTGCCAGGCAGGCGCGTCCCAGCTTTACCCGGAACCAGTTTGGAGGCCTGATCGGCGGCCCCGTTGTTATCCCGAAGGTATATGACGGCCGGAACAAGACTTTCTTCTTCGTAACCTATGAGGGGCTCCGTGATAACTACGTAGCTGCGGGAGGTTTCGAAGCCACGGTACCGACAGCGCTTGAGCGCCAGGGAGATTTTTCGCAGACCCAGAACGCTGATGGTTCGCAGCTGGTTATTTACGATCCAGGCAGTGCGACTCTGCAACCAGTCGGCAGCACCGCCTGTACCTCAACTCCGGTGACTTCCGGCCAAACAGTGTATTGCCGCAAACAGGTCTCCTACAATGGCCGCGCCAACGTCTTCGATCCCAGCCGGATCAACCCTGTTGGCTTAAATCTGCTAAATCTATATCCCCTACCCAATCAGACAGGCCTCGGCGGAAGCGACGAGAACAATTACTTCTCGAACGCTCCGAGCAGCGATACGAATAACAGCTTCGACATCCGCATCGATCATCAGTTTTCGTCGAAACAAAGCGTCTTCGGGCACTTCGATGATTTCAACAACTACGTCTATTATCCGAACGTCTATGGCAACAACCAGACTCCCAACTACGCAAATAACCACATTCCCGGCTATAACTTCGTGATCAGTCACTCGTGGGCCATCTCACCAAGACTGATCTTTCAGCATCAGATCTCGTGGGCGAGATTCCAGTCCACACGATCCTCTGTCGATCCGCTAGGCACTGCACGCTTTGGCTTTCCAGCATCGGCTGCACCTGGAATTACGGCAACGTTTACGCCTCAGGTCGAGGCAGTCACCAATCAGCTTTCAGAGATCGGCAACTCGGAGCCCTTTGAACGCAATCCGGCTTCGGTCTGGCAGTATGCCGCCTCGTTTACATGGGTCAAAGGCATCCATACGCTGAAATTCGGAACCGATCTGCGGCGGTATCCGACGCAACTCTGGGACCCGCAATTAATGACTGTGGCACCGTCTCGCAGTTTCACTGGAGGACCAAATGCCTCGTCTCCGGCAGGTACGAGCGGCGACGCCGTGGCTGAACTGCTGCTGGGACAGGCAGTGGTGACGAGCGGATATGCTCCCAAGGTTAACTTTGCGCATCAGTACTATGCTGCCTACGCCGAGGACACCGCAAAGCTGACGAGCAAGCTTACCGTAACGCTTGGCCTACGGTACAGCTACGAGGCGAGCGAGGTTTCAGTCAACAACGAGCTGACCTTTCTCGATACGAGCAGCCCTTCTCCGATTGCCGCCTCCGTACCGTCCCTCAATTTGACCGGCGGCGTGGGCGTTCCCGGTCAAAATGGCCAGAGCATCAGTTTGCAGGTACCCGGCAAGCTGCACTTCGATCCACGTTTCGGAGTCAGTTATCAAATCGACAAGGACACGGTGTTCCACGGTGGATTCGGTGTCTTTTATCATCCGAACGCATCCTGGAATCCCAGCCCACCTGCCTACGGTTATACGCGGACGACCGCGTCCATCGACGCGGCGCCCGATGGCGTCACTCCGCTCTACAACCTCTCCAATCCCTTTCCTGGCGGACTCCCCACTCCATACGGAAACGCTGCAGGCCTGGGAATCGAGCTTGGTCAATCCATCGCCGGAGACCTTAGGAAACAGAGCATCGCCTATCAGGAGAACTGGTCGGCGGATATTCAGCGCGCGCTGCCGATGCGCTTTGTTGTGACAGCTACCTATGCGGGAAGCACCGGCGTCCGATTGCTTGGGGCGTTGCAGCTCAATCAGCTTAGCGATGCGGCTCTCAGTCAGGGAACCGCCCTCAACAAGGTTGTCCAGAATCCGTTCTACGGTGTCATTACAGATCCCAGTTCGATCCTGAGCAAGTCCACGGTGCAGGCCGGCTACCTGTTGCGTCCTCATCCTCAGTTCCAGAACTTCGAGGCGTACAATGCAGGATGGGGCCACTCGAACTATCAGGCTGCTCAGCTCACGCTCGAACACCGACTGGACAACGGTCTGTCCTTGTTGCTCGGCTATACCTACAGCAAAGCCATTGATGACATCAGCGAGAACGGCACGTACGCAAGCGTTCAGGACAATGGATGCCTGCACTGCGAACGGTCGGTTTCCGCGCAGAACCAGACTCATGTTCTTCGCCTAAGCTCGCTGTACGAACTTCCGTTCGGACCGACGAAGTCCTTCCTGAATCGCGGTGTAGGTTCATATCTTGCCGGCGGATGGGAGTTCGGAGTCATCTATGACTTGAACACAGGACAGCCAGTAGGACTGACGTCACCCATCCAGCCGGCGTCCCTGAATGGCGGCCTCAACGTGGCGACCACGATTGGCTCCAGCCCTGCATCCATCACGACCACCAGTCAGATGCGGCCCACTGTAGTTCCGGGCGTGGACTATAAGCAGAAGGTCTCCAGCCCATCCTCGGGTCAGCTCTCCTTCTTCAACCCTGCCGCATTCGCAGAAACGGGGACGTATGCATTTGGAAATGCGCCAAGATTCCTCTCAGGCGTCAACCAGCCCTCGTTTTCAGAGCTGGATGCGCTGCTCGAGAAGAGGACAAAAATCAACGAGCGCATGAGTTGGAGCTTCCGTGTAGAACTGCTGAATGCTTTCAACAGCGTCGTCTTTTCCGGTCCGGCAACAGACGTCTCTAACCCCTCTACGTTCGGCTTTGCACCAAAGCTTCAATCTAACAACCCTCGAGAGATGCAGTTGAGTGGCCGGTTCTTCTTTTAGAACTGACACTTTCAGTGCCGGCGGACGATCCCTCGTCTGCCGGCAATCGCTTTTATACCTGCACAAGCAGATGCTTAGAACGAGAGAGATCTAATGGCAACCGAGACAGTTCTGACCAACGCGAAGATCGTTACACCGTCCGAAGAGATCCGAGGCACGATACGAATCAGAGGTGGCGTCATCGCCGATATTGAAAGCGGATTCAGCTCCGTTCCTGCGTCGATTGACTGTCATGGCGACTACGTTTTGCCCGGCCTGATCGACATCCATACCGACAATCTGGAAAGACACATTATGCCTCGGCCCAACGCTGAGTGGCCTGTAACAGCCGCGATCGTGAGCCATGACGCGCAGGTGATCGCTGCCGGAATTACGACGGTACTTGATGCGCTATGCATCGGAACGATGGGCACCGGCGTGCGCCGGTTTGAGAAGGTAAAGGAAGTGATCGAGCAAACAGATGCGGGCAAGCGCAACCAGATCTTTCGCAGCGAACATCTTCTACACCTCCGGGTAGAACTGACGAACGAGCTGACTCCGCGGATGTTCGCGGAACTCTACAAGCATCCCGATGTCGTCCTTGTCTCGCTGATGGACCATACTCCCGGACAGCGACAGTGGGCCAACATGGACAAATTCATCGCGATGGAAAGGAACGACTACAAGCTCACCGAAGAACAGATCGCTTCCTCGCTACGCATGTTCGAGGTGAATCAGAAAAGGTATTACAGCCCCAATCGGGCTTCACTCCTGGCAATGGTCAAAGATCGGCGAACGGTTCTTGCCAGCCACGACGATACAACACTAGAGCACGTCCAAGAGGCAGCAGCGGACGGCATTCACATCTCGGAATTCCCAACGACACTGTTAGCCGCACAAGCCGCGCGTGATCGCTCCATGCATATTGTCGCGGGTTCACCCAATCTGGTCCTGGGCAGGTCTCACTCGGGCAATGTCGCCGCCAGAGATCTTGCAAAAGCCGGCCTTCTGGACGTACTCTCGTCCGATTATGTGCCCGCGAGCCTGCTGTATGGCGCGTTCCATCTGACCTCAATTCAGGAGACTCCCATCCACGAGGCATTGAAGACAGTGACGCTTAACCCCGCGCAATTGCTCGGGCTCAACGATCGAGGGAGTCTCGGAGTGGGCAAGCGAGCGGACATGATTCGAGTTCGCATGGTTGACCAGACACCTTTGGTTAGTATGGTATGGCGCGCTGGAGAGCGTGTTGCATAGAAAGGCCGAGGGGCGGACGAATCCGCCCCTCTACTGCTTAGACGGACTGGTACTTTGTGACAAATTCTTCCGCTGTCAGCTTCCGTAGATCGGGCAATGCAGTACCCAGCTTCTCGCGCGACCAGTCCCACCATGCCAGATCAAGCAGATCATCTCTCGTCTTCTCCTCGAAACGATAGCGGATGATCTTCGCGGGTACCCCGGCTACAATCGCGAACGGTGGAACGTCCTTCGAGACGACGGCTCCCGCACCAATACCGGCGCCCGTACCAATCTTCACCCCGGGCAGGATGATCGCACCGTGTCCAATCCAGACGTCGTTGCCAAGAACGACCTTGTGCTCTCTCCGCCATTCGAAGAAGTCGTGATCGTCCTCAACCGAGAAACCATAGGATTCACTACGGTAAGTGAAGTGATGCAATGCTGCGCGCCACATAGGATGGTTGCCGGGATTGATTCGCGTATGCGCCGCGATCGAACAGAACTTCCCGATCTCCGCGTACATGATGCTCGAATCGTTTACGACATAGGAATAGTCGCCGAATTCTGTCTCTCCCATCGTGGTTCGAGGGCCGACTGCGGTGTAGACACCAAGCTTGCTCTGGTGGACCCTGGCTGAGGGATCAATAGCAGGTTCGAGCCCCAACCTACGGGGTTTCTTCTCTATGGGCTCACGGTTTTTTACTTTACTCAAAGATTCCATGTTCACCTTTTTGCAACGGGCTGGAGTTGATCAAAATGGGCATCTGGTTATGCCAGGTCCCCGACGTGTTCGCGGAGGTACGACGCTGCAGCCGGAAGGGCTTCCGCACACCGCTCAATCAGGGTGTGCAAGCCGGCTGAATCGGTTCCCTCGATGCGAATTGAGACTTTTGCTTCGGTGCCAGACTGCCGAATCAGGACGCTGCCCTCCGGAAACGTAAAGCGGAGACCATCAACCCTATTGACGTCAGCGCCCAGAAAATGCTCTGCCAGCGATCTCGCTGCGGTCTCGTAGGAGATTGCGTGTGCAGAGATACGCACCTCCGGTGTACTGAAGATTGGCGGCAGTTTTCGGCGCAGTTCGAAGAGCGCTTTTCCGGACCGCTGGAGCAGATCGAGTATCACCATCGCCGAGAAAAGCCCGTCATCCCCACCATTCAGCTCTTTATGGAAGTAGTGACCGCATGCGTCAAGACCGAGCTCGGCATCGTCGGCGATCATGCGGCCACGGATGAAGGCATGACCGGTGCGTTCCAGCAGGGGAGTTCCTCCCAGCGCAAGGATTGCTCTGCGAACGGCGTCGGAGAGTTTGATGTCTACGACGAACCTCATTGGACGGCGACTCGCGTTCTCCAGCAGATCCTCTGCAAGGAGTATCGATACCTCGTCTGGCGATACATGTGCGCCGGTTTCGTCGATCAGAGCCAGCCTGTCACCATCGCCGTCCCAGGCGATTCCAATCGCGTTTTCCCGGGCAGATACCGCGGATCGCAGGTTCGATAGATTTGCTGTCAGCGAACAGTCCGAGGGCCGATCCGGAAAACTACCGTCGGTCTGGCAGGAGATGCATTGGACGTAGAACCCGAGCGAGCGGAAGATCTGCGGAGCCAGCTCTGACCAGGCTCCATTGCCGGCATCGATCACAAGGTTCGGCAAACGCTCGGGAACCAGATGGCTCCAGCGCTCGATCATCTGCCGTTGGTATGAGTCGACGAGATCGACTTTCTCTATAGCTCTGCTGCCGATCCGGAACGATTCCGTCTCCACCATATTGCGAATAGTCGACAACTGTTCAGGGGTGGTGGGAACTCCTCCGATCATGAGCTTGAGTCCGTTGTCCTTGGCGGGATTGTGCGACGCGGTCACCATCAAAACCGCATCCACATCAAGCTTGTCGGCGACGAAGTATGCGACCGGCGTGGGCATTAAGCCACCATCAAGTGGTGAGACGCCTGTGTCGGCGAGACCCTCGATCAGTGCCTGCTTCAGATCCGGCGTGCTCAGACGATAGTCACCTGCAACGAAGACGCGGGAGTCCGGTGGAAGCAGGGTTCCTATGGCGCTCCCAACCGCCGCGAACAAATCCAGGGAGATAGAACCTGGAAACGGCCCACGAAGGTCACATGATTTCCACGGGCTTTGCGTATGATCGGCACCCACTTCCAATATTGTTTCGCTGGTCATCGCGCAAACCCAAACCTCTCCACCAATCGGAATGGGTTTCCGGGACCGGTCTCTTCAAACAGGCTGATGGCATCGACCTCGAGTGGATTCATGCACACCTCAGCAAATCTTGTTTCAAGGTGCGCTTGAAACCGCCTGAGCGGCTCCTGTTCAAGAGAACAGGTCAGGGTCATATGAAACTTCCAGGTATCCATCACGTATGGATATCCCCAGCGAATCAGATTTTCGCGCTCAGCGGAGGTGAGCGAATCATGTATCCGTCTAGCCCTCTCCACTTCGGACTCCGGCTTGCGAAAGCGGTTAAAGTCTGCGACGCATTTTGCCGCGAGAGCAGCAAAGGCGAGACTACTTTCTGAGAGCACCAGGGCAAGAAAGCGACCCAGCGTGCCAACTGTAAGATGAGGCGCGTGGAAGGGACTTTCTGAGTACGCAAACCTCTTCATCTCCTGCTGGAGCTCCAGCAACGTGACTTCGTCGGCAAGGCGGAACGGTGGTTTCAGCGTCGCGTGAAAGCCATACTTCGCGGCGGTCCCAGTTACTCGCTTCCATTCGCTCTCGTCGAGAGTTGCGGGTAGTTCTGGCGTCAGCACGGCGCTTGTAGCAGGGTCTCGACCAAGCCATTCATTGCCGAGACACAGCAGCGGCGTATTCGCAGCCGGCGAAAAGTAGATGGCGTATCTGGGTATGATGCCTGGATCGCTCATTCAGCTCCATTTCAGGGATAACCTGCGGTCACGAAGACGAGGGGAACCGGTACATGGCACAACCAGGCTCCGACGCCTCTCGAATTATAGTTCGTAGACGTACTAATTCCACACACGAATTCCGTATTTAATGCAAATGCCTTGGAATAAAACTTTACCTCCCTCTGTAAAAATTCGGCTTCTGTAATATTCCATTCACGCATGCTCGCGCCACTCATGGGAATATGAACTTGTTCGTGCACGAACCATAAAAATATTGATACGTGCAATTCAGGGTTCGTTTCGACCTTCTGTTGATCGTCGTGAATTTACCCATCGAGGGAGCAGAATTCTGAGAAGCCAAGACGAAGCTAACTCCACTGCATTCGATAACGACCGCGTTCTTTGTGAATGCCAGCTTGATCCGTTACGTGAGCTGGTTCTGCGACTCGAGAGCAATCACACGGTGACTGTCTCGCAGTCGCCTTCGGTCTGCCTGACCATGATTGCGGCACACGACTCGCTCGAAAGCCAGAAGTTCTATCTGGGCGAGGCTCTGACGACAGAATGCGAGGTCCTCGTCGATCGCATGCCGGGCTACGGAGTCTGCCTCGGAGACGAGCCGGTACGAACCTATTGCATTGCGGTTGTCGACGCTCTCCTTCAGAGCGGAAACCCTGTGCCTCACGATATCAATACTTTCCTGAACGAACAGCGGGACATTCTCATGCGCGAACAGCAGGATGAATTTGATCTGATCCTCCAGACCCAGGTCGACTTCAAACTCATGGAGGAACAATGAGCACCAGTACATTGACTCGTTCCTATGACCCAGTGTTCGACGCCCAAAGGCATTACCGAGTTCTGTTGAACTGCACTGCCCGGCCTGGCTCAATTGGATTGTTAAACGAGGTCGAAGTTGAGAAACCGGCTGATCTGAGCCAGTCGGCCACCCTCATCGCCCTGATGCTCTTTAGTAGCGACGTAAGCTTCTTCCTGGGACGCGATGCCAGCTTGGCAGTAGGCTATCTCGTACGACAAACTCAGGCGGTTGAAGCGTCCGTCGAAGAAGCCGACTTCGTCTTTGTGCACGGTCGAGATACCGAGGATGCGGTTGCAGCTCTGAGATCCGCGAAGGCCGGTGAGCTGGTGTTTCCCGAGACAGGTGCGACAGTTCTTCTTGAAGTCGAGGCGATCTCGCCCGCTCCGCTCTCGAATTGCCTCAGGCTCACCCTCTCAGGGCCAGGGATTGAGACCGAATCGATTGTCTACGTGGCTGGGCTCGCTCCGGAGTTTCTTGAAGCGCTGCAATCACGCAACTGCGAGTTCCCAACCGGAGTTGATGTTTATATGACGTGTGACAGTGTGGCCGCCGGTCCCTGTGTCTTGTCGCTCCCTC
>Ga0302233_10001210_pt1 | contig 18444 bp, 19 predicted proteins | sample II_Palsa_N3_1_FD_193516 | JGI IMG/M metagenome (GOLD analysis project Ga0302233, IMG submission 193516) | Peat permafrost microbial communities from Stordalen Mire near Abisko, Sweden - II_Palsa_N3_1 | ecosystem: Environmental > Terrestrial > Soil > Palsa > Peat permafrost | place: Sweden... | reverse complement strand
CCGGCATCCTGCCCGACCTGTTCCGCGACAACCAGTCGGTGATTGCGACCGGACACATGGACAACGCGCACTTCATCGCCACCGAAGTGCTGGCCAAGCACGACGAGACCTACATGCCGAAAGAGCTGAAGGACGCGATGGCCAAGGCCCACGCGAACAAGAAGATCGAAGAAGGCGCCGCACAGGGCAACATGCCATGACTCCCGAACTCGGCCAACTTGCGCTGATCCTCGCGCTGCTGCTGGCGCTGGCGCAGGGCATCCTGCCGCTGATCGGCGCGTGGCGCGGCAATCGCGCACTGATGGCCGTTGCGCGGCCCGCCGCGGCTGGCCAGGCCGTGTTTGTGGCCATGGCGTTCGGCATCCTGGTGTGGGCATTTGTGCACTTCGATTTTTCTGTGCGCTACGTCGCGGAGAATTCGAACCTGGCGTTGCCGTGGTACTACCGCATCGCCGCGGTGTGGGGCGCGCACGAGGGTTCGCTGCTGCTGTGGATCTTCATCCTCAACGTCTGGACGGTGGCGCTGGCCGCGTTCAGCCAGAAGCTTCCCGAGGTGTTCGCCGCGCGCGTACTGGCCGTGATGGGCCTGATCGCGGTGGGTTTTCTGGCCTTCATCATCTTCACCTCGGACCCGTTTGGACGGCTGTTGCCGATGCCCGGCGACGGCGGCGATCTGAACCCGGTGCTGCAGGATCCGGGCATGACGTTCCATCCGCCGGTGCTGTACACCGGCTATGTGGGCTTCTCGGTGGCGTTCGCGTTCTCGATCGCCGCGTTGCTCGGTGGTGAGCTGGAACAGGCATGGGTGCGCTGGGCGCGGCCGTGGACGAATGTCGCCTGGGGCTTCCTCACCTGCGGCATCGTCGCTGGCAGCTGGTGGGCCTATGCGGAGCTGGGCTGGGGCGGCTGGTGGTTCTGGGATCCGGTGGAAAACGCGAGTTTCATGCCATGGCTGGTTGGCCTGGCGCTGATCCACGCGCAGGCAGTCACCGAGAAGCGCGGCAGCCTGCGTGCGTGGACGATCCTGCTGTCGATCTTCGCGTTCTCGCTGAGCCTGCTCGGTACGTTCCTGGTGCGTTCGGGCGTACTCACCTCGGTGCATGCGTTCGCCTCCGATCCGCGCCGCGGCGTGTTCATCCTGGCATTTCTGACGATCGTGGTCGGCGGCTCGCTGCTGCTATACGCATTGCGTGCGCCAAAGGTTTCCGGTGGCAAGCCGTTCAAGCTGCTGTCGCGCGAAACCGTGCTGCTGATCGGCAACCTGATGTTTGCGGTGGCCGCGGCGATGGTGCTGCTCGGCACGCTGTTCCCGCTGATCGGCGATGCATTGAACATGGGCCGCATCTCGGTCGGCCCGCCGTATTTCGGTTTCCTGTTTCCGTTGCTGATGCTGCCAGTGGTGCTGTTGCTGCCGTTCGGGCCGTTCCTGCGCTGGGGCAAAGGCGACACGACAATACTCAAGCAGGTACTGCTGCGCGCCGGTATCGCGGCAGCCGCCTGCGCCATCGTGGCGGCGTTCTTCGTGGATGGTCAGCCCAAGGCGATCGCCGGCATTGCATCGCTGGTGTGGCTGGGTGTGGGCGTCGGCCTGTATGCGCTCAAGCGCTGGCGTGAAATGCCGGCTGGGCGACGCTACCCGGCCGAGATGGCCGGCATGCTGCTGGCACATCTGGGTGTGGGCGTGTTTGTCGCGGGCGTGTTGATCACCGAATCGCTGAGCGTGACCAGCGATGTGCGCATGGCGCCGGGCCAGACCCAGCACATCGCCGGCTACGATTTCCGCTTCGATGGCGTGCACCAGACCACCGGACCGAACTGGCGCGCCGACCAGGGCGTGGTCACGGTCACCCGTGGCAGCAACCTGGTCGCCGTGATGCATCCGCAGAAGCGCACCTACCTGCGCGGCCAGGTGCAGACCGAGTCTGCCGTGGACGCCGGCCTCTTCCGCGACCTGTACGTGGCGCTGGGCGAACCGATGAATAGCGCCAACGTCGAAGGCGCCTGGTCGCTGCGGCTCTACTACAAACCATTCGTGCGCTGGATCTGGGGCGGTGGCCTGCTGATGATGCTGGGCGGTTTCACCTGCGCCGCCGACAAGCGTTTCCGCATCAAGCGCGGCGCCGAAAAAGAAGCCATCGAAGGCCTGCTGGTGCAGGAAACGCGCGCATGAGTCGACTGCTACCGTTTTTCGGTTTCGTGCTGCTGGTGGTCCTGTTCGGCTTCGGTATCTGGTGGAACACCCAGCACGACCCGCAGGCGATTCCCTCGCCGCTGCTCAACAAACCTGCGCCAGCGTTTGTGCTTCCCAAGCTATACGAGCCGACCGTAAACGTCAGCAAATCGGATCTGCTCGGCAAGCCCTATCTGCTGAACGTATTCGCCAGCTGGTGCATCGAATGCGGCGTGGAGCATCCGGTGCTGCAGGCCGAGGCTCCGACGCTGGGCGTGCTGCTGGTGGGTTACGACTACAAGGACGCGCCAGACGATGCCAAGCGCTGGCTGGCCGAGCACGGCAATCCCTACGGCGTGCTGATCGCCGATCAACCGGGCCAGACCGCGATCGACTTCGGCGTTTACGGCGCGCCGGAGAGTTTCCTCATCGATAGCCAAGGCGTGATCCGCTACAAACACATCGGGCCAATGACGGAAGACGTGGTCGCCACGGAATTGAAACCGGCGATTGCAGCGCTGCAAAAGGAAACGCCGTGATGCGCGCCGCCCTACCTGTGCTGTTGGCAATGCTTCTGCTGTTTGGTGGCTTTGCGCACGCGCAGGCGATCGAGCCGATGCCGTTCGCCAGCCACGCGCAGGAAGTCCGCTTCCAGCACCTGACTGCACAGCTACGCTGCCCGATGTGCCAGAACGAAACCCTGGCCGACTCCAACGCGCCGATCGCGCGCGATCTGCGTAACCAGATCTTCCAGCTGATGCAGCACGGTCAGAGCGACGAGCAGATCAAGCAATACCTGGTCGAGCGCTATTCCGACTACGTGCTGTACGACCCGCCGCTAAAGGCTGGCACCGTGTTGCTCTGGTTCGGCCCGTTGCTGATCCTGCTCGGCGGCGCCGGCGTGGTCCTGATGGCGATCCGCAAACGCAGTCGCGGCAGCCTCGCCGCCGACACACCCTCTGACAGCGCGCCGACCGACAACGGGGACGACTGGTGAAGATCGCTTTTTACATCGCCGCCGCAGTGATGATCGCTGTGGCGCTGGCCGTCTTGTTGCTGCCGCTGGTACGCAAGGGCCGGCAATCGGGTCGCCCAGGCAGCGTGTTCGCATTAGCCTTGGCGATCGCCTTCGTGCTGCCGCTGACGGCTGCCGGGCTGTATCTGCTGGTGGGCTCGCCGGTCGCGCTCAACGGAATTCCTGCTGCAGCCGACCAGCCACTTACCGTGCAGCAGGCGATCGACGAACTGCGCGCCCACCTGGCCCAGCAGCCACGCGATCTGCAAGGCTGGATGCTGTTGGCACAGACCAGCACCATGCAGCACGATCCGATCGGTGCACGCGATGCGTACGATCATGTACTGAAGCTCGATGCGAACAACGCCGAAGCGATGGTTGGCTGGGCCGAAGCCGATTCGATGCTGAGCGCCGACCACAAGATCGAAGGCCGCGCGCTGGATCTGCTAAAGCATGCCGTGCTGCTGCAACCGGACAGTCAACGTGGTTTGTGGCTGCTCGGCATCAGCGACTTCCAGCACGGGCAGTACCACGACGCGGCAGCCACCTGGCGTCTGTTGCAACCGCAGCTGGAACCGGGCTCGCAGGTCGCCCAGGCAGTGGCCGCACAAATCGCCGCCGCCGATGCTCGCGCCGGTGGGGCGCCCGCTGACGCATCAAGCGAAGCACCTGCAGCCGTCGCGCAAGGTGCTTCGCTGCAAGTGCAGGTGTCGCTGGCACCCGCGCTCAAGAACAAATTGACCGCCGGCGATACGCTATTTGTATACGCCCGTGCCGCGGGCGGTCCGCCGATGCCACTGGCCGTCGCCAAACTGGACGCCAGTCAGCTGCCGACCCACGTTACGCTTACCGATGCGATGGCGATGACTCCAGCCATGAAATTGTCGTCGGTTCCGCGCGTCTTTGTCGGCGCGCGGATCAGCCACAGCGGCCAGCCGATCGCACAGACTGGTGACCTTGAGGGAGATGCCGGTATCGTGGCGGTGGACAGCAAGACACCGATCACGATCCATATCGACAAGGTGCATTGATGACTCATGACGCGCGCCGCTATTTCAGCCTTCCCTCGCCGTTCGCGATGAAGCGCGGCGGCGAGTTGCACGGCGCGCATGTCGCTTACGAAACCTGGGGCACGCTGAACGCCGCGCGCGACAACGCCGTGATGGTGCTCACCGGCCTTTCGCCCAGCGCGCACATGACCTCCTGCGCAGCAGATCCCACACCCGGCTGGTGGGAGGAGATGGTCGGCCCGGGCAAGGCGATCGACACCACGCGCTGGTTTGTGATCTGCGTGAATTCACTGGGCAGCGACAAGGGCTCGACCTGCCCCGCATCGATCGACCCCGCCACCGGCGAAGCCTACCGGCTGACCTTTCCCGAGCTCGCGCTGGAAGACGTGGCTAACGCGGCACATGCCGCCGTCAGCAGCCTGGGCATTACACAACTGGCTTGCCTGATTGGCTGCTCGATGGGCGGCATGAGTGCGCTGGCCTACATGCTGCTTCACACGGGCAGCGTTCGTGCGCATATCAGCGTCGATACCGCGCCGCAGGCACAGCCCTTCGCGATCGCGATCCGCTCGTTGCAGCGCGAAGCGATCCGCCTCGATCCGCACTGGAACGATGGCAACTACGACATCCATGCCGCCGAAGGCGGTAACTATCCCGACATCGGCATGAGTATCGCGCGCAAGCTCGGCGTGATCACGTATCGATCGGCAATGGAATGGAACGGCCGCTTCGCGCGCATCCGGCTCGACCCGGAACAGCGCGAGGACGAGCCGTTCGGCCGCGAGTTCCAGGTCGAGTCCTACCTCGAAGGCCACGCCCAGCGCTTCGTGCGCAACTTCGACCCCAACAGCTACCTGTACCTGTCACGTGCCAGCGACTGGTTCGACATCGCCGAATACGGCCGCGGCAACGTGCACGAAGGTCTGCAGCGCATCCACGTCGAACAGGCGATGGTGATCGGCGTCAGCACCGACATCCTGTTTCCGCTGCAGCAGCAGGAGCAAATCGCCCAGGGCCTGGAAGCAGCCGGCGCCAAAGTGGAATTCGTGGCACTGGATTCACCACAGGGCCACGACGCGTTCCTGGTCGACATCGAGAACTACAGCCGGGCAATCGGCGGGTTTCTTGCCCGCCTAGCAACCCGCTAACCAGCTCACTGGTAAGATACGTCGCATCAAGCACCACCCGAGAACATCATGCTTACCCTGGATTTCCCCGGCAGCCGCACTCTGATCGACGCGATCGACGCCGCCGTGGCCAAACCGAACACCCACGACATCACCGACAGCCTGCGCAACAGCCTGTGCAAGCTGATCCGCGACAACGCCGTGACGCTGCCCGAATGCGTGTTCGAGCCCTGCGCCGAGCACTACGCCCGCCGCGAGCTGTATCGCAGCGAAGAGCACGGCTACTGCGTAGTGGCGATGACCTGGGGCCCAGGCCAGGGCACCCCGATCCACGATCACGACGGCATGTGGTGCGTCGAGGGCGTATGGAACGGCGCACTGGAAATCGTGCAGTACGAACTGCTGGAGCATGACGCGCAGAACTACCGTTTCCAGCCCGTAGGCTCAATCCAGGCCGGCACCGGTTCCGCCGGCAGCCTGATCCCGCCCCACGAGTACCACAGCATCCGCAACCCCAGCGACAACGCGGTCACCGTCAGCCTGCACATCTACTCCGGCCCGATGACCCAGTGCTCGGTTTTCCAGCCGCTACCCGAAGATCGCTGGTACGCGCGCAACGTCCGCGTATTGGGGCTCGACCGCGTCCACTGAAACCGGCATAATCAGCAGCTTCTGTGCCGGTGTGGCGGAATGGTAGACGCGGCGGACTCAAAATCCGCTGGCAGCGATGTCGTGTAGGTTCGAGTCCTATCACCGGTACCAGTTAGGGGTTTCAGGCACTACCACCTAGACCCATGAAAGACCCGAAGCCCGCATAACAGCGGGCTTTTTCATGCCTGAAGAGTTTCAAGCGGTCTCACGGGGTATCAGGGAAGCTGACGGTATCTGACGGTATTTTTGACGGTATCTGTGTAAGATGCTCGCGAAAGAACCTACGAAGTACCGTCATGTTGACTGATACCGCCATACGCAAGACCAAGCCCGCAGCCAATCCACAGAAGCTGAGCGACGGTGGCGGCATGTACCTACTACTGAAGCCTGACGGTGGACGGTACTGGCGTCTGGACTACAGGCACGACGGCAAGCGCAAGACGTTGGCGCTCGGTGTATATCCGACCGTGACCCTTTCAGATGCACGGCAACGTCGCGAGGATGCCCGAAAGCTTCTAGCGAACGGCACCGACCCCGGCGCGATTCGCAAAGCAGCGAAGGAAACGAAGGCCGCAGTGACGGCGGTAGCCTCGGAGACCTTCGAGAAAGTCGCGCGTGAATGGATGGCTTGGCGCGAAGCCAAAGGCGAGACTGCGGAGACTACTGCTAGCAAAGACCGGTGGCGGCTCGAATCGTATTTGTTTCCGTACATCGGGGCGCGGCCGATCACCGAGATTTCCCCGCTAGAGCTGCGCGATGTCTTGAAGAAGGCTGAAGACACCGGCAAGAGGGAGACGGCCAGCCGCACGAAGATCACTGCGGGTCAGGTCTTTCGATGGGCTGTCCTTGAGGGCAAAACCCACACCGATATCACCGGCAGCCTGCGCGGCCTCTTCACCACCCCAAAACCGACCCATAGGGCAGCACTCACAGACCCGGTGCAGATAGGCGAGCTGCTGCGTTCGTTCGACGCATTCACCGGTCAGTTCTCGACGTGTTGCGCCTTGAAGCTGGCCCCGCTGGTATTCGTTCGCCCCGGTGAGCTGCGCAAAGCAGAATGGCGTGAGTTCGACTTGGACGGTGCGATATGGCGCATACCTGGCGAGCGCATGAAGATGAAGGCTCCGCATATCGTCCCGCTTTCAACACAGGCGGTCGCTGTACTGCGAGAGCTGTTCCCGCTAACTGGCAGCGGCCGTTACGTCTTCCCAAGTGTGCGAACTGCCAGCCGCCCCATGTCAGAGAACACAGTCAATGCCGCCCTGCGCCGACTCGGATACGGCACGGACGAAATGACCGGTCATGGCTTCCGCAGTATGGCCGCGTCCCGATTGAACGAGATGGGCTGGAACGCCGATGCTATTGAGCGGCAGCTGGCGCACGCGGAGTCGAACAAGGTCAGGGCGGCCTACACGCACGCGGCGCAGTATCTGGACGAGCGCACACGCATGATGCAGGCGTGGGCTGACTATCTGGACGGCCTGCGCAACGGTGCGAAGGTAGTGGCGATCAAGCGCAAGGCCGGGTGATTGCCTCGCTAGTGTTTGCTGTCTGTTTGTTCTGATCTGTAGTTTTCGTCAACCCCGCCGCCTGCCCATGCAGAACGGCACCACACGACCACCGCAAAGGACGACCATGCTGGACAACGCCCACGCCAAAAAGGCACCCGGCAGACCATCATCTCTGACCAAGGTCGAGGAACAGCGCTACGTCACCCTTCGCAATTGGAATTTCAGCCAGCGTGAAGCAGGTGCCTTGGCTCGAAAACTTCCGCGAGGACGTAATGGTGCGCGGCTCCATCTGAGTGCGTCTGTCTGCCAGCGGCTGGACAAGCTTCATGGGCCGTTTGCTGAGACGCTGAAACTTCCCCCCGACCACAGCGAGGACTCACTACGTAAGCTTCCTGAGCGCGCGCTGGTGGCGCTCGCTGATGCACGCGGCGACGTGAACAATCACAAGTATCAAGAGGCTGTTGGACTCAGAACCGTCGTGAAACGTCCCAAGCGGGCGAAGATGCCTCTGCTTATGGCCAAGGAGCAACCCGCACAAGCCGGACCGCGTGTGGCACTTCCCGAGGAATCCGTCACGTATCAGGCATGGCTCCGTGCCAGTTCGGTACTGAATGCGTTTTACACGGCTCCGACTAACACCGAGGCCAAGCGCTTTGCACACGTGAGGGAGTGGTGCATTGAATGGGGTTCCCCCGTCGAACTCGATGCCGATGCACGTCGTCATCTGACGCCATGGGAGCAAATTGCTGCCACATGGGACGGAGAGTTCATCGCCGACTCTGCCCGAAAAACTCTGCTGCTGCCCTTCCGAGACGAGACACACCCGAGGATCGCCCCGACGACACGAGAGGCGATCTTATCAGCGCGCAGTACTTTGCGGAGCGAGCGTCCGCAGTCGACGCGAAAGCTTCATCTTTCGCCGTTTGATCCTGAGGACTGGGCCAACGAAAGGCTTGCAGACATGGGCTACGACTAGTGCAAGTCCAGGTGCTCCGAAATTGCTTAGGCAGCCACACGTAAGTTACTGATATTGTTCGGTGGGTTTCGTTTTTCTCTCTGTAGCGAAGCGGCGCGCACTCCCCATCTCAACACGTACCACCGAACCCCGAGGAGGCCCCAGCGGCTCCCCCGACGCTTCGCCGTGCCTGTCATCCGGGCACACCACCACCACCCGCCACAGAGAGCCACAGACACATGATCGACCTCGACCCAGCTGCGCTCGCAGCGGCCATCGCTTTATCCGAACCGCTGAACATCCGCACTATCGCCTTTGACATAGGCACATTCGACTTGCTCAAGGGCTTCCAGCGGAAGCTGGAGAGCTGGCTGCGCCGAGACACCGGAATCGCCGAGGTATTGAAGTACCTGATTCGCACCCATCCCGAAGTGAAGGCGGTGGCCAATGCACGTTGATCAAGCTCTCCAGCGACTACAGGCAACCGAGGCGCAACACCTGCCACTTCAGACATTGAAAACTGACGACACCTTCCAGCCCCGCGAAGCCCGCATGGTTCCCTTCAAGGATCAGGCGAGAGTCGAGAGACGCAGCGAGGAACATATCGGCACCATGCGGCTTGCCTTGGAGGCAGCCGTCAGCATCCAGCTCGAACCCGTGTTGGTAGCGGAAGTGGATGGCGTGTTGTTCGTCGTTGATGGGCACCACCGGTTGAATGCGTACAAGCGAGCCAAGCGAGAAACCATACCGGCTCGCGTGTACCCGATGGACCAGCAAAGAGCCGTGCTGGTTTCCAAGTTGGTCAACTGCACAGACCGGGCACTGGAGATGCACAGCGAGCAGAAGCTGGATGCTGCGTGGCAGTACCTAGCCGCCGTGACCCGGCAGGGCACCCATGGGTTACCCAAGGGCGAATCCTGCAAAACGGTGGCGGGACGTTTTGGCATTGGTCACGGCTCGGTCCATCGGATGCTGAAGAAGATGCCCAAGGTGAACCCGAGGGACTGGCAGAGCGACGCGTTGGACAGTGGCACGGGCTTTCCCCGCTGGCGGAAGGTCCGCGAGGCGGGATCAGATTGGCAGCAGGACTTATCGGAGATGGATATGGATCAAATCACACAGCATGAAGCCGAACAACTGGCGAAGAAGATAGGCGCACTGATGGAGAAGGCCACCCCCGAAGCTTGGAGGCGAGCCGTAGAGATGCTTGGCGCGGAATCCCGGCTTGAAGCAGTGAACGAAGACATGCAGGACTTCGATAGTGCGACTGCCGAAAGTTCGGACTTCTGAACTTCAGAGGTGGCCTCAGATAGCGGTGCACTGTCCCACCAGTGAATGGATTTGGGATAGTGAGCATCCCAGTGGGACGCCGTGCGAAAACCTCCACATGTCGGGTGACCATGGCGGTGATGCTCACCCAGGACGCTGACGACTATCGACCGCTTTCGACTTCGGACATTCAATGTTTGGCTTTAGTAACCGATGGAGGCCACACGTCGAAAGGCCAGTCGATAGAAGGATTCGTAAGTCACAGAGGGAACGTCGAATCTGCGTCGAACGGAAACTTCGCGTCGACGAACTCCAAGATCGCCGAGCCTATCTTTTTTCCGAGCTGCTCGGTGAGCGAGCCGACCATAATTTGAAATGAGGCATCGACAACGCGCCACTTTTCCCTCCATTCCCCAGGCAGAGGCACATCAGGCGGTTGAAGGAGTGGTAGCAGTCGATGTGCCATCCATGCCACTTCGCTATACCTGTTCATGAAGACCGCAAGATGTTGTTCATTAAAACGGGGAAGTACGGGTAGAGGTTCCGTTCCCTTCAGCCATCCTAACGCGCCAGACAACGAAAGCCTGGCACCGTGCGTCTCAATGTCAAACAGCGCATCCCATTTTGTAAGCTCATCGATAACGTCAGCACTGAGACCGCTTTGCTGCCCAGTCATGTGCCGACGAACAGAGAACTCCGTGGTTTTGCGAAGCTTCGCCGCTTTGACCCTGTCGAATGGCTCATCGCGCTCGAGTCCCTCGATTGCATAGAAATCAGTCAACCTCTGCATGGCAGCTGATGACAGCAAAAGGTTGTCGAAGACGTTCCGAAGCGACGTATATGCAAGCAGGGGATATCCGCGAATGGCCACTCGCTCTGCGCCGCACAGGGACTGGAAATTATGTGCGACACGCGCCGAGTAAAGGCCATAGAACTCTGTCAGCGGCCTTTTTATCTTGGGCCGGCTTACCGTGTTGAGGAGTTCGGTCGCCTCGAGGAAAACGCACTTGAAGGCGTCCGAAAGTGCCATGTGCCCATGAAACTGGAGCATGGCGACTTCGTGCTTCTCCTCTTCTTGGAAAAGCAGTTGGACACGCCCAAACGGCACTCCGTTGTACGTGGAGACAATTTCCAGCTGCCTCTGAAACTCGTCTGGAGACACACATTCTCCTTATGACATCTAAAGTTTGGATGAAACTGTCCGCAGTAGCTGTTGTAAATTTCTACGGATGGAACCCAGCTGGTATTGAACGCAATGATTGCTGACCAGTTTCCACTTGGCCACGGACATTCGATGTTTGCGTCGCAGGCACCCTATTCTCGAGCGCCCGTTTCATATAAATGATCGACGCAGTACGCCGACTCTTCGACGCAGGGTTTGCCACACCCCGCCCACGCGCAAAACCTAGTTGGCGATATGCCGCCGCGACTTCTAATCAGAAACGATTTTTGTGCCTCGATATACCAGCATTCCCAAGAGTGCCTAGATGCGTCAGGCACCTTCGCTGCCAACTGGGTCTGATACTTATCCCATTCCGAAACTGCCCAAAGCTGCCTGCACTGTTGGCACATGCAAAGGCGAACCCAGTTACCGACCTCAAGCCGATCGAGGCTAACAAAGAACGAAGTGTGATTCCCGACTTTCTCCATGCCTTGGAGACTTTGACATGAGCAGCTATTCACTTGATCTCCTGATTCAGGCAATCCGATCGATGCGGTGCAACGCCTTAAGCCTCATCGCCGTAGTCCTGCAATTCGGGAACGCTAGTGCCGTCCCCTCTATCGAGATAGTCCACAAAGCTAAAGGATGGTTCGTAAGTGGATAGATGCTTGGCGGCACGGGCCATAGCGGCTTGGGACGCATCAAGCATTTCGGGCAACTTCAGCGAGGCCAAGCGTTCGGGCAGCGCGTCTGCTTTCGCAAGAATTCGCTCAACGGAGCCGTTGTACATAGCAAGCATAGCTCTCAGGGCAGCAATGCTTGGACCTATCGGATATGGCAGGTCGTCCAATACATCGCCATGTGGAAGTTCATCGGCACCGTAGAGCATCGCATTACTGACGAACGCCACTGGCATGCCGTTATAACGTCCCTCAGCACCAGCCTTCAGAAGGCTCCTGACATCAAGCGCTCTGCTCCGAAGTCTCAATAGCACTTCAGAAGACTCGATAGCGATCCGCTGGGCGCGCCGTAGTTGCATCGCCCGATCCTGTGCAGCTTCCGCATCCTGTTTGTATTTCGCCGCCCAAACTGCACCACCTACCGCTGCTGCTGCACCAATCCCGGCACCTGCAAGTGCGCCAATAGGCTCAGGCAACACCCAGCCAAACGGGAGCGCGATCAACAGCCCTGTGATCACGCCCGTAGCCCACGCAACAAGTGTCCAAGGGTACGCGCGCAGCCAGGTAGCGATGCACCGAACCAGTGCTCTCATGCGTGAACCCCGCAGCAAGTGACGCATATTTGCCGCCAATTCGTGCCTTGGATGCCGTGCTCAGGCATCAGTCCACACCTGACAACCGAGGCAGTCCACGCATACCTTCTTGAGAAATTCCAAATCATTGAACTCATAGCACTGACAGTTTGAGTGCCCGGGGCGTACGACCATTGCCGAAAATGTTTCGCTCGGATGGTGATCGCTTCGAATTTCCACGATCGCTTCATCGGTCACTTCCGAAGTGCAGATAAGCGTCTGCGCTTTCAATGCATATCTAGGATGGGTTCTACCCCGTTAACGCGGACACTTCCAAGAAGGCCGATGATCGGCAAAAAGGAGTGTCATGTCCAAGCGAAGAAAGTTCAGCGACGAGTTCAAACGTGAGGCCGTGGGCCTGACCCACCAGCCGGGCGCCAGCCTGAGCCAGGTGGCTCGCGATATCGGTGTCGGTGACGGCATGCTGAGTCGCTGGCGACGCGAGTTGGCGAGCGGTAAGGCCAAGGCCTTCTCAGGTTCAGGCGTGCCACGAGATCAGGAGATGGCGGCGCTTAAGCGTGAGCTGGCCCGGGTCAAGAAGGAACGGGATTTTTTGCGCGATGCGGCAGCGTTCTTCGCGAAGGAATCGAGCTGAAGTATCAGACGATCCAACGCTGTCGCGATGTCTATCCTGTTCAACTGATGTGTCGATGCCTGAAGGTATCGACCAGTGGCTTTCATGCGTGGTGCACGCGACCCACGAGTGCGCGTATGAACGATAACCAGCGTTTGTTGGCCCGGATTCGCCAGCACCATGCCGCCAGCGATGGCGTCATGGGGGTGCCGCGCATGCATGAGGCACTGCTCTATGAGGGTGAAACGGCCAGTCCTAATCGCGTGGCTCGTTTGATGGCCAAGGACGGCCTGTTTGGCATTCCACAACGGCGCGCGTGGCGCAGGAAGCGCAGCGGTATGCGGCCAGCCCACGTCCGCAATCATCTGGAGCGGAATTTCTCCGCGCTGGAGCCCAACACCAAATGGGTCACCGACATCACTTACATCCGCACCGGCGAAGGCTGGCTTTATCTGTGCACCGTGCTCGACCTCTTCAGCCACAAGATCGTCGGCTGGTCGATGTCGGGCATCCAAGACCGTCACCTGGTGCTCAAAGCGGTGCTGATGGCGTGCTGGCAACGACCGGATCGGGCACCGGTGGTGTTGCATTCGGACCGAGGCACGCAATTCACCAGCGGCGAATATCAACGGTTCCTGGCCGACCACAACATCACCAGCAGCATGAGTGACGTCGGCCATTGCGGAGACAACGCCGCTGCGGAAGGCTTCTTCGGCATGATCAAGCGAGAGCGCATTTATCGCCGTCGTTACCTCTCACTGACCGAGGCCTGCTCTGATGTTTTTGACTATATCGAGCGTTTCCACAATCCTCGCATGCAACGCAGGCTTGATCGTCAAGACCTCGCCTTTACAACCTTAACTCAACCGTCCGCGAAAACGGGGTAGAACCCCACCGACAAAAGTATGGCCTCAAAGATCGCAGGAACCTTTAACTCCCTAGTGAAGCTAGGGGACTTCAACCAAACGGGACAATCCGAAGAGGTTACGGAAGAATCGGAAGAAGAAGATCATGAAGAGCAGCGTCGAGGCTCTGAAGAGAAGCGTCAAGGAAGAGGCCTTAGACCCGAATTTCACTACAACATTCAGGTTCACCTTCCGGCGAACGGATCGGAAGAAACGTACCTCAACATCTTCAATGCAATCCGGAAGACCTTCAGATGATTGACGAACAACGTCTGGCCCTGTTCGTGATGCTTGGCCAAAGCGCGTCAATCGCAATTGAGGCTTCTCCTGAACTCGTCTCGCCACAATCGCTTCATTTGTCCGGCGCTTACGATCTTGCGGAGATCATGCCCGAAGTCGTACGTAATTCGGTCGAAGCCGCAGAAGCGTACAGGTTATTTTTCGTGTTTGAGGGCTATCTCCGAGAATTCGTTGTAGACGCGCTTTCCGCGAGCGATAAGGAAAATTGGTGGGCCAGCGTTCCGAAAGATGTGCAAGAAGAGGTAGCGAAGCTCGAGCAGAATGAGGAAACGAAAAGCTGGATGGCGCTCGGTTCCAGAGATAAGTCTTCCCTCATGACCTACCCGCAGTTACTTCGCGTAATTGACCAATGCTGGAAATCTCATTTTGAAGACCTGTTGAGAGACAAAACTCTTGTTCACCAAGCGAGGTTAATCGGTCATCTACGGAACACGATCTGCCACATGTCTAACATCTCGGCTGAGGAACTGGAGCGCGTCCGTCAGACGATGCGCGACTGGTTTCGGCGAATTGCACCTTGAAGATTTTCGCACCGCCTAACCACTCGTTCGAGGCGAACGGCTCCGTCGCCGCTCAACTCCACCGTTAGGCCTTACAAGACACTGAGGACATGGAATGGTCGTACTAGATCACGAGCCCCACTGGTGGTTTCTCTTGCAGGACAGTGATGCACTTCTGCTAGACGTACACTGTAGCCACGGTCCCGTCGATTATGACTGGGCCATGGCCTTGAACGACGATGAACTAGCTCAGTTTCATGCAGTCGGTCGGACCTTCATTGATTCTCTTGCCAAGAACGTGCAGTGGAGTGCGCCGGGAGCTCGCGGCAATAGTTCTCCGTACCTTGGTCGCAACCTAGATTCCAACATGCGTAAGTCCATATCGGCGGCCGTTACGGAATGGCGGGAAAGTCATGCTGGGTAATTGGCAGTAGGGCCTAACAACTCATTCGAGGCAGACGGCTTTGCCGCCGCTTAACTCCAGCGTTGCGCCGCAATCATCAAACTTCTTCGCAGACACATGCGGTATGAGCATCGATCGCTTGAGACCGCCACTCAAAGCGGACCTAACGAGCGACCTATAAAAGTCAGCTCGTGGGTCTCGAAGTGATCCAATGGATCACCTGAAGTGGATCAGAAGTCCATGCTTTCGGCAGTCGCGGTGGCGAAGTCCAAGTTGTCTTCGTTGACTGCTTCCATTTGCGATTCAATCCCTAGCATCTGCACGGCGAGCTTGACCGCTGCGGGCGTAGCCTTATCCATCAATGCGCCTATCCGCCGTGCCAACTTCTCGGCTTCGTGTTGCGTGATCTGTTCCACGTCCATCTTCTCCTTCATGTCTCGCCAGCCTGCGCCAGCTTCGCGAACATAGCGCCAGCGGGGAAAGCCGGTGCCTGTATCCAGTGCTTCACTGCTCCAGTCCTTCGGGTTCACCTCGGGCAACTTGCAGAGCATCCGTTGGACCGTGCCGTAGCCGATGCCGAATCGGCCCATGACCGTTCGCAAGGATTCGCCAGCGGGTAACCCAAAAGCTCCCCTTCGGGTCACGACGGCCATGTATTGCCACGCTGCATCACGGCGTTGTTCCGGGTGCATCTCCAGCGCCCGGTCTGTGCAGTTCACCAGCTTCGATGCGAGCACGGCCTGCGCCCGCTCCATCGGACACACTCGGACGGGGATGGTTTCCCGCTGTGCCATGCGGTACGCCTTCAGCCGATGGTGCCCATCGACAACGAACAAGCTGCCATCCACTTCAGCCACCAGCAGCGGTTCGAGTTGGACGTTATGCGCCGCCTCCAACGCAAGCCGCATTGTGCCGATGTGTTCCTCGCTGCGGCTCTCGACGCGCCCTTGATCCTTGAAGGGAACCATGCAGGCCACGCGGGGCTGAAGGGACTCATCGGTCTTCAACGCCGACAAGGGCAGCGTCTGCACCTCTGCGGTCTGTAGCTGCTGAAGTGCCTGCTCAACGGTCACTACCCAACCCCCTCACTTCCGGGTGGGTATGGATCAGGTATTTCAGTACTTCGGCATTGCCCGTGTCTCGGCGCAGCCAGCTCTCTAGCTTCCGCTGAAAGCCCTTCAGCAAGTCGAAGGTACGCAGGTCGAACGCGATGGTTCGGATGTTTAGTGGCTCGCACAGCGCGATAGCTGCGGCGAGGGCGGCGGGGTCAAGATCAATCATGCGCCTGTGGTCTCTCTGTGGTGGATGGTGAAGGGGTGTGCCCAGATGACAGACACGGCAAAGCGCCGAGGGAGCCGCTGGGCCTCCTCGGGGTTCGGTGGTACGTGTTGAGATGGGGAGCGTGCGCGCCGCTTCGCTACAGAGAAAAAAGCGAAACCCACCAAACAATATCAGTGACTTACGCGTGGCTGCCTAAGCAATTTCGGAGCACCTGGACTTGCATTAGTCGTAGCCCATGTCTGCAAGCCTTTCGTTGGCCCAGTCCTCAGGATCAAACGGCGAAGGATTAAGCTTTCGCATCGACTGCGGACGCTCGCTCCGCAAAGTACTGCGCGCCGATAAGATCGCCTCTCGTGTCGTCAGGGCGATCCTCGGGTGTGTCTCGTCTCGGAAGGGCAGCAACAGAGTTTTTCGGGCAGCGTCGGCGATGAACACTCCGTCCCATGCGGCAGCAATTTGCTCCCATGGCGTCAGATGACGGCGTGCATCGGCATCGAGTTCGACGGGAGAACTCCATTCAATGCACCACTCCCTCACGTGTGCAAAGCGCTTGGCCTCCGTGTTCGACGGAGCCGTGTAAAACGCATTGAGTACTGAACTGGCACGGAGCCATGCCTGATACGTGATGGATTCCTCGGGAAGTGCGACAAGCGGTATGGCTTGCGCGGGTTGCTCCCCGGCCATAAGCAGAGGCTTCTTTGCCCGCTTGATACGTTTCCCGACGGTGCGGAGTCCAACAGCCTCTTGATACTTGTGATTGTTCACGTCGCCACGTGCATCTGCGAGTGCTACCAGCGCGCGCTCAGGAAGCTTACGCAGTGAGTCCTCGCTGTGGCCGGAGGGAAGTTTCAGCGTCTCAGCAAACGGCCCATGAAGCTTGTCCAGCCGCTGGCAGACAGACGCACTCAGATGGAGGCGCACACCATTACGTCCTCGCGGAAGTTTTCGAGCCAACGCACCTGCTTCACGCTGGCTGAAATTCCAATTGCGAAGGGTGACGTAGCGTTGTTCCTCGATCTTGGTCAGTGATGATGGTCTGCCGGGTGCCTTTTTGGTGTGGGCGTTGTCCAGCATGGTCGTCCTTTGCGGTGGTCGTGTGGTGCCGTTCTGCATGGGCAGCCGGCGGGGTTGGCGAAAACTACAGATCAGAACAAACAGACAGCAAACACTAGCGAGGCAATCACCCGGCCTTGCGCTTGAATGCAACGACCTTCGCGCCGTTGCGCAGACCATCCAGATAGTCGGCCCATGTCTGCATCATCCGGGTGCGCTCCTCCAGATACTGTGCGGCGCTGGTGTACGCATCGCGTACCTTGTTCGATTCGGCATGTGCTAGCTGGCGCTCGATGGCATCAGGATTCCAGCCCATCTCATTAAGCCGCGTTGCCGCCATGCTGCGAAAGCCGTGGCCGGTCATTTCCTCACCCGTGTAGCCCAGCCTGCGCAGGGCGGCGGTAACGGTGTTCTCTGACATGGGCCGGCTTGCCGTGCGTGCGCCGGGGAAGACGTAGCGACCTCCGCCCGTCAGCGCATGCAAGTCTCGCAGCACGGTCACGGCTTGCGTGGACAGCGGCACAAGGTGGGCCGCCTTCATCTTCATCTTATGACCGGGAATGCGCCAGATCGCACCCTCGAGATCGAACTCGGCCCATTCGGCGTGGCGAAGCTCACCCGGGCGAACGAACACCAGCGGTGCCAGCTTCAATGCCTGTTGTGTGCTGAACTGGCCGGCGAAGCCGTCGATGGCGCGCAATAGAGCGCCGATGGCTGTGGGATCGGTAACGGCGGCATGATGTTTGTTCTTCAGTGACTTCAACGCACCGCGCAGACTGGCGGTCAAGTCAGCATCTGCTTTGCCTTCCAGTACTGCATAACGGAATACCTGTCCGGCCTTCACCTTCACACGGTTGGCGGTCTCAATCTTGCCAGTCGCTTCAATCTCCCGAAGCACCGCCAATAGCTCGCGTGCGGTGATACCCGCAATCGGCCGCTTGCCGATGCTGGGAAACAGGTGGCCGAGAAGCCACTCGTTCTTCCCCTTCGTGATCTCGGCCACCTCCTGTCGCGCCATCCACTCACGCGCCACAATCTCGAATGTGTCCGCTGCTGTAATGGCGGCTTCGATGCGTTCGGCCTTGATCACCTTGCGCACCTCGCTGGGGTCGCTGTCGTTCGCCAGCAACTTGCGAGCATCCTCACGGCGCTGTCGGGCATCGGCAAGAGTCACGGTCGGGTACACGCCAAACGACAGCGTCTTTTGCTTGCCACTGAACCGATAGTTCATCCGCCAGTACTTCCC
>Ga0302233_10001206_pt1 | contig 18485 bp, 33 predicted proteins | sample II_Palsa_N3_1_FD_193516 | JGI IMG/M metagenome (GOLD analysis project Ga0302233, IMG submission 193516) | Peat permafrost microbial communities from Stordalen Mire near Abisko, Sweden - II_Palsa_N3_1 | ecosystem: Environmental > Terrestrial > Soil > Palsa > Peat permafrost | place: Sweden... | reverse complement strand
ACAGTCCCACCTGTAGCCAATCACCCAGTCTGAACAGCCAAGGTAAACAACGCGAACCTCGGCTGTGTGCACACCCACCGACGTCATCTCAGACACACAAACACCGTTGACGAAAAAAAGACATTAGTAAAAGCGCGTGAAAAGAACTTGAGTGACGATTTGTAATCAAAAAACCTGCAGCGCCCCTTTCGCGGCAAGCGCCATGTCCGAGTCTGACAAATACACACACAGAGTCCGCCGAAGCGAAAGTGCCCTGTCATCACTTTGCCCACTTGGTCAAGGTCATTGTGACGCCTGTGGAGCAAGATTAACATTGGGAACCACCACTGTCCTCCACATGAACAAAAAAAAATTTTTTTTTAATTTACATTTACATCCTTCTTCAAAATTTCCGCGGTTCTAGTCGTTGCACTGCAGCATCAACCACTTGATAATGGTCACTACATAAATAAAATTGAATTCAGGCATTCCGAGCAAGGGAAACATACTCATCCGTTTCAGCACTTTTGTCCACGCCACGTCTTGCTGGTACTTTATCGACAAATCCTTGATCTTGTCGCCCTGGATGGTGTAGGGGAAGGCCACGTTCTTGGCTCGTTGTTGTGCAAACTGGCATAGTTGGTTGACGCAGTCCAAAAAGGCGACCATCGCCGTGTCAAAGCGGCTGCCACGCAAAAACTGACCCGGGCCATACAGTTCGTACGTCGTCTTCTCTGCAATCACCTCGATCTTGGAAAAACTGCCCATCGGAATAAGACGGTAGCTGGAAGAGCCCCCCCAAAAAAAGAAAAAAAACTTGCTTTAGTAAAAAGGAGAAAATTCGGTGCACATACTTTTTGAACTGGTATTTCATGTGCCGTGACATCGTCTGCACACAGAGGACCGTCTGGCCCAGAGCTGCGTTGATCTCTGTCCAGTCGACCTTGACGTTTCCAAAAAAAAAAAAAATTTAAAAAAAAAATCGTTGCAAATTGTGCTTCGTTTACTTGGATGCTCGGCAGGCGTCCCAGACGAAGATTGTTGATAGTCGCGAATGCACCGTCCGACGAGATGTGGAACAGATCGTGGATGGCATTGGTGGCGCGAAGCCGCGACAGCTGCTCCTCGAGCATGGTGTACTTGATCTTGAGCGAGTCGCGCTCGTTCTGGAACTTTTCTTGGTCGACCAGAAAATCGTTCAGCTGCTGCCAGTACCTGAAACGTCGAAACAAGTTTTTTATTTTTTATATACACACAACGCAAGAAAAGCAAGCGTACTCTTCTTCCTCGCGGTCAAACGCGGCAGTTTCGGCGTCCAAATGGGCGGACTCGTTTGCGAGTTCGATGCGTTCTTGCTCGATGGCGGCAATCTCGGCGAGCATGTCTTTCTCCTCCTGCTGCAACTGGTGGATGTTCGCCTCCAGCGTCTCCTCCTGGGACGCGTTCACATTGATCAGGGCCTCGGTGTCCAGGAACTGCCGGTAGTAGGTGCGCTCGACCTCGGCCTCCTGCAGCTCGGCAGCCAGCTGTCGTTGGATGACCGTGTTGCACTAGAAAGGAAAACAACAACAACAACAACAAAAAATTTTGCATTCAGATGATTTCCTTCACACGCCGTGGGCGACTCACATCTTCGCAGAGCGGGTGGTCGACCTGGGCCGAGCTCGAGAGCACATCAAAGAGTTTGGCCGCGACCTTGATGCGGTGATTGAGGTTGCGCTTCTGCTTCTCGGATGCCGACAGTGGCACGAGCACAAAACTGTCGTTGACGTTTCCGTCGTGTGGCCGTGGCGCAGCGGGCACGACATCGTCATCGCCCATGAGACTCGGCCTGATCAGCGGCGGTTCGATTGTGTCCTCCGCCTTCCTCGCCACAACGATGCGCTTGACGCTTTCGTCTGACGGCGCTGCCGGTGCCGATGATGGCGCTTGCTCCTGCGGCTCGCCCGACGCCGCAAAGTTGCTCAGCTGGCGAAACGTCTCCACGTCCAGGTCGTTGATGGACGCGTCCAGCTTGAGCGGCTGCTTGCAGTGGTGGCACACAAAGTTGACCACCGTCGTTCCCGACGACGCGGGCTCGGCCCCCACCGCCATCGAGGACATCATCGCCGTCATTCTGTTGTTCGTCGTGAGCACAGAGCAAGCACTTGAAAATATGGCCGAAAACAGGTTTGTGGTTTTCACGTGAAAACAATTTCGCTTATTTTTGCGCGGGGCAACGAGACCTGAACTCGTGCAACTGCCAAACCTATTGCCCAGCTCTCTCTCTCTCTCCCCCCCCTTCCCCCCCCTCCCCCCGCCACAGGAATTGAAAAACGGTGCTCTGACGACTGCTAAAATAACAGACAAAGACACCGTCGGCGGGACCCCGTGTTTTTTTTTTTTCAGCAGAAAAATAAATACCCTTGCGTGATTGTCTGATTGCGTGGCGACGGTATTACGACATGGCCTCAATGCTATTACAGCCGGTCCTCCCGGTCCTCTCCAAGCAAGGCGCGAATGCGGAACAGGTATTGTGCGGAAGAAGTCTGGTTTTTTTTTTTTTTTTGCGGAGTGATAGTGCAATTTACACTCCACTGAAACGGGCAAATCGGTTTTGGGGAGAGTGGCTTTTGGGTTATAATGAGGGTCCCCCTTGCTCGGGTGTGTTGGGGACAGTGGGCTCTTTCTCTGTTCAAAAATTTAAGTTTTTTCTTTTTTTTTTTTGACTTGCTTTCAAACGGACATTTTGCTAATTACGCGCGCCATGTAATTATTCAGCTCCGCGACCTGTGGAAGCTCTTCACCAAAGTCAAGGACAACGTCGAGAATGGCCGTCGTCTCGAAAACTTGAGCTGGAGGTAACGATGCTTTTTGTACGATTTGTTTTGAAATTTTTTATATTTTAGGTTGTGGTACCGTTCAACGACCGCTGTCGCTGGTTCGCCCCCGCGTGCTGATGGCTCGCTCTCCAACTTTGTCTCGGAAATTTTCTCGTCACCTCCGACCACTGCCGCTGCGGGCAAGGCTGCTGGAGCAACAGCAACAAACAAGGTCGAGAATATTGCCCGCGATGCGCCTCCGCAAACCACTGCCCTGTGCTCGGTCATCTCCAAGACCTCGACCGTCGTGGCCGCTGCCACCGCTGCTACCACCTCTGCTGCCCGCTCCTCCAAGCCCTCCTTCTTCATCAACGACGCGTCCTCCAGCGAGTCGGACGAGGACGACCTTCCTGCAACCCGTGCCACGACTGCAACCAAAGCCACCGTCACCGTCGCCCCCGCCCCTCCGGTTTTGAGGGCGCCTGTTCCCACCCGCTCTACATCGACGACCAACGCTGCCGCTGCGGCCGCCTCCACGGCGGCTGCAAACGGCCACATCCGCATGGTCCGTCGGGACCCCATCCTGCGTAACCAGCAGCCGAGCCAGCCTCAGCAGTCCCAGTCGCAGCAGGAGCCGTCGTTGTTTTGCCGTAGCGACATCTCGACCCACATACCCAAGTGCTCGTCGCTGTCGAATCTGATCAAAAAGGAGTCTTCCCCCGCCAAGCCGTACTACCTGCAGCCTTTCAAGGGCAACACCTCCCTCGCGTCCTCGTCTTCTGGCCCCGCTTACGCAGCTCGGCCTATACCGACGTCCGGCAATCAAGGTGCAGCGGCAACAAGCAGGTTACTAGAGTGCAGCGAGAGCTTGCGACAGGGCCTTCTCCTCGACCGCAAATCGATTTTTAACTTTGGCGACTCTGCTGCAGCCCCCACAAACAGGACCACGGGCTTCACCGCTGCATCGGCATTACCACCGGGGGAACAGAACTTGGCCATGCTGGAACCACTCTGGTGAGAGGGTGTAACTTGCTTTAAAATTCTTTCTTTTCTCTTTTCTTAACATGAAAAAAAAAAATTCATTCTCCCCGCCTCTGTCTCCTGCCCTCACACCCTCACCAAAAGTACTATTTAAATGTAAAAACGTAGCCACAACACAGGCGAAAGTTAGTGAGTGTTTTGCGGTTAATAACGTATACGTAAAAAAAAACACGGGCCAATTTTTCGATTCACTTTCCACCCGGTCTGAGGATGGACGAGGAGGAAGCGCGGGACAAGGTCACGGAGCAGATCGAAGAGGTGCGTCAGTTGCTCCCCCTCCTTCCAACCTATGAACTAAGCCAAGCTTGTTTCGTTAGCTGACTGTTTCGTTGACGGTGCTGTTCAAGACACTCACAGAGCAAGTCGGCAAGGTAACCCATTGGGGCTGCATGGATTTCGAAGGAGTATTGATCGATGCGATTTGGTGCAGGTGAATGAACTCGCGCGGCTGGCAGAGACGCACGGAAAGGTCTTTGGTGCGTGGGATACGTTTCTGCAAAACGGCGCGGACAAGTTCAGACCACTCGAGTGAACCGCGTTCGCTGTTTATTTTTTTGGGCGGGGGCAAGTGGATCTGAGGCAGTGTACAACATGCCACTGGCAGTGATCGTCAACTGCTTATTGACATTGTGCACAAATTTTCTAACGATTTTTATGGTCGACTAAATTAGTCTACTTACGCCGCTCAAACGTGGACGAGAACAGGGTTGCGGCATCGGTGATGGTGTGCCCTAGCGACGACTTGCGCCCGATGTGCTGGAACAGTGAGGGCGTCCACGTGTAGTCGGCCACGTTCCATTCCTCCAGAGCCTTGAACACGTACGTGTCGGTCATCCTGGCGTCGATCTGGCCGTCGCCGTTGCTCGCGATCTGGTCACGGAGCCGCGCGGCCGCGGTGCGGTCAAACATGAGGGCCTGCGAGCAGCACGTCCCGTGGATCGTTGGGCGCAGACCGGCCTGCTGCGGGACCAGGTTCTGCCGCCCGATCGAGTGCACGAGCAGTAGAGCATACAGCGCCACCACAAGGGCAACGGCCAGGGCAACGGCACCAGCGACACGCGATGACCCCAACCAATAGCGCACGGAAAAGAACACGACCACAGCTATGACGGCAAAGACGGTGCCCAGCTGGAGAAAGGTCTCGGTGTCGTAGCCAAAGCCGCGGTAGGCATCACTGGCAAACAGGCGCACCATGAACGGGCCGCCGATGAGATTGCTCTCGCGCAGGGCCACGGGGATCTCACGGCGCATGGCGTCGACCCAGTGCCCGTCCGCCGAGGGGATCGCGTCATCCTCCAGCACCACAATGAGCTCTGCACCCGTGGCGAGCCCGTAGGCGAGTGCAGCGGCAAAGTCGAGGTTCTCCTTGACGGGCTGTGGGGGCTTCTCCGTATCGGGCCTCCAAAAGGGCCTCGTGGCACGCAGAGCTTCCACCAGCCGCGAGCTGTTGTGGCGATAGAGCACGGGCACAGTCCCTGCCCACCAGGCGACCTCGGCATTGTGCAGCACCACGTGTTGTGGCTCAGGTTGTGCTGGCTGCTTGAGCATGTCGACGTTAAAGAGCGCAATGTGTGTTCGGTGTGCTGCGCCATCCACGTCCACGCCCACGTCCACGGCCATCGCGCCCAGCATCAGGGACATCATCGTGAGCGACACGACGGGCTGGACACGGGCCGACGACACGACGATTATGCACAGGTCCGTCATGGTCGCCGCTGCCGCCTCCTTGTCACAGCTGGTTGTAAGGGGGGCATGTGCAGCTGCGAGACCTTGTCCGCTGCTGATGCTGCTGTCGTTTTCCACGTGCATCGCATCGAGTGCGCACTGGGCCACGTTGTGTGCGGCCCGTGGCCAAGGACCACTGCTGGAAAAGGGACCTCGTGCCACGACGAGTTGCTTGTATGCCAGCCTGGGGAGGGCGAGGACCAGTGCTGGTGCCGTGTACGATGTCGTGTTGAGCTGGCTTATCAGGGCGTTGGTGGCACGTTGCTCGGCTGCCTCTGCGGCCGCCTGTGCTGTGTTCGCTTGGCCGGGGTGGCGGACGAACCATCGCGAGTGGGGCGAGCCGGAGTAGTGCCACACGGCCAGCTGCCACACCACAAACAGCAGCACGATCAGCGACACAAACAGCGAACACAGGGTGCGCGGGGTTGGCTGGGTCATGGGCAAATGGTGGGCAGCGTTGAAATAGGGTGGCAAAGAGAACGCCGGCCACGTGGATCAAACATTAGCTACCGCTGACCGGTCTCTTTCAAAAAAGGTATGGCATCACAAAGTCTGTCGCGCTAGTGGGAATGGGAGCCCTACAGGAAGTGTGTGTGTGTGTGGGGGGGGGGGGGAGCTAGGTGGGTGCAACGAGGAACAGAGAGGTCACAGACGGGCGAGCAGGTCTGGATTGCAGCGGATTGAGGATGGATTGGATTGGGCGATTGGGCGATTGAGGATTGGTCGAGGAGTGGTTGAAATTACAAAGTGGGTTTTTTGGGCCAACCAGCCCTCTCCAGGGCGGGCAGGTGCTGCCTTTGAACGTGGCACTGCTCTATACTCTCGGCTTTGCACGGAATTGACAGAAACTAACCCTTGGGATTGCATTGCAGGTTGAACTAAATGGCCACCAAGGTTGCCCCCGCTGGCTTCAAGGTCGTCCCTGTCAAGGGCCCCAAGAACGGCGAGACCCGCCAGGTAATTTGAGTTGCCTGCGGCCCCTCCGTCGTCGCTCGCTGTGTATAACAAAGTCTGCTTTTTGGATGTAGGTCCCCATCAAGAAGCAGTCCCGCTTCTACCCCACTGAGGACGTCAAGAAGGCCATCCCCCGCCCCGCGTTCCAGAAGCCCGCCAAGCTCCGCAAGTCGATCACCCCCGGCACCGGTATAAGACAAGCCGGGCGACAGCGAAAAGGGCGTGTGCTAAAATGGGTGTCGTTTGGTTTTTTGCAGTCCTCATCCTCCTGTCGGGCCGCTTCCACGGCAAGAAGGTCGTCTTCCTGAAGCAACTCGCCTCGGGCCTCCTCCTCGTCACTGGTCCCTTCAAGATCAACGGTGTCCCCCTCCGCCGTGTCAACCAGGTACAGCCCGAATTCACAAGCGTGTTCTGGTTTTTCTCATTGCATTTATTTTTATTATTATTTTTCGCTGCGCGTGCCCGGGCTGCTTGCTGGATTGCATTTTATATATTTGGAATCGGAATGCTGCTGCTGCTTGTCATTCGTCCGCTTTTGGAACAACAAATGCGTCGTCTTCGCTGTGTGTGAAAAAAAAAAACAAACTACAACTTCAGGCCTACGTCATCGCCACGTCGACCAAGATTAACCTTACTGGTGCCATCGATGCCAAGTTCGATGACAAGTACTTCAAGGCCCCCGCCCAGAAGAAGAAGACCCAGGAGGAGCTCGTTGCCTCGTCAAAACAGGTAATGAATAATTTCCTTGCATTTTGCGAGTTTCTAAACAACACCAAAAACACACAGACCAAGGCCGTCGTCGCCGCTTCCCGCGTTGCTGACCAGAAGGAGGTCGACAAGCTCGTGATCGAGTCTGTCAAGAAGGTCCCCTACCTCAAGGCATACCTCAACGCCTCGTTCACCCTCACCAAGGGCCAGTTCCCCCACGAGCTCAAGTTCTAAATCTGGAAGAAAAGAATAAAGCCACCAAAATATTACTGTATCTGTGAGAGTGTGTCTTGTTTTTTTTTTTTACCATTCTGTCTGGTCGACTTGTGGACTATTTTTAGACCCGGCCAAGCGAAATGGACCCTGTCACGGACGAGATCGAGGTCGTCGTCAAGTCCCCTAAGGGCGAGAACCAGCCCATCAAGATCAAGCTGTCGAGCCCGCTCATCTACTTGAAGCAGGTACGGTGCCGCGAGCCCTATTGCGGGGTCTAAACGAGGGGCAACAACCACACACAGCAAGTCTACGACAGGTTTGGGTTTCCACCTGAAAAACAGAGGCTACTGATGACGGGCGAGGAGCTGGAGCCCGACACGGCGAGCGTGGGCTCGCTGGGGCTCAAGGAGGGCGTAACGCTGTATCTCGCTGTACGGCTGGGCACGCCCCCACCGGCAAGCAGCGGCCAAACGACCGTGACGACGCCAAACAGCAACGCTGGATTGCCGGCTGGCTGGGAGATGCGTGTGCTGCCTGACGGGCGCAACTTTTTTGTCAACCACAACAACAGGACAACACAGGTGACGGCTATTGAAAGTTGTGCGTGGGCGTTGTTTTTTCTAACAGTGGGCTGTTTGCAGTGGAACGATCCCCGATCGGCACCCGTTCATGTACCTGCCATTCCGGCCGCTGGTTCCCAAGGGCTGCCTGCTGGATGGGAGAAGCGGATGACGCCGCAAGGGCAGATGTACTATGTGAACCACACCACCAAGGCGACCCAGTGGAATCCGCCGACGAATTAAAAAAAAATGTTTTTTTTTTGGTTTAAATTTTACAATAGAGGAACCATAAGAGCTTTGTTGGATCATGACGATGACGAAGCAGCTGTTGACGACGGAGAGGGCACACTCTGTGCAATTGCTAAATAAATAAATAAAAAAGATTTGGGGGAGCTCAGTTGCTTTAAAACAGAGAAACACGCGAATCGCACCCGTCATTAGCGCTGAAAAGCTGCGCACAAACGTGTTGTACTCGTCCTCAGAGAATTCATCTGGGCTGAACAGGGACCGTTCGTAATAGTCGACAAATATTTCGGCGTGAGTCCTGGGCAGCGCAAACTCGACCGCCAGCATCTCCACATACTCGCGCACACTATGAAAATCGTCACGCTGCATCTCTGGCTTCCTCAGCACCGCTGCCCCCTCTGTTGCCATGCAAATTATTACACTTTTGAACGGCACTTAAATACGTACCCAATACTACGTGCGACATCGCGATCCCCTGCTTAAAGTACACGAGCTCTGTATCCGTCCCTGCAGCGTTACATGTTTAGCAGGTGCCAGTGCACGTACACAGTGGGCCGTTACCTGGCTTGCCCCAACCCATTAGCTGCGACTGATCCAACCGTGGCGGAATGTCCACCGCGAGGGCGCGACTGAGCTCGCCCGTGATCTTCTCGTGCATGTGCTGTGCGCCGTGTCATTGTTAGGGCACCGCACAAACGGCCAATAACGTACGCTAGGGACGTGGTAGCTCTGGATGGGCACGTAGTCCTTGGGCACCTCTGCCAAGGCATACCTTGTCGACACCAGCCGCGTACTGATGATGAGGATTGCGAGTCCAAACTGCACCAGCAACGCGTTTAGCCATACGGTGCCACCACCACCTCCTCCACCACAGACAGTACCTGCACCGCGTAGGCCGTGATGAGGATGTACTGATTTGTTGACGTGAATATCTCCTGGCCCGTTATGACAAAGCACACTGCCGCGCCCAGGACGAGCGTGATGATGAATACCGTGTTGATCCGCGACTGTCCGCGCCGTAACCTCGGTCGATGTGCCGGCAGGGCAGCTGCACTGGCCTGCGACGTCAGCGGCATTGCGACTCGCCTCGAAAAAAAAAAGTAGACGGACGTAACGTAATGCGTACACCACTGTACGTGATCCGTGCAGGAGGCGAAATTCCGCAGAAAGACGATGCCGCAGGGCGAAGCGCTGAGCAAGGAGGAGGAGGAGGCGCGCAGCTCGGAGCTGATCGCCAAGTTGCTCGCCAGCGACTACGGGGCTGGCGGATGGGACGCGTACAGTGCTGGCGGTCATGGCGACGACGACGACTTTGACGGGGCCGGTGCAGACGACGACGACGACTACTCGGAGGACTACAATGGCAGCGGCGGCAAGAAGACCTCGGCGGCAGGTAGCACGGGTGCAGGTGCTCGTAAGGGGGGTATGTAGTGTGTGTTGGTCTTGGACTGGAAGGCGGGAGTGGACGACGGCCCCAACCATCTCACTCTTTTGCAGCCAAGTCATCCACGAACGCCGCCGCTAAGAGGAAGCCGACCAAGGTTGCCGTTGCACCTCTGGCCAGCAGCATCCCTGGCGACAACCCTCCGGCTGCTACGGCTCTTGAAGCCAACGGCGACAACAACGGGCTGGTGAAGGGACCCTGGTCCACCGAGGAGGAGGCCCGATTCCTCGAAGGCCTGGAGCTGTTTGGTCGCAGCTGGCCAGAGGTATATCGTACCTAACGCACACACGCGAATCCCACGCGGATCTGACATCCAATCCAGCTGGCTGCACATGTCAAGACGCGCGATGCCCAAACCATCAGATCCAAGGCGCAAAAGCATTTCATCAAGCTCTTCCGCGCCAACCAGCCCCTGCCCGCCAAGGTCAAAGAGTCGGGCGAGGGATACACGCTCTCTGGCAAGCCGCTTGACCCGCACTCGGCCTCGGCACGCCCATACCTGCGTCTGCAAGAGGATCCCAATGCTCCTCCCGCTCCGCTGAAGACCAAAGAGAATATGGCCGACGATGGGCCAAAGCGCAAGAAGCGGAAGGACTCCAAGGGTGAAAAGATCGCCGCCGAGTCCGAGGCGGCATCGGCCGATGTTTCGATGAACGTGAGCGAGGAAACGGCGGAAAAGGATAAGCTTGTGGTTACTGTTCTGGCACCGACAGTACGTAGCGACTACTCTCGTGAGCGTTTGCGGCGCAACAACATCAAGCCCGCCGGATCCTACCTGAGCAGCCTCGAGCAGCAGTATGCAACCGTTGAAAATTCAAAAATCGTTTGCTTTACTGGTTTTTTTTTTCACCTCAACTAGGGATCAACATGCCATGTTCAAGTGCCGCCACTACGCGGATCCGCAGTCTGGCAACACTTCCTCCCAGCCCTTTAATGTGACTGTGAATCCCACTGGTGCATCAAAAATGGCAAAATATATTTCGGTATTAAAAGAAATTTCTTTTTTGTTTTGTTTTGTTTTGTGTTTGCAGTGCTCCTCGTATGCGACATCCACGCGCACCTGGTGGCGCATGAAATCATAGGTTTTTTGGCGGGTACCTGGAACGCGCAGACAGGCGGTATCTCTCTATGCAAGAAACCTTGGAAAATTATTTATTGTTATTTTTTTCCCTTCTTCGTAGACCTTCACGTCGAGGAGGCATTCCCATGCAACAGCATCGTCTCTGGACCCGACAATGTGGAGATGGACCCCGAGTCGGAAATGACAGTGCGAAACGCGATCTTTGAGAAGAATCTGTTTGTGGTTGGGTGGTACCACTCCCACCCGTGGTTTGAGCCGCACCCATCGCGTGTCGACCTCGAGAACCAGTCACGATACCAGAGCCTTTTCCACGACGACGAGTCCAACAAGGATCCCTTTGTGGGCCTCATCGTCGGTACCACAAACAGAAACAATTACCCTTTTAAGAGTAATGGTAGGTACGTACGATCCACGTCTTCCCACGTCCGAATCGGTGATTACCACGTTCCACATACCTCCGTCGACGATCGACCAAGGCGAGCCAAAGGCCCTGCGCCTGTCGATCCAGTTTGACGCAGCCTGGTCCCTTTCGAGTGCTACTCCCGCTCTGGTAGCAAAAATAATTTGTTTTTCGTCGGTTCCTAAAAATGGACCCCCAGATTGCTGCAATCCATTTTGGCGCCAGTCAACAAAATAAGACGCGGCTGCAGGAGCGCTGGCGCGCCGACAGTGACGACAGCAAGCTGGAAAAGATGATCAAGTCGCTGCGCCTACGTGTTTACAACTGGACCGCGTCGCTCGGCGTCAACGAGCCCATCAGCCTCAACAGCCCCTTCCCCGATCCCGCGTCCTCATCTTCGGAGGATGCCCCGCCTCCCACAGCCGCAGCGATCGCCTCCATTGCCGCTCATTTGTCCCAGGAGGCAGTCGTCAAGCTCGCCAGCGAGCAGGAGGCGGTTCTGTCCTCTTTAGAAAAGTTGATTCTAGATCTCTCATTGTGACCATGGCTCGGACTGAAGTACTGTGTAACTCAGAAAAAAGAGACAAGTAACCATTGATTTTCAAGAAACACCTCAGTGCTTCTTCGATTTGGTTGCCGGAGACACGGCCGGGCTCTTGGGAGCTCCCTTGTTCTTGGAGGGCGTCTGAGGGGCCTGCTTAGTCTCCTGCGGCTTGGGCGCGGCGTCCTTCTTGGTGTCCTTTTTGCCGCTGTCTGAAGAGGCGGGTGCCTTGCCCCTGCCAAAAGTGTTTTTTATTTATTTGTATTACTATTTCGAGAAAGAGCCCGTACCAGTACAGGACGATCTGGAGGGCCAGCAGGAAGTTGATGACGGCGCCGGCGAGGAAGCCGGCGAGGATGACGGGGTCATTGACTTCCTGAATGGTGGTGAAAACACGTGCAAGGGCGCCGAGGGAAAAGAGGATGGTCGTGATGGCCGAGAGGTTTCCGGTGGAGCCCTGCGAGTAGTTGAGGTAGAGCTGGGGCAGCTTGCTGGCGTTGATCAAAACAATGCTGCCGTACTGGAGGACAAACAGGATTTCCTTGGACACGATGGCCTCTTCAAAGAGGACGTAGACGAACGCGGCAATGACGACGGGGAAGATCGCAAAGGCAGTCAGGTTGGGCTTTGACTTTTTGGCGGCCGTGCCAAACCAAAAGATGAGCGAGACAATGATCGCGTCCTGCAGGGCGATGAACACGGTCTCGCCATAGGTGCTGAAGGGATACTGGTTGCGGTAGTTGTACGCGGCCGAGACGATGTAGCAGAGCAGACCGAGCACGACCGACTCCAGGCTCAGTCCCTTTTGGTGTCGTCGTCGTATTTTTTGACGGTTACAAATCAGCAAGACTGGCAGTTGCTGATTTCTTACCTGGGCGCTCTGCTTGCTGAGGATCACGTACACTTGCGGCAGCTTGACCAGCGGCCCGCTCACGAGCATGACCAGCGACAGCAGCTTGCTCAGGAGGAGCTTGAGGCAGTCAACGTCGGCTTTTTTTGGGGGGGTCATGCACAGTCAGCAGTTGATGGTGCTTACTGAGGTGGACGTCCACAAAGAGCGACTCGTAGCACTGCGACCCCGCGAGGAGATCTTTGGCGTAGTGGAGGCCGGGCACGTGCGGGAACACGTCGCGCAGGACTCCTTCGATCTGCTCGAGTGCCATAGTGGTGGTGGTGGTGGTCAAAGTGGTGATCCGAAGTGATGTCCTTGGAAGGCACACTCCACACAAATTAATTTCTTCTGATTGCCGATGCACAGTGCTGGGTTGACCGATTGTACGCACGGACTCGGATCCAGTTGGACGTGCACATTTTATTACAATTTCAACATGAAAAAAAAGTTGCTACGAGGAAGGGATAAACTTGCGAAGCTTGCAGAGACACTCGGAGCAGTACCATTTGCCCTTGGGCTGTGTTGTCAGTCCGACGCACTGGTAGTGGAACCACTCGTACGGGCACTATTTTTTTTAAGAAAAATATTTTTTAAAAAAAATAAATTTTACTTTGACAAGAAAATAATAGCGCACAGGGTTGGTCTTGCTGTTGTTGTCGCAGGCAATCATCTCGCCAAAGGAGATTTGCTGGCAGATGCAGTACAACGGCTCATTCGGGTCCACGGAGCCCTCTCCCTGGTCGTCGAGTTCCCCCTTCCTACTGTTCCAGAGAAAGAAAAAAAGTTAACTTGTACATTTTCTTCTTGGTGCTTTACTTTTTCTTTTGCATCGGCTTGGGGCTCTCTTCAAAGAGAGGTGCTTTGCGTTCTGTCGTGACCGAAATAAGAATATGCACAACGAAACGCCACGTACTCTGCGTTCGTTTGTCTTCCAAGCCCGCTCGCTCTAGCCTTTGTTTCTCCTCCTCCATCTCGATTTCAAACTGTTTGAGGTCGTGGTCCAGTCTCTTGATGTGTTTGGTAAACTAATGAGAGAGAGAGAGAGAGAGAGAGGGTGAGAATATTCATGGCACACACCACCCCCACCCCCCAAAAAAAGAGAAACAACGTACGATTTCGTAGCAGATTGTGTCCTCGTTAACCTTTTCGTTGATTTGCTCCAACGCCTGGTTGTATTCGGTGCGGACCTTCAGCGGTTCTTGTTCAAATCCATCCACCTTGCCCTGCTGCTTGGTGCTCTTAAAGTACCCCGTCGCGTGGCGCACTGCATTTCGCCGTTGCTCTGCGTGTCAAAGCAGAAAAAAAACACATCAACGTGCTTTTCGCCTTGTTCGCCTTTACCGTAAAAGCTCACGTCCTTTTCCTTGACATCGTCCAGCTTGGCGCGCACGTCGCGCGGGAGGTCCAGGATGGCTGGAGATGGTCCAAGTCAATGGGATAGCAAACCCAAAGGGAACAACGTACACTCGACAAAGTCCTCGAGGAAGAGATGGGCCATGAATTTGCGAAAAATGGCGTACCATTTTAGGGACGCGGAATGCCCCCCAAGCGCTCTTCGACCGCGCGAAAACCGCTGGGTAACTTGTTGCCTTGTATATTCTTTTGGCTCACGTTCCCCTTCTTGGCAGCCAAGCAGACCAGTCGGCTGGCGTTCCTGCACGGTGCGCTCACACAGGACATCCGGCTGCTGGTGAGCGAGTTCTGCAAGGACGGCAATGCGCTCGATTTCGAGACGTTCAAGACGGTCTGGGCCAGCCTCGACTTTGGCCTCGTGCACTTGGGGTGCCGCGAGCAGTACGATCGCGGGCCGTACATGGACATGGTCTTCAACGTGATCATCGGTACAAGAAACGCGCGCAAGAGAGATAAAACCTCATTTGTTACTTTTGCACAAAAGAACTGCTGTTCCTCGGTCGCCACTGGCCCTTCCGTGTCGGTCTGATTTTTGCCCTGTACATGGTCCACGAGACCCAGCCCTCCTCCTTCCCCAAGTCACTCATCCGCATGACAACCGGTATCAACCACCCGTTCTGGTCGCTTTTATTTTAACACGGAACTCGTTCACAGCATCCTGGCGAGAAGTCCAGTGGATCGAGCAGGCCGCGCTGCGGTTGAGGCAGTGGGATGTCGTGCATGTGTGCCGCAAATTGCGGCAGTCCAATTCCTACCACTTTTGCCTCTGGTCTGGCGCATCGGCGGCGCGGGAGGCGCCCGAGCTCGTGCCGGCGCAGGGCATCCGAGACGACACGTATTGTTTTCCTGGACAGAATATGCTTGCTCAACGCCTGTTGCATGTTAGGGTACACAACGAGTTTGCCGAGCTCGAAAACGAACTGGTGGCACGCGACCTCGGCGGATTGGGCAGGCCGCACAGCCTGCTGCAATTGAAGTCGGTTGCGGCCGAATACTACGAGAGTCGACAGGCGCTCGAGCAGGCACTGCAAGTCGTCTCCAACGAGCGCGCCATCTCAGAGGCCTTCAAGCTGCGCTCTGCAGCTGCGTCCCTCGCCCAGAGCTTCCAAGACTTCCCTGCTGACCTCCACCGCGACATCAATACATTTATGCAGGGCCGGCTGGACCAGTGGGTTGCGCCGCTCGAATCCCCCAAGCGATTCACACAGCAGCTGCTCGAACACGCACAGCCCGGACAGGAGGCTGGACTAAACGGGAGCAGCGGCAACGCTGCTGCGGCAAACGAGAGCCCGGTCGCTTCCTATCCCGGCAGCCCAACCAACGTGGATGTTTCCAGTCCTTCTGCTGCATCCATTGTGCGCGACATGCCGTCCATCAGGGGACTCCGTAAGTGGCGGCCTTAAAAAACAAACGAAAGAAAAAAAATAACCCTCTGTTTTTGTTTTTTTTTCCTTTCAGACGGCGCGTCGACCAAGCGGCCTTCTTCGCAGCCGAGTACGCCACAAGGCCGCACCCCCTTTGTCGACAATAGCCCGTTCCGTCCGTCGTCTGCGTTGGCAGCCTCGTCACTCTCTGCAACGTCGACTGGCCGAGACGCTCCGTCGTTTAGGGCACCGGCGAAGCGCAGGAGGTCGCAGTCGCCCTCCAAAAAATCCAGCGACGCTGCGTCCGGCTCACCGTCCAAGAAACGGAGAAAACCTGCAAGAAAGGGCAAGGCGAAGGCGCACGACGACTCGAACGACGACGATGATGACCATGCTTTCGACGATGAAGAACAGGCTGACGACGACGAAACCAGCGGAGGCGACGACGATTCGACGTGCGCCATGTGTCGATTGGGCTCTTCCAAAAAGGGCAACGAAATCGTCTTTTGCTCAAGTTGCGACAGGCCGTACCACCAGACATGCCATCGGCCAAAGATCACAGCCGGTTTCCTCAAGCCCAACGTCGACTGGTTTTGCACTGACTGCGATCCCTACCAGTCCACTCGCGCCTCCGCCACCTCTGCCCGAGCAAAGTGCTACCGATGCGACAAGTCGTCCAGCAAAGCGTCGATGTTGCAGTGTGCCGATTGCTCCCACGTCTGTACGTTTGCCATCGGCCTACTCACAGCAAGTGGTTTACTCCTTTTTTAGATCACCCCAGCTGCCACGAGCACGCTGCCGACGAGCTTGCGTTCCTGCGCACGTTCGACTGGCGCTGCTCCAACTGCACGCGATGCCAAGTCTGTCTCAGGACGGACGAGGACGACAAGATGGCCCTCTGCGACAAGTGCGACCGGGGACTCCACACCTACTGCGCCTCGCCGCCCATCACCGTCGATCTCAAGGATTTAGACTCGTTCATTTGTCCTTTGTGCACGGGTCAGTGACCAATCCCAAAAAAAGGCGCAGGCAAGAAACGTGACTGCATTGGAATGCAATTTCCCCGCGCACGCGATGAACCGGATCGTGAGCGAGGTCTGGGCGCAACAAAGTGCTCAGGTGCTGCTGTTTTTTTCTTCCTCTCTTGTGTGCGTGACGGCACGCCGGGCCGGTTCTCAGCGGGCTTGAGGCCCCCCCCCCGGGGGGCTGTGACGACCACCCTTCAATTCATTCATAATTCGTTTTTCCCGCGCCGCACCGCATTCGTGACCTGACCCTGTCTTAGATCACTGCAATTTTTTCCTCGTTTTTTTTTTGTCAATACACCAAGCGGCTCGTGTATAGCCGTGGGTGAGGGTTGAGGCCGTGTGTCAAAAGGCCCCAAAGCTTCGTCCTGTAAAAAAAAATATTTTCGCGTTGGCCCCTTGTGAGCTTGTTTTGGTATCATGTGTTTTGCGCCCCGGCTTCACCCGCTGACCCGCCGTGTCAGCCCCCCTCTGCCCGTCACGGCCGTCACGGACAGTGTGTTGGTCCTGGGTCAGGAAGGCGACCGCAGGCGTCTCACTGTGTTTCAAGTTTTTCTCCTTATTGAGCCTCATGCTGTCCCTCAAGTATTAACTATTTATTTGCCGCCTGTCCAGCTGGAAAGAGGCTGCGAGGGAGAGAGAACCAAGGACACCTTCTTGTTTTCGCGCCCGGCCGCAGAGGATGTCCAATAACAAGGCCCAGGAGGTAAACAATGAAAAAAAAAAAATTTTTTTTTTTTGCTGGTGGGTTAATTTCGTTGCGTGGTCGTGCCCCGCGTAGATCGAAGAATGGTTCCAGCAGGGCCAGCCCAACCTCGCTGCGAGCAACAACAACCGTAGCTCGGGCAACACCACGCTGAGCGATCCTCGCACCCCGCCACCGGTCGCGCGCAAACCGACGACGAGCCGCACGCCGGTCCCCGCGCCGCCGCCGCCGGTCGCGAGCCGCAAGCAGGCGCCGCCTCCGCCAAACGTGCCGCCGCCGTCCTACTCGCAGACGTCGTACGACACTGGCGCGACCCTCGTTGAGCAGCCCCGCCACGACACTGGCGCGACCCTCGTTGAGCAGCCCCGCCACGACACTGGCGCCACCCTGGTTGAGCAGCCCCGCTATGACACTGGCGCCACCCTCGTAGAGCAGCCCAACAACACGGGTGCCACCCTCGTCGAGCGCCCCACCTACCCCCGTGTCAGTCAGGGCAAGAACCCCATGCTCTACAACTCTGATCCCAACTCGACCCTCGTCGCGTCGGACCCCAACGGAACCCTGTACGAAGGCGGCGCCGCCGCCGTCAGTGCGCGCACAGGCAACACCACCCTCGTGGACAATGGCTCGGCGACCGGACCCGGCTTTTCGTGGTATTTAAAGCAACGAGCGGTGCATTCTAACGGCCAGCATCGACAGGTTTGGAAAGACCTGGGGAGGAGCGAGCGAAAAGACGACGCAGATTTCGCAGAACGTCCCTATGGACACGACATCCAACGATGTACGTCCTTGTTTGCTGTGTGGTAAATAATTAAAAAAAAAAAACAACCACCGATAGCTCGACCTGCTTGCTGGCTCCGGCATTGCGCCATCCGAGACGGCCTCTGTCAATCCTGGCGACGGCAACCTCGATCTGATGGGCCACTTTGGCGGATACGGACTCGACGGCCTCGAGCTGGTCGACATGTACATGGTACGTAAAACCTAATCATAAAGAACACACCGCATTTGCTAAATCAAATTAAAATAAAAAAAAAATTTTTTTTTTTCCAAACAGAAAAATAAGGAGCCCCGCTACTGTGGCGGCCGCCTGTCGCGTCGCTGGCTTATTATCCTCCTGATCCTTATTGCTATCATCATTGGTGCCATCATCATTGGTGTCCTCATTCCTCTCATTGGTAACACACTGGCCTTTTCTTACCGAGCCATTCTCAACCAAGTGCACAGGCCAGCAAATTGCCGCTTCCGAGTTCAACAACGCCGGCATCAACATGACCGCGATCGACATCTACATGATTGACGGCAACAAGGTCAACATGACAATTTTTGGCACAATTTCCAATGGCGGACAGTTTGCGGGCACCCTCAACCCCTTTGATCTCAGCATCG
>Ga0302233_10001205_pt1 | contig 18488 bp, 22 predicted proteins | sample II_Palsa_N3_1_FD_193516 | JGI IMG/M metagenome (GOLD analysis project Ga0302233, IMG submission 193516) | Peat permafrost microbial communities from Stordalen Mire near Abisko, Sweden - II_Palsa_N3_1 | ecosystem: Environmental > Terrestrial > Soil > Palsa > Peat permafrost | place: Sweden... | reverse complement strand
AAAATAATGCCATGCATGGTTGTTTCTCCTGTTTAGGTAATGGGGCTGAATCTTGATAAGCCCCGGTTAACCCCGTGCATACACCGGTAAAACGGGTATTTACTGATCAGAGCACAATATCTCAAAATTAGTTCCAGTGTGCCGGGGTACATTCGCACAATGCCTGGAATAGGCTGTGGACGCTATTCGTTTAATTTTCTACAAGCCCGGACTCAGATGCCGACCCAACCAGGCAGGTAGCGCGCCTGTTCGGTGCGAGCCAGTTTGATGGCCTTTTTCAGCGCGCCGGCAAAATCCTGGGTCAGGAGTTCAGATTTGATCTTGAGACGAAAAAAATCGGCCCATAGAAATTCACTGAACGGCATGGAGTCTTTGGCGAAGGCACCGGCAACCCGCGCTTGGCCCGCGAGGCTGCGGTACGGATCGTTTTCGAGTTGAGTCAGGTGACGCGGCAGGGCTTCATAGTCGTGCCGGTTGCCGTCCTGGTCGTAGGGGTGTACCCATTGATGAAAATCCATCACCCGCCAAAACTGTGTGTCCTCCAGCCAGGAAAGATCTTTCAAGACCACCAGCCAGATCGATTTGACGCCCTCTTGAATTAAGGCCAGTCCCAGATGGTGATGGTCCACCACGTAATGGATGCCACCCGGTCCGAGTATGCATGGGAACCAATGACGTGCAAGCAGATCCTTACGGGCCTTCTTATCCATCGCGTTCCATTGTTTACGTTTTTCCAGTACCTCGGCATAACCGACCGTCAGTTGGGTCGGGTGCAGGTCGCTGAGTTTTGCGCTGACTAGCGGGCGATACACTCGTGTCATAGTGCTCCTCAAGGTGGCGGTTGTCGGAATTGGTCTGTCAATGTACACCAATCGTGCCGCGTGCGAAGGGGCGTGGGCATGATGGAGTGTGGCGGCGGCTACCTTTTGCGGCAATAAGCAATACAATTGTGACAACGGACGTATCTGTATCGCGATAAAAATCAACAGAAAAATAACACTAGCTTGTATCCGACGATGGCGTTTGTTAAGTTAAGACAATTAGGTGCATAGTGTTTCATCCACGAAGATCGGAGTGTCGTAACTGGCTTGCATCTGCTTGATGCCTGATTGCATTTTGGGTCGAGCAGCTTTCAGGCGTTGCGGATAGCCGGCCTTGACCCCGTATCTCGCCACAGTCATTGAATCGCCCTCACAAGGACGAGTTGAAATGATTCAAAAGACGCTGATTTCGCTTGAGGGGACGGTCACCGATCGGGTCGATCTAGGTATTTTCGCGGTTGATCGGGATATGCGCGTTACGCTATGGAATCGCTTTATGCAATACCACAGCGGCGTCTCCAGTGAGCAGGTGTTGGGCAACAGATTATTCGAGGTGTTTCCTGAATTGCCGGAAAAATGGCTGACGAAAAAACTGGAGAGTGTGTTTCTGCTCGGAACATTTTCGTTTATGTCATGGGAGCACCGCCCCTATTTATTTAGATTTTCCCATAGCCGCCCGATTACCAGTTCGATTGACGCCATGCGTCAAAATTGCACCTTTTTTCCGGTTGCCGAGGCAGACGGAAAAATCTCTTCCGTTTGTGTCACGGTCACGGATGCGACCGATATTTGTCTGGCGCAAAACGAGCTAAAGCGACGTGAGCAACTGGTGCAGCAGGCGCTGGCCGAGCTGACTTTGCGTAATCAGGAACTTTCGGCGTTAAATGAAGAACTGGCCCAGGCGCACCAGCAGTTACTGCAATCGGAAAAACTAGCTGCAATCGGCCAGTTGGCGGCGGGTGTGGCGCATGAAATAAACAATCCCGTCGGCTTTGTTTTATCGAATCTGGGTACGCTGACTCAATACACCACGGAATTGCTTGAGGTCATCGGTGCTTACGGTGAGCTTGAGTCCCAAGCCACCGATGCAACCCACGATCAATTAATGGCTTGCCGCAAGCAAGCCGATCTTGACTATCTGCGCGAAGATGCGCCTGTGCTGTTGCGAGAGTCGAAGGACGGGCTGGTCAGGGTGCGCGATATCGTTTTGGGTTTGCGTAATTTTTCGCGTATCGATAGCACTAATCTATGGGAAATCACCGACCTGCACCAATGTATTGAGTCAACCCTGAATATTATCAATAATGAAGTTAAATATCGTGCCGAATTGATACGCGAGTATGGTGAATTGCCGGGCGTGGAATGTATTGCATCGCAGATCAATCAAGTTGTCCTGAATTTAGTGATCAACGCGGCGCAAGCGTGCTCGGATGTAAATGGGAAAGAAGACCGCACCGGCATTGGCAGAATCGTGATTCGTACCGGCACGAGCAGCGATCCGGTCGCATCCGTTTGGTTTGAGGTTGAAGATAGCGGTTGCGGTATTCCAGCCGAGACTCTAAGCCGTATCTTCGAGCCATTTTTTACCACTAAGCCGATCGGGCAGGGTACCGGGCTCGGGCTCTCGGTGACATACGGTATTGTCAACGCCCATCACGGGCGCATCGAGGTTGATAGCGAGGTCGGTCGCGGTACCTGTTTTCGTGTGACGTTGCCGCGTACTCAACCGGGAAAATGACGCAAGGTCGTCGTCGTAAGGGCTGGTGCGCATTGCGTTCAAATGGGAAACTGGCCCACAATCGAACTCATAGCGATACGCGCGATGAGGCCGTAGATCGCAAGATGGTCCGCTGCAGATTGTCGGCATGGGCGGAATTTAACAAGGTTGCATAGCCATGGCTCTATCTGTACTTGTCGTTGACGACTCGGCGCTGGCGCGAAAAATTCTGATTAATGCCCTGCCTGAGGATTGGGATATCGAGGTGCAGCAGGCCTCCAGCGGCGCGGAGGCGCTCAGGCTGTACCATGAGGGTAAGGCATCGGTCATGTTTCTCGATTTGACGATGCCCGATATGGACGGTTTTCAGGTTTTGGTTCAACTCAAGCGCGAGGACCTCAACGTTTTTGTGATTGTGGTGTCGGCAGATATTCAACCTGGTGCTGTTGAGCGAGTTAAGCAGCTCGGTGCGATCGCGTTCGTTAAAAAACCGGCCAGCACGGAGAAGCTTGTTCCTATCCTTAAGGAGTACGGTCTATATGAGTGATAAGGATTTGAATGAGATTCAGCGCGATGCGCTACAGGAAATCGTCAATATCGGCATGGGGCGCGCGGGAGCTGCACTAGCTCAATTGCTCGGGACGTTTGTGACTTTGTCCGTGCCCAGTAGCAAGTTGATCAGTGTGAGCGAGCTGGCTCAGTATCTGTCCGAACAAAACGATGGCTCCACCGTGGTTCGACAGGCTTTTCAGTCGAATATTTCGGGCGAAGCGATTGTCATATTCGGCCAGGACGGTTATCGTGAGTTGCACGAGCTGATGGGCTATGAACATGACGCCGAAAAAATGGAACTGGAAATGTTATCCGACATCGCCAGCTTGCTGGTCGGCGGCTGCGTGCAGAGTGTATTTGAACAACTGGGATGCACGCTGAGCTTCACGGCACCGACTTTTCTAGGTTTGAATACCCTGGTCGATACCTTGCAGCCTACACTGCAAATACGCTGGGAAAAGGCTTTGCTGCTGCGCGTGCATTTCACCTTGGAGCACTCCGGCTTTGTGGCCCAGCTGGTGATGCTGCTTCCCGATGATGCGATCCAGAGTATGAAGTTGGCGCTCGACGAATTTCTCAGCTCGCTTTGACGGGCGAACCACGGCAATAGGAATAAAAGCGACACAATGCTTAAGAAGTCCCAAACCCAAGGCAATCTCGAAGATTTGCTGACTTACCGCCTGCATGTTGTCAAAAAACTTACCGACAAAGTAATTCACGACGAATTTCTTGAGCATACGGGCCTGAGCTTACCCGAAGCACGTGTGGTCTTGTGCGTGGGTTCTTATGGGCAATTGTCGGTATCCGAGTTGGGGCAAAAATCCAATCTGGATCGCAGCCAGGCGAGTCGGGCTGCCGATGGAATGGTGCGGCGCGGCTTGCTGGCAAAAACCAATAGCGAGATCGATGCGCGCGGCGTTGAAATACGCTTGACCGCCGCCGGGGATGAAGTCTTCAAGCGCGCACTAGCGGTTTCTCAGCAACGTAATGCGGCGTTTCTGGCTTTGTTGGCGCCGGAACAGGCAAGTGCGTTGATGCATGCCCTGGAAACTTTGACTGCGTCGCTGCAAGGCTAGTCATTGGTGACTGCCATGGTGCGACCCGGAGCGGCGGCGCCATGACAGTCACGATAAGCCGGCTGCGATCAATCCGCAGCCGAGGATGCGGCCTTGGGCGATTCTTGCGCAGGATGATCGAGCTGGACCAGGGTTTCATCGAGCATGGCCACCAGCGCGCTCATACGGGCTTGCCCGAGACGAGCTTCGAGGGTTGCATAGGTCGCGTCAATCAGCGGTTGCATGGTTTCCACCAGTTTCCGAGCCTTAGGCGTCAGGCTGATGAGCGTAATACGCCCATCGTCCGGGTGCGGCACGCGCCGTACGTAGGTTTGCGATTCCATGCGGGTGATAATCCCGGTCAAACTTGAGCCAAAAATCTGGCAGTGGGCGACAATTTCCTTGAGCGGTAACGGGCCTGCATCGATCAACACGCGAATGATGCGCCATTGTTGTTCGGTCAGACCATACTCGCGTAAAATCGGCCTGAACTGGTCGAGCAGGGCTTCGCGTGCCATCAGCAGCAAATGCGGCAGATTGCGGTGTTGGAACTTCGCAGTCACGTTCTGATATGTCCTAGTACACGCTGCTCCCCGCGATAGGCGGCGTGGAAGCGGCTTTAAAATGGTCGGCCAGCGCATCAGCGCCACGCGCCAGCAGCGTGGTATCGGTCCCGACCGCAACAAATACTGCACCAAGCTCCAAATAGCGCTTGGCCAGCGTGGGGTCCGCGGATAAGATGCCGGCGGCTTTCCCCGAGGCGACGATCCGTATCATGGCGGCTTCGATCACTGCTTGCACTTCGGGATGCGCCGGATTGCCGCGATACCCCAGTGCCGCACTCAAGTCGGCCGGGCCGATAAATACCCCATCCACGCCATCGACGGCCAGAATACTGTCCAGGTTGGCGATGGCCTTTGGGGTTTCCAATTGTACAAGCAGACAAATCCGCGCGTCAGCCTGATTCAAGTAATCGTTGACACGGTTCCAGCGAGACGCTCGCGCCAATGCGCTGCCGACTCCGCGTACACCTTGCGGCGGATAACGTGTCGCCGCGACTGCCTGAACTGCCTGTTCGGCTGTGTCTATCATCGGTATCAATAGGTTTTGCGCCCCCAGGTCGAGGATTTGTTTGATCATGACGGCGTCGTTCCAGGCCGGGCGCACCACGGGGTGGACCGGATAGGCCGCCACCGCCTGCAATTGCGCAAGGGTGGTTTGTAAAGTGTTAGGGGCATGCTCGCAATCAATCAGCAGCCAATCGAAGCCGGCGCCGGCCATGATTTCGGCCGTGTACGCGTGCGCCAAAGCCAGCCAGCAACCGATTTGCGGGCGGCCTTGTGTCAGTTCAGTCTTGAAACTATTCGCGGGAAAAGTGGACTGGGTCATTCCAGACTCCTGATTATTTGAAATGGCAGGCAATGCTGCCCAGCGGACCATAATCGACATGAAAAGTGTCGCCGGGTCGCGCCGCTGTGGGACGCGTGAATGAGCCGCCGAGAATGATTTCACCGGCGGCCAGCGTAACATCGAGCGCGCCGAGTTTATTGGCCAGCCAGACCACGCCATTGGCCGGATGGTTGAGCACCCCGGCCGCCACTCCGGTTTCCTCGATCACGGCATTGCGCGACATGATGGCCGACACCCAGCGCAAGTCGATATCGCCGATGCGAATTGGACGTCCTCCGAGTACCACGCCCGCGTTCGCGGCGTTATCGGCAATCGTGTCGAATACCTTGCGTGGACGTTGAGTCTGCGGATCGATGGATTGCGAGCGCGCGTCGATGATTTCCAGGGCGGGCACCACGTAATCGACCGCGTCATATACATCGAACAAGGTCACGCCCGGCCCTTTGAGAGGGCGGCGCAAGATAAAGGCCAACTCGACTTCGACACGCGGCACAATAAATCGATCTGCGGGAATTTCGGCGCCGTCGTGAAAAAACATATCGTCGAGCAGGGTGCCGTAATCGGGCTCGTCGATTTGTGATGACTGCTGCATGGCGCGCGATGTCAGTCCGATTTTGTGACCTTTGATAGTGCGGCCTTCGGCGATTTTGGCATTGACCCAATGCTGCTGGATTGCATACGCATCGGCTATGGTGATCTCTGGGTAGTCCAGCGAGACCTGGCGGATCTGGGTCCGGGTGCGCTCAGCTTGATGCAGCGAGACGGCAATTTTTTCAATCAGATCTTGGGATAGCATGGTGATCAATCCGGTGATTTCCAAGGGGGGAGCGAGTGCAACGCCGAGAAGGCGCCGGACTCAGGGTTTCTTGAAGCGTGCATGCACATTGTTGTGTTTATACGAGCCGGTTTCGCTGAACTCGCTTAGCTCCATCGACAAGGCCAGATAGCGCTTGGCATACAACTCGGCGAAGTGTGCTTTGATGGCCTCAAACAAGGCATCGCAGGTTTGCTTTTTGACGGCATCGCTGCGTCCTGAGCCAATTTTCAGCGTGACATGGACAAACGCGTCGTCGGCCGCGCCGTCGGCCATACGATAGTCATCAAGCCGGATTGCGCGAGAGCGGATGCCGCCTGTGGGGAACACGCCGGCTTGCGCGATCAGTACCTCGTTGACGGTTTTCAGCAAGACGGGAAGGCGCGCTTCACTAGCGAGATTGGCGGTGTATTCGATAATGATATGAGGCATGCTGCAGATCCTCTAGAGGGTGGCTGGCTGCTTATTCTTGAATCGGGAAGATGGCATTTAACTGGCCGGTACCCGAACTCGGAAAGTAATCGGTTACCATCTCGACCGCTTGCCGGTAGCTATCCCAGCCGAGCAGGCCGAGCAACATCGCGGTGTCGTGCATGCCGCCTTCGCCCTCGCAGAGCTTGGCGTATTCGGGCAGCATTTTGCAGAAGGTCGCGAAATCGCCTTGCTGCCAAAGTTCGACCACTCGCAAATCGACTTGCCTGTAAAACTCGCGGCTGATCTGATGGATCGCTTCTTCGGGGCTGTTATTGTCGTTAAAGCGATGCGACAGCGAGCCACTGGCCAGAAACGCGACGTTGGCGTCGCTTTTTTCTATTGCCTCCTTGAGCGCCACGCCAAAGCGCCGGCTTTCGTCAAGTTGATGCCAGGCGCACCAACCGGCTATCGAGACCACTTTGAAATGCTGGTCGGAATTCATATAGCGCATCGGCACCAGGGTGCCGTACTCGAGCTCCAGGCTGTCGATCTGGTGGGCTCGCGTAAAGACCCCGTGCTCGCTGGCGGTCTGCGCGATCAACTGCCCCAGAGCCGGATTGCCGGGATAGGCGTAGTGCATGTCCTTGATGAAATGCGGTAGCTCGTTGCTGGTGTAGATGCCCTGAAAATGCTCGTTGCAATTCACGTGGTAACCGGCATTGACGAGCCAATGCACATCGGACACGACGATCGTGTCGACACCCAGTTCGCGGCAGCGGCGGGCGATGATGCGATGCCCTTCGATGGCCGCTTCCCGGCAGCCGTGATGCTTGCCCGGCAGCTCCGACAAATACATCGACGGCACGTGAGTGATTTTTGCGGCGAGTGATAGTTTGCCCATACGGTCTCCTGGATCATGCCGATATGCCCGGGCGCGCCAATCGCGTGTGCGCCCGGCCAAGCCGTCATACGCCCCATTTAGGAATGTGGTGGTCGCCCATCGAAATACAAACGTTTTTGACTTCGGCAAAAACTTCAAAGCTATATTCGCCGCCTTCGCGTCCGGTGCCCGACTCCTTGGTGCCGCCAAACGGCTGGCGCAAATCCCGGACATTCTGGCTGTTGACGAAGACCATACCTGCTTCGATGCCGCGCGCCAGGCGATGTACTTTGCCGACATCCTGGGTCCAGACATACGAGGACAAGCCATATTTCACTTCGTTGGCCAGCCGAAGTCCGTCGGCTTCATCTTTGAAGGGAATCAAGCAGGCGACCGGGCCGAAAATTTCTTCCTGGGCCACTCGCATCCGGTTGTCGACGTTAGCCAGCACCGTTGGCCTGACGAAATTCCCGTGTTGCAAATGGGCCGGTAAATCGCCCGGCTGATTCGGGCCGCCGGCCAGAATGCGCGCGCCTTCCTGTTCTCCAAGGCGGATATAGCCGGTGACTTTTTCCCAATGCTGGCGGCTGATCATGGCTCCCACATGCGTGGCCGGGTCGCGCGGGTCGCCCACTACCAGACGTTGTGCGCGTTCTGCAAAGCGCTGGACGAAGGCATCGTAGATGGTTTCCTGAATAAAAATTCTGGAGCCGGCGGTGCAACGCTCGCCATTAATCGAAAAAATCGTGAACAGCGAGGCATCGAGCGCGCGCTCCAAGTCGGCATCGTCAAAAATCAGTACCGGCGATTTTCCGCCTAACTCCATCGAGAATTTCTTTAGTCCGGCGCGTTCGATAATCTTCTTGCCGGTAGCTGTGCCGCCGGTAAACGACACGGCGCGCACATCGGGATGGCGTATCAGTGCATCGCCGGCAGTGGCGCCATAACCCTGTACAACATTCAGCACGCCGCGCGGAATGCCTGCTTCAAGCGCCAGCCGTCCGAGTTGATCGGCGCTCAGCGGCGACAGCTCGGACATTTTCAGCACGGCGGTATTGCCCAGTGCCAGACAGGGCGCCGTCTTCCAGGTGGCCGTCATAAACGGCACATTCCACGGCGAGACCAGGGCGCATACCCCGACCGGCTGATACAAGGTGTAGTTCAGCATCTGGTCGTCGACCGGATAGGTGCGGCCATTCATCTGGACACACACTTCGGCGAAAAAATTGAAATTTTCCGCCGCGCGCGGGATCAATTGTTTGCTGGTCTGACTGATAGGTAAGCCGGTATCGTCGGTTTCCAACCGCGCGATTTCCGGCACATTGCGTTCGATTAATTCAGCCAGCTTGCGCATCAGCTTGGCGCGCTCTTTGGCTGGTGTGCCGGCCCATTTGGGAAAAGCCTCTTTGGCTGCAGCGACCGCAGCGGCAATTTCGGCCTCGCCACCTGCGGCAACTTCAGCGAGCACTTCGCCTGTCGCCGGGTTGACGGTTTCGAAGCGGCCGGGACTGTCGACTTCACGACCATCTATCCAATGCTTGATCATGCTTGCTCCTGTAATGACTTGACTTTGAAATAGGCGGACTCGCTGACGACGGTGTTGACGAGGCGGCCGACCTGTTCGATCTCAGTGACGATTTCATCGCCGGGCCGGGCGTCAACCAAGCCTTCCGGCGTGCCGGTCAGGATCAGGTCGCCGGCTTCCAGTGTCATAAAAGCGGATAACCAGGCGATCAGGGTGGGAATGTCGAAAATCATGTCGCGCGTGTTGCCTTGCTGAGTCAGGACGCCATTCACCGAGGTGGTCAGGCGCAGATTCATCGGGTCGGGGACTTGGTCTGCGCTGACCAGCCAGGGACCTAATGGCGTGCAGGTATCGCGGCCTTTGACCGGGAGGTTGGGGCGGTAATAATTTTCGAGGTAATCGCGGATCGCATAATCGTTGCCTACGGTGTAGCCCGCGACATAAGCATAAGCCTGGTCGCGGCTGACATTACGGCAGCGCCGGCCGATGACTACGCCTAACTCGCACTCGTAGTGCATATACGTTGCGTCGGCGGGGCGTACGGTGTGGGCACGGTGGCCGATAAAAGTATTCGCAGGCTTCAAAAATACCAAAGGTTCGTCGGGTGCCTTGAATGCCAATTCGCGTGCATGATCCGCGTAATTCAAGCCGAGCGCGAAGGTCGTGCGAGGTACCAGAGGCGGCAGCCATTGCACCTCGTGATGCTCGACGATGCGTCCATCGTCGAGCATCAAGGTGAAATCGTTTTGGGCGTAGCCGAAATGGATTGCGCCATTGATCATTACGCGTGCGCGCTTCATGGTGCATCTCCATGCTGTGCTTGGGCTGGTGCGTCGACCAGACTAAACGCCAGGGTTCCCAGCGACGGGTTGCCGATTTCGATCCGATCGCCACGTGCAGCACGACCCAAGCCTTGGCTTGCACCGACCAGCAGGATATCGCCCGGAAGAAATGTCATAAATTGAGAAATGTCGGCTAATAGCGTAGCGGCACGACGCATTACATTGCCGGTGCGACTGCGCTGCAGCTCTTGGCCGTTGATGCTCAATACCAGTTCGATATCGTGTTCCAGCCCCTCATTGCCCAAGGGGGCGATCCAGGGACCGATCGGACAAAAGTCGTCGCGGCATTTTTGACGGATAGCGGGCCGGTAGAAACTGGTGTGCGGCACACTGAGGTCCGCCGCCAGGGTATAGCCGAACATTGCAGCGTTGGCCTGTTGCGGTGTCGCGCGTGCCACCGGCGCACCGATCACAATGGCCAGACAGCCGGTCACCGCGATCTCGCTCACATCCGGATCTAGCCGGATAGCGCTGTCATGAGCACATTGCGTATTGGCCGGCTTGAGGTAAAGCACCGGGCGTAGCGGCGGGGTTTGGTAGGGCTTGGCATGCATGACATTTTCCAGCCGGGCGAATTCGTCTCGGTCGTTGAGTGCTGCACCTATTACGGTGCCGACTTTGATACTTATGCCAGGCTGATTTCGCAGTGCCAGATGTAGCGCTGTGCTCGGTGCATCTAGTGCCAGAAACGCGTGATTCGGCTCCATGCAGGTCTCCAAGTTTATCCAGATTCGACAATTTATTTAATATATTAAGTATTGTGTCGAATGTCAATGCGCGGCAACCCAGGTAAATGGATCTTATTAGCGCAAACGCAGGGTTCGACTCGGGTCAAAGCTATCGGCGCCGGACGAATCGCCGAGCTCACTTTCAAGGCACGCATTGATATATCCCAGGAAAGGAGCGGGGGATTGCGATCTACGGATTGGGGGCGCGCTGCATGCCATCGATTTGGCGGTCGTCGCGATCTGGTGACGGGAATAAAGTGCGGCGGCTTCAGGAGGGAATGCCGAAGAAGTTGTGCCACAGCGTCTGGAATGCACTGATGGGCCGGGTGCCGACTTTGGCATCATCGTCTGTCGTGTTGCCATCGGGCTCCACCGACGTCGGTGATGTCGCACGATTGGCGTAGTCGGCAGCCGCGGCTTGTCGCGATTCATGCAGAGCCCAGACACTATCGGCGATTCTCTTGGCTAGCGCAGCTTCGCATTGCTGTCCGAGTAGTGCGCCAAACATGATGTCGCGGTTATATTCGTCGCTTGCAAAGCGCATGGCCAGCGTGACCATTCTGGCATATTCGGCTTCGGCGGCCGCTAGCGCCGCAGCTTCGTGTTCGGCTCGCAGCTGTTCTTCGCGCTGTCTTTGCTGTTCCCAGCGGCGCATTTCTTCGGCGAACACATCGTCGTAGACTTGCCGCTGTACGGGATCGGAAAGAATCGCGTAGGCGTCTTTGATTTCTTGAAATGCCGCCCGGGCTACATCCTCCGGGCCGATGTTGCGATCCGGGTGCCACCTCATCGCAGCTTTCCGGTAAGCCCGTTTGATCTCATCCTCCGAGGCGTCATGGCGCACACCGAGCATGTCGTATAAGGTTGTCATGGGATGCTCCACTTGGGAATCCATCGACAGCATACTAGCATGGGGGAAAACCCCGAGATCGGGCTAAGTATCTACATCAGGCGACTTCTTCGAGCGAGGCCATTTCAAGCGATTTCGTATGCGCTGCACGAATTGCGACATCGAACGAGGCATTTTTCGAGACGCGTGAGCGATCAAAATAGATTTCCCACGATTTTCGGTCTCTGTGCCAACACAGTCGGCCTTCTTCGAGGGAGTTGGCAAACCAGCGCCATAATCGCGCGTCTTCTGCATTGCTATCGGCAAGCGCTTCGAGGCGCACGATATTCAGTCTGCTCATCACATCCATGGTGATTTCTCCATTAGAGTCACAGCTTCTGCAGTGTTACATGGCCTCCCCGCGACTAAGCCGGAATAGGCGGGCGGCCAGCGGCTGCCGGGACGGCGCAAGCGTGCTGACAGAACCGCATGTCGAACCAGTGGGGGCTGATACAACGGAATTTTACGTGGCACATTATGAAACAATATGTCATTAAAAATTAATCGATAATCTGCAACAATGATTTGCGTTCTTCGATGTTGATCTAGTCCTGAAATCACGGATACTTACGCGGTGTTAAAATTCCTGTGCATGCTTCATCTAGTATCGCCAACTTATTGCGAATGGGCGATTACATTGAAATATGCAACACTCCATGTACAGGATGGATGGAATCATCGGCATAATACGCGATAAAATCAATCGCTATAACGCGTTCTTTACCCAAGGACGCGCAAAGCGCAAATAGGCGCAACTCAAGCGCGTATCGTTCAAGCCGTATAACCTTCTTCAATGAGGTGTTCCACGATGGCCAAATCAGTCGACCCGCAAGCTCTTCGAGTTTATCCATTAGACCAAGAGAGGGCGGACGCGGCAACCTCCGGGACTACAAGGCTGGCTGCCATTGCGCAGGCGAATCTGGCCGATGCCTTGGTATGGCGCTGGTTTTCCGACGGTATGGAAGATGGACGTATCCGGGTTACCCAGCAACACGGCAATTGGGTGATTGTGGTTGACGGCGTTTCCTCGGGCGTGAATGAGTCGCTCGATGCGGCAGTGCGCGAGGTATATCAGCGAATTGGCACGCTCGCGCCGACAACGACTTCATGGAGTCGTTTCTCGGGTAGTTTTATGGCACCGATGTTAGGCGATGACGTAGCGTCAAAAAGCGCTTGAAGATTAAATACCGCGTAGGGTCGTTTCAATACACGCTGGCGCTTCCATTGGGGCGATTTTTGAAACGGCGATGCACCCAGTAATATTGTTCTGGGAAACGTAGTACCTGACTTTCCAGAAATGCGTTCATGCTGCGGGCGTCGTCGATTTCATTGTCCGAGGGAAAGTCGGTCATGGGTTCGAAAATCGTCAATTTATAGCCGCGGTAGTCGGGTAGTACTTCGGTGATAAATGGCACTACCCGTGCGCCGCCGAGTTTTGCCAGTCGGGATACCGACGTCAGCGTGCAAGCAGGAACCCCAAAAAAGGGCACGAATACCGAATTCTCAACTCCATGGTCCATATCAGCCGCAAGCATGACCGGAGTGCCTGAGCGCAGCAGTTTGACGATTTTACGGGCGCTGGATGAGCGTGAGATCATCTGCGCGCCAAAGCGCCCGCGCTGCTGCTTTGCCACTTTTTCCAGTCGCTGGCTCGACATGTGCATATAAAGCGCTGCGATCGGGTAGGTCATTGAGTACAGCATGCAACCGGCTTCGATACCGACGAAATGGAAGCCCATAAAAATGGTCGGCGGTGCGTTTGGGTCCTGCAGGTCAATCTTGCTTTCAATTTGTACCAAACGGCTCAAGGCTTGTTCGCTACCGAACCACTGAATCCCACGCTCGACATAGCTGCGAATAACGTGACGGAAATTGTCGCGCGCAAGCTTGTTGTATTCGGCTTCCGTGCGGCCGGGAAAGCATAGCCGCAAATTGGTCATGACCACGCGCCGGCGAGAGCTGGGCAGGCGATGTAACAGGCCGCCCACGCTGCTGCCAAAACGAGCTACCCATCCATAGGGCAACAAGGCGAAGGCGCGCAGCAAGCCGATAACAAAATAAAAACCGATTTTTTTCAAGTGAGCAAACCTGCGGCAGCGGCACGGTCTGCTCTGAGAGGGAAAAGGGAAAAGATGTTCGAGTCGACGGATTCGGTGCCGGAAGTCGTCGTGGCGAAGCTGAGGCTATGCTTATTCCATGTGCTTGGGCAATTGGCCGGCTGAGTGAAACCCGTTGCAGCTTGCGACGGCTTCACCGAAGCGCGCGACACAACAGGCTTAAATTCTTCTTGCGAAGGGCCGCGTGGAAGCGGGCGGGCCAGTATTTTTGCTGTCCTAATGAATCTGGCCCAAGGTCAGCAACAACGCGCGGCCGACCGGCGTCACAAAAGGCAAGATCAATCCTGCGGTGACGCAAACCAAACGTACCAAACGTTTTTCGTGCAAGGCCATCAGATCGGCACGCGACAACTCGACTTGCTCGGGGGAGCGTTTGACGAGTATCAAAGTAGCAAGTTCATGGGCACTTAACATACATATCTCCTCAAACCGGACAACGGGAAGTCGGTTCTGACACGCCATGCTAACGGCGGGAGAGTCTGCAAAGAATACAACTTCGTTTCACTATCTTACCTGCGCCGCAACGTTGGGCAAGGAGCAAGATTCTTATGAACGAAGTTGGGATTCTACGGACTATTTGGCCTGACAGGCATTTTATTTTGAAGTGCTATGTAACGCTCAAATAAGCATATTCAGATAGCAAACGTTTGCTTCGTGTGGTTTGCGCTCTGGTCCGCCGGACGGGCTGCTGCAAATTGAATGAAAATGTGATGAAGCCGTATTTTTATCTATGACGGATTTGTTTTGAACTTGCTATATTGAACGCCGCTTCGGCCAGGTAGTCGTCTACCGGAGAGCCGCAGCTTACGTACCGTATTGTTTGGGCAGCGCATAGGCGCTGTTTTTTTATGACAGATGGAGCACGAACTCCACCCCCTAAGTGACTCATGCACGGTACTTATCAGCCTTTCCTTGTTATTTTGTCTATTGTCGTTGCCGTCCTTGCTTCTTATACGGTCCTTGAGCTTGCCGATCATGTGTCCGCCGCCGCCGGCGAGCTGGCGCGTGCATGTTGGTTAGCCGGCGGGGCGCTGGCATTGGGCGCGGGCATCTGGGCCACGCACTTTATCGGCATGCTGGCGTTTTCGTTGCCGATCGAACTCGGCTACGACATCAAGCTAACAGCCGTGTCGCTACTGATCGCGGTTCTGGGCGCCTACCTGGCATTGCGCATGGTGCTGCCAGGTGCTCCGACCGCGCAAAAACTAGTCAGCGGCGGCGTGTTGCTCGGGGCCAGTATCGCCACCATGCATTACACCGGCATGGCTGCGCTGAAGATGGACCCCGACTTAAGCTATCGACCGTTATGGTTTACGGCGTCGGTGCTGATTGCCTTGATTGGTTCGACAACGGCGCTATGGTTGCTGCGTCGCGTCACTCCATCGCCTGCGCTGCAAACCAGCGTGTATCACGACGGAGCATTGCATAGACGGGGTGTGCAACGAGGGCTGGCCGCGGCGGTCATGGGTGCTGCGATTGCCGGCATGCATTACACGGCGATGGCCGCTGCAAGTTTCGGTGTGGATGCGATTTGCCGCGCTGCGACGGGCGTCAGCATCAACTTTATGGTGCTCGCCGTTTCAGTCATTGTTTTCGCCTTGTTGATAGCCTCGCTATTGGCGTCGCTGCTGACGCGATTTATTGAGCGGCAGAAGCTCGCTTACGTGAGATCGCTGGATGCACTGAACGATCAATTGATTCGGCTGGCAACCCTGGACCCGCTAACCGAATTGCCGAACCGCACCACTTTGGCGGCCCGACTTGAAAGTGCGATTGAGCGTTACAGCTTCAATCAGCAGGTGTTTGCTGTGCTTTTTATGGATCTGGATGGCTTCAAGACGATCAATGACTCGCTCGGCCATTCGGTAGGCGATAGCCTGTTAAAGGCGTATGCGCGACAGTTACTGGCACTGATTCCGCCCTACGATATGGTGGCGCGCATCGGTGGCGACGAATTTGTGATTGTGCTGGAGCATCTGACATCAGCAGACGAGGCGCTGAAAATGGCCGATAACATCTTGCATAAAATGCAGGAACACTTGGTAGTCGATGATGCTCCTATGCATGTGACGCCGAGCATGGGGATCGCGCTGTATCCGCGCGACGGCACATCCGTCGAGGAGTTGCTGAAAAATGCGGATGCCGCCATGTACACGGCGAAAGAGGCGGGGCGCAATACCTATCGGATGTTCGAGTCGTATATGAACGAAAGCGCCCGACTGGCGATGGAAATCCAACGCGGCTTGTACGAAGCGATAGAAAATCACGAATTCCGCCTGCACTTCCAACCTAAATTCAGCGGCGTCGCCCGCGAATTGGTCGGTGCTGAAGCTCTTATTCGCTGGGAGCATCCCGAAATGGGGCTGGTGTCGCCGGCAAACTTTATCCCTGTGGCTGAGCGTTCCGGCCAGATTATTGCAATCGGCTATTGGGTGATCGCCGAAGTTTGCCGAAACATCAAGGAGTGGGAGGCTTGCGGTTTGCCGCCCGTGAAAGTGGCGATCAATTTGTCGCCTCAGCAATTGCGTCACTCGGATCTGGCTCGCAATATTAATCACGCGGTGGCGGCGGCCGGCGTCAGCACCCGGCAGATCATGTTTGAAATTACCGAAACCGTGGCCATGGAGAATGCCGAGAAGACCTCGGAAATTATCCGGGATTTCCATGCCTTCGGTTTCGAAATTGCCATCGATGATTTCGGTACCGGCTATTCCAGCCTGGCTTATCTGCAGAATTTCCGGGTCAAGCAACTGAAGATCGATCGCTTTTTCACCAATGGACTCGATATCAGCGGCGATGAGGGCTATTCCATCGTTTCGGCGATTATCGCGCTAGCCCACTCGCTGAATATGGACGTGGTTGCCGAAGGCGTGGAAACGCATACGCAGTTGACTAAACTTAATGAACTGCGCTGCGATCAGGTGCAAGGGTTCTTTTTGTCGAAACCGCTGGCCGCGAACGACTTCCAGATATTTCTGGATCGTAGCGACACACGCATGGCGGTGTGAGGCTAGGGCTTGTTTTTTTCGGCGGACTCGCGCGCGGCACGTCTGCGTTCTTCTAGCATGCCCTGGACGATGCTAGCGATGCCCATCAGGATCGCGATGCCGATCCCCGTTCCCAGCACAATATAAGCAGCCATCTAATCTTTTCCTTGTATACGTCGACTCAATGATGAGCCCTATGCGATGTGCGCTTCAGATTTCCGCCACAAAGTCCCAGGCGAAAGCGCGATTTTCGATGCGATCGCGAGCTCTGTCCACATAGCCCCTGGGATTGCATACGACACGTGTGCCGTTTTCGACATAATCGAATGAGGTGTGGGTGTGGCCGTGTATCCACAGTGCGACGGGTGGGCCCAATAGCGGCCCGAGATCGCTGATAAAGCCCGCCGAGCTCAGATCGTCGGCGTAGCGCGCAGCCAGGCTCTGGCGGTGTGGCGCATGGTGTGTGACTACGATGGTCTTGCCCGCGAATGGCCGCGCCAGTTCGGCTGCCAGCCAGCCGCGAGCCTGGCGGTGCAAATCCAGGGAGTCACGGGTGGAGAAGGCTCGCGATGCGCCGTGTCCGGCATCGCGGACCTGGATGATACCTTGATAATCATAGAGGCTGCGCGCCGCCGTGGCGTGGGCGAGCGCCAGTTGCTCGGGGCTGTCGCCGAACAAGGCGAAATCGGTCCAGAGGGTGGTGCCGATGACGCGCCACTGCTCAGCTGTATCGGTGACAACATCGCCATTCAGAAAATGAAAATGCGGCAGGCGTGCCGCAGTCTCGCGCATCAGCGATTCGACCGTATCGAATTCACCATCGTAATACTCGTGATTACCGGGCACATAGATCAGAGTCGGCGCAGGTCGATTTCCGTCCTGAGGTTTGCCCAATACTTCCGAAGCCCAATGCAAACCCGCGGCTTGGTTGTGGATATCGCCGGCGAGCACGATCAGATCGGCATCGACCGTCGGCAAGTCGGCCGGCATGTCATGTTCCAGATGGAGATCGCTGAGTACGCGGATTCTCATCGCGGCTAGTGCTTATGCGAAGCCGGGCCGGGCAGTACCTTGCCGGGATTCATGAGATTATGCGGATCGAGCGCCTGTTTGATGGTTTGCATCAACGCCAACTCGACCGGCGATTTATAACGTGCCGATTCGTCAGCCTTCAGTTGTCCTAAGCCGTGCTCGGCGCTGATGCTGCCATGAAACTGATGCACGCTATCGTGGACCACACGATTGATCGCATATTGAAACTCATCGAGAAAGCGCTTGGCGTCGCCGCCGGCAGGCGCTTGCACGTTGTAATGCAGATTGCCGTCGCCAAGATGACCGAATGTCACCATGCGTGCGCCTGGTGCGGCTGCGGCGATCAGGGCGTCGGTGGTGTCGATAAAATGTGCGATCTGTGAGATCGGCACGGAAATATCATGTTTGATATTCAGGCCTTCCTCGGCTTGGGCAAGCGGAATATGTTCGCGCAAATTCCAGAAGGCACGCGATTGCGCCAGATTTTCTGCGACCACCGCGTCGGTCACGATGCCTTGTTCGAAAGCGATCTCCATGAGCTGTTCAAATAGCGCGCGTGCATGGGTTTCGCTTTCGTTATCGGATAGCTCCAGGAGCACCACCTGCGGATGCCTGTCGGCAAACGGATAGCGCAGCGATGGAAAATGTTGGCCTACCAGTTGCAGGGAGAAATCGGACATCAGCTCGAAGCCGGTCAAGAGCGGG
>Ga0302233_10001200_pt1 | contig 18539 bp, 34 predicted proteins | sample II_Palsa_N3_1_FD_193516 | JGI IMG/M metagenome (GOLD analysis project Ga0302233, IMG submission 193516) | Peat permafrost microbial communities from Stordalen Mire near Abisko, Sweden - II_Palsa_N3_1 | ecosystem: Environmental > Terrestrial > Soil > Palsa > Peat permafrost | place: Sweden... | reverse complement strand
TCATGAACGCAACAGGGACGATGACGGCGGCGGCGGCGGCGACCCCTGTGCCGCCGCTGGCTGGGCCCACGAGCGAAGGGAGCCTGAGAGGGCGATTGAGCCATTGAATGAGAAAGGGTGGTCGGCCGCGTTCGCAAAGGGGGCGTACCGTGAGAACACGCCGCCGTAGCTGGGCCGTGGTCGCAGCAGAGCCATGGAGGACGCTGCGGGTGTGGCGCCTGACCGTGCAAGCGGCACAGACGCTCCCTGCAGAGACCTGGCAAGAAGTCGGCTTGCGGCAGACATTCTCTAAAATGACTCGGTTCGACAAAGTACAAGTACAGAACTCTATGTCTCCATCGCGTCTGATGCGTCGACGCGGCTTTCAAAGGTACCCCATCCGCCTCTCCCGGCGTCGTAGTCCTTGCGGTAGTCGTCACGAATCTGGGGAACGAACCGTTAGAAAAGGCAGCAAACCAACACCACCCCACACCGTACCTGACCACCACTCTTGCCGCGGCCGTACTGGCGACCCTCGGAGAATCCCCGGTCCCAATCGGCGCGGACGATGCGGTCGTCCAATTTCATGCCGTTGACGTACTTGAGCGCGTCCTCTGCATCCTTGCGAGTGTAGTACCTGCAATAGCGAGTCCCAATGACCATCAGCAAATGCGAGCACGTGGGGGTGTAGTAAAGCATACTCGACAAAGCAAAATCCACACGGCTTCTTCTGGTTGCGGTCCAGTCCCATCACCAACCGCCGAATTTCGCCTGCCCTCGAAAACACCTGCATGCACGCCCGATTCGTTTTTTTAGCTTCTCTGGTGATCTCGCGATCGTGGGTGGGTGGGTGGGGGAGGGCCCCAGAAGGCCCCCTCCACATACCTCATAAATCTGCTCCTCGGTCGTGTAAAAGGACAGGTTGCCGACGTAGAGTGTTGTCGTTGTGGCCATCTTTGCTCGCTGCTCTTCCTCTGGGACCTGGCACAAAAATGTAGGACGGGGGAGGGGAGGGCTCAGACATCGTCACGACACAACCCACGTTTTCAAGGGCTTGGCGCGTGGTAGGTACCTTTGAGCGGCGGTCGATGTAGACGGACGGCGCATGGAGATGCTGGGTGATGAAGTCGGACGCCATTTTTTGCAAATAAAAGATGGCCGCCTCGATTAAAGCAATCGACGCTGGCGCCGTTCACCGGATTTGCTCGGGCCAAGTCGTCGTGGATCTGGCCGTGGCCGTCAAGGAGCTGCTGGAGAACAGCCTCGACGCGGGCGCAACGACAGTCGGTAGTTTGCGCGTTTTAGTGTGTTTCTGTATTCATCGGTGCTGTTTTTTTGGCGCGCATTTCAAAATCACGCAGAAATCAAGATGAAGGAGAGCGGCATCGAGGCCATCGAAGTCACGGACAACGGCAGTGGCATCGACGAGGGCAACTATGACACACTGGGTAACCAGTTCTTTAGGGCAAATCGCACTAAGAGTGGTTCCCCCCATACATACCAGCACTCAAGCACTACACATCAAAGCTGTCCAAGTTTGACGACTTGACGACCGTAAGCGATTGCGCGCACACACACGCACCCTGTATTCACACGTCGCCTTTTTTTTTTTTTTAAATTCCCCGCAGTTGACATCGTTTGGTTTCCGAGGCGAGGCGCTGTCGTCGCTGTGTGCGATCTCCGAGCTCTCTGTGTGCACGCGTACTCGTGAACAGGCGATTGGTGTGCGATTGACCTACGACGCAAACGGGCGCTTGGTAGGGCGCGAGCCTGCCGCACGTGAGGTGCGTTGGCTGATTTTTGGCAGCACTGGGATCGATAGTAACACGCCGTTTCTCAGCCGGGAACGACCATTACGCTAAGAAAACTCTTCGAGGCCCTCCCGGTGCGTTACCGCGAGTACACCAAAAACATCAAGCGCGAGTTCAACAAGTGCATCGCCCTTGTGCAAGCGTACGGTCTCATCTCGACGGGTGTGCGCCTGAGCTTTTGGAACCAGCAGGGAAAAGGGTATAGTCGTCGTCATTTTCTTATCATTGTTTCCTACTAAATGCTGCTGTTGAAATCCACAGGGCGCGAACGATGGTTTTGGCCACCGAGGGCAATGCGACTGTGAAGGAAAATGTCACCAATGTCTTTGGTGCCAAACTGTGTGCCTCCTTGCTTGCCCTCGATGTTCCTGTTCCTGTTGCGGGAACTCCTGCGATTTTTTTGAAAGGACTCGTGTCCAAGGCTGACCACGGGCAGGGTCGCACCAGCGCCGATCGGCAGTTCTCTTTTATCAATGGGCGCCCGGTTGAGCTTCCCAAAGTATGCCTTCTGCGTTCGTCTAGACTTTCTAAGCAGTTTCTGGCCAGTTGATGAAATGCTTCAATGAAATGTACAAGACCTACAACATGCACCAGTACCCGATGGTCGTCGTCAACCTGACCCTTCCCACGGATGGCTACGATGTCAACGTCACCCCAGACAAGCGGACCGTCTTTGTCCATGCCGAAAAGGCGATCATCGAGGCGCTCAAAGTATAAGTTTTGGATTGATTTTTATTTATTTTTATTTATTTTTAATACGCAGACCCACCTCGATTCACTGTTTGCCCCATCGCAATCGACGTACGCGTTGTCAGTCCCTCTATTCCAGTCGTTGGATGCGTTCCTCTCAAGTTCGTCTGCGCGGAGTGGAGACCCCCTGTCCGAGGAAGGCGGCAACAACCGTCTCGCCATTCTTCGCTCTCGCTCCGACCCTGCGCGATTGTCGTCTTCCTCTTCCTCTGCGAGTGTGCTCTCGTCTGACCCAATAGATGTTGCTGATGCTCCGGAGCCACTGCCAATCGAGCGATCCAGGACGGCCCCTCCTGCTGTCCCTCGTGACAGCGAAGAAGAAGGAACAGGAGACGATGCCAGCACGTCAAGGCCCCCACTTGTGCCGGTGCTTCTCCCTCAAGCCAAGCACTCATTTCAACCTTCAACAGAGGCAGAACCCCCGGCGTCACAGCAGGACACCACCAGTGCCGCCGCAGCCAAACGTCAACGACTGATGGATCTCGACCTAAAGGGCTCCAACCGCAAACACAGCCTCGCGAGGCGCCTCTCCGAGCGAGTGCTTCCCGACGCCGCTGCGCGAGTTGCTCCAACGCCACCTGTTCCTGTGCCGGTACAGAACGACCACGTCAATCACCACGAGCACGATGGCTGCGCGGACCAAGGCGAGGACGACGCGATGGACGCATCAATCTTCAAGGGGACTCCGCCTGTGTTTGAAATTGCCGAGGCTGTCCGCAGGAACACCGCCGAGCAACACGATGGTTCTGTTGCACCACCACCACCACCACCACCCCTGCTAAAACGAGCGCAAACGGCAATGTCGATCAACGTCGACGTCGCAGCTCTTGGCGACCGTCTTCTCCGCCAAAAGGTGTGCATTGTTTTTTTTTTTATTTACCGATAATACATTTTATTTATAGAAGGCGAGGATAGAGAGCTCAAGCTCATCAGCCGCAGTCTACTTTACGACGACACTCGGCACGAATGCCTCGACAAAGGACGACGAGGCCGAGCGCGAGCTGACAAGGCGAGTGCACAAGGAGGACTTTAGTCAAATGCGCGTGATCGGACAGGTAATTTTTTTTTTTTTTTTTTTTTTTGATGAAAGCAATAGTAACAACTCATTTCCCTTTGCTAGTTTAACCGTGGTTTCATCATTGCTTGGCTGGACAATGGGCGAGGGGGAGACCTATTTATTGTGGACCAGCACGCGACAGACGAAAAGTACAATTACGAGACGCTTCAAAAAACGACCGTGCTAAATACGCAACTCTTGCTCACGTACGTCCTCTTTCGTCAAAGCTATTTTCTAAACCACCGCGATAGGCCGATGAACCTAGACCTTCCTGCCGCCGACGAGCTTGTCCTTGTGGACAACCTGGACACGTTCAAGTTGAACGGATTTGACTTTGTGCTTGATCTGGAGGCAGAGGCAGGGCATCGGGTCAAGCTCAAGTCGTATCCGTACAGCCGCTCGACATCCTTTGGGCCGCGCGACATCGAGGAACTGATCTTTCTGCTTCGTGATCATCCAGGAGAGACCTTTTGGTGCTCGCGCGTCCGATCGATGTTTGCCTCGTAAGTACAAAATAATATTTTTTCTTTCTATTTCTAATTTTTCTGTTGGATGACAGAATGGCCTGCCGAAAGTCGGTCATGATCGGGGACCCACTCAACAGTGATCAGATGCGGCGCCTCCTCCAGCACATGGGCGAGATCGAGCAACCATGGGTAATTGAATAAATACACAAAAAAAAGAGCAGAGAGTTTATCGTTTCCTCATTAGAACTGCCCACATGGGCGTCCGACGATGCGCCACATGTTTGACCTCGGACGGATGACCGACAAGGACCGCCGCCCAGCGCCCGACCTCACGACGCTCGACAAAGTGAGCGTGATCTAAAAATAGAAATATCGTCCACGTGGCCGCGGACAACGGCCGATTCTGATTGGCCGGATTTCGTAGCAAGTGCTACGAAACGGCGGGCTTTTTAAGGAAAAGGTCGCCGTGAAAAAAGTTTTCATTTTCGTTTTTTCCACACAGAAAACACCACCGCAGAGATGGCGTAAGTTTGCTACTCGTTCTTTCTTGGTGTGGCTGCTGTGTGTGTGTGGGGGGACGGGTGGGGGCGCAGAGGCGGGTGTAAGACAAGGGTAGAGTAGGAAAAAAAAACGTCCGTTATCGTTTCTAAAAATATCGATAAACGGTCGTTGCTTCTCTTTTGTCTTTTCCTTTCTCCTCTTTCCTCTTTTTGTAAGTAAGAGGTGGGGGGGTGCTCGATGCTGCGGTGCCTTCAAACAGGACAAAAACAAAATGAGAAAGGCAAAAGAGGAAACAAGAAGACGCACTGCTTCAATCCCTCCCTTCTTCGCTCCTTGTTTTCTTTTTCTCTTTCTTTCACTTGCCATTTTCTCCATACTGAAAAATTAAAATCCCCGTCCTCAACAGAGACCAGCTTACTGAGGAGCAGATTGCCGAGTTCAAGGAGGCCTTCTCCCTTTTCGACAAGGACGGCGATGGCACCATTACCACCAAGGAGTTGGGCACCGTCATGCGCTCGCTCGGCCAGAACCCCACTGAGGCTGAGCTCCAGGACATGATCAACGAGGTCGATGCTGGTACGTTTGTGGTTTTCTTTGTGGGAAAATTCTGTGTTTACTGAGTTTATTTTATTTTATTTTTTTGAAATTTTTTCCAGACGGCAACGGCACCATTGATTTCCCTGAGTTCCTCACCATGATGGCCCGCAAGATGCGCGACACCGACTCTGAGGAGGAGATCAAGGAGGCCTTCAAGGTCTTCGACAAGGACGGCAACGGCTACATTTCGGCCGCTGAGCTCCGCCACGTCATGACCAACCTCGGTGAGAAGCTCACCGATGAGGAGGTTGACGAGATGATTCGCGAGGCTGACGTCGATGGCGATGGCCAGATCAACTACGAGGAGTTCGTCAAGATGATGATGAGCAAGTAAACAAAATATTTTTTTTTGTTTAGTCTGCTTTCTTCATTGTCCTATTCCCTCTCCCTGTGCTAAATTAAAAAAAAAAACACATTTAAAACATCATTTAAACCAACGTCCAAAACGATGCGCGAAAGAAGAGTTTTAAAAAATAAAAAAAGAAGATGGCGAGGTAAACAGACCTGCTGACACGAAAAGATCACCCGGTGCACCCGTCGAAACTAACCCACACCCCAACGCCGGGGCCAAACAAACAGTCACGCTGACCGCGAGGTGCTTCCCGCAAACGTCGTCCCGACGCACTATGGTACGTCTTTCTGCTTGCTTGCCTGACACTCGCGCCTCTTTTTGGTGATCACGGACGCCGTCGTGCAGACCTCAAGCTGCGCCCCCAGCTGCAAGAGGCCGTGTTCACGGGCGAGGAGACGATTACGATCAAGGTCGTGCAGGAGACCAGCACCATCGCCGTCAACGCGAACGAGCTCGAGATCCAGAGCGCCAAGGTGGTCGTCAATGGCGAGTCGCTCGAGGCAAGCAACATTGCCCTGGAGAAGGACGCGGAGCGTGCCATCCTCACCTTTGCCAAGCCGGTCCCGATCGGCACGCACCAGCTGCACATTGTCTTTTCGGGCATCCTGAACAACAAGGTTTGTTGACTCTTGGTTTTGCTGTCGTTTTTTGACACACGTCTTGTGTGGGCGGGGTTGGTTAGATGGCTGGCTTTTACCGCAGCGAGTACACGACCGCATCGGGCGAGAAGCGCAACATGGCCACCACCCAGTTCGAGGCCACCGATGCCCGCCGCGCCTTCCCCTGCTGGGACGAGCCTGCGGTCAAGGCCACGTTCCACGTCACGCTCAACGTGCCCGTGGGCCGTGTCGCCCTGTCCAACATGAACGTGATCAGCGAGAAGCCGGTCGAGGACGGCGCCCGCGTCGAGGTCGAGTTTGCCACCACCCCGATCATGTCGACCTACCTGGTCGCCTTCATCATTGGCGAGCTGGACTATGTCGAGGATGTGACCAAGGAGGGCGTCAAGGTTTGCTTTCCTTTTTTTTTCTTTCCTTTTTTCTTTCCTTCTTCTTTGGTGAATGCTGTTTGTTTCTAAACTGAGCCGTCTAGGTCCGCGTCTATACCCCCGTTGGCGAGTCTGCCCGTGGCCACTTTGCCCTCGGTGTCGCCACCAAGACCCTATCGTTCTTCACCGAGTACTTTGCAGAGCCGTACCCCCTGCCAAAGATGGACCTCGTCGCCATCCCTGATTTCGCTGCGGGCGCCATGGAGAACTGGTACTTTACCATCTTCCTCTTCTTCTTTTCACCGTAAACCATGAAAACAAAAACAAAGGGGCCTTGTCACGTATCGCACCGTCTACCTCTTGTACGATGAGGGCAAGTCGTCGTTCAAGGCCAAGCAGAATATCGCCTACATTGTCGGCCACGAGCTCGCTCATCAGTGGTTTGGCAACCTCGTGACGATGGAGTGGTGGACCCACCTCTGGCTCAACGAGGGCTTTGCCACCTGGGTCGGATGGCTCGCCGTCGACCACCTCTTCCCCGAGTGGGACATCTGGACTCAGTTCCTCATCTCTGAGCAGAATCACGGCCTCAAGGTAGCTGGGCCTGCTATCGATACTTGCAAACAACTAAAGGCAACAATTAGCTGGACAGCCTTCGCTCGTCGCACCCGATCGAGGTCGACGTCAAGAGCCCCGGGGAAATCAACCAGATCTTTGACGCCATTTCCTACTCCAAGGGTGCCTCGGTCATCCGTATGCTCGTCCACTTTTTGGGCTCAGAGACGTTTGTCAAGGGCCTTCGCGCGTACCTTCAAAAGGCATGTTCTTTTTACGGAATAGTACTAACAACGGGCCCCCCTAATGCAGCACAAGTACGCCAACGCCACCACGGGAGACCTGTGGGCCGCACTGTCGCAGGCCTCGGGTATCGACGTCTCTGCCATGATGACCTCGTGGACCAAGCAAGTCGGCTACCCCGTCCTCGACGTCGAGTCGCACGGCCACATTCACCAGTGCCGCTTCCTCCTCTCGGGCGACGTTACGGCCGACGAAAAGAAGAGTCTCTGGTGGGTGCCACTCTCCCTCAAGGGCAGCACGGGCAAGGACGTCCTGACCACTCACGATGGCGCAGCTACCTTTGATCTCTCTGCCGGCTTTGTCAAGGTATTTTTTGTTTTTTTTTGTTTTTGGAATGATAGTTTTGTAGTTCTCTTCTAACCTGCTCTGTAGTACAACTATGGCCAAAGCGGCTTCTACCGCGTCAAGTACGACAAGCCCCTGCTCGCAGAGCTCGGCAAGGCCGTTGCGTCCAAGCAGCTGGGCCCTTCTGACCGCGTGGGCATCATTGGCGATGGTATGACAATTGACTTATTTTTTTTTTTCCAGTTTTCATTCAAACACCGAATGCAGCGTTCGCACTCGCCTTTGCTGGCCACCAGAGCACGACCGAGGCGCTCAGCCTGATCCTGAACTACAAGAACGATGACAGCTTTGTTGTGTGGGATGACATCTCCTCATCGCTCGGCAACCTGCGCTCGGTCTGGTACAACGAGGACCCCAAGGTTGTCCAGCAGCTCAAGAACCTCGCGATCAAGCTGTACGGCCCCATTGCCCACCAGCTTGGCTGGATCTACCACGAGTCGGACTCGTACTCGGTCACACAGCTGCGCTCACTCGCGATCTCGGTCGCCGGCCGAGCTGGCGACGCGCAGGTGGTCGCCCAAGCAAACGAGCACTTTGCCAAGTTCATCGCCGGCGACGACAGCGCCATCCACCCCAACCTGCGCGGCCCCACCATGTCGATTGTCGTCGTCCACGGCGGCCTCAAGGAGTTTGAGGACGTCCTCAACATCTACCGGTAGATCGACTTCGACATTCGCATTCTTAACTTTTTTTTTTTTTTCCTTCTCGTTTTTAGCACGACGGCACTCCCTGACCTGAAGAACTCGGCCCTCGTCGCCCTCGGTCTCACCCAGGACACTGCCCTCATTGAGCGCGCGATTGCGTTTGCTGTCTCTGACGAGGTGCGCTCGCAGGACGTGATCCATCTCTTTGGCGCACTTGGAAGCAACTTCAAGGTGACTTTCCTGCCTTTCTTTTTGCAACAATTTCTCAATGGTCGCCTTTCCCCCCAAAAATTAAAGGCTCGCCTCCTTCTCTGGAAGTATGTCCAGGCCAACTGGACCACCCTCCACAAGCGCTACGTCGGCACGTTCCTGCTCGGTCGCGTCGTCACGGCATCGACCGAGCCCTTCTCGTCCGAGGAGATGGCGCAGTCGATCGAGGCCTTCTTCTCCTCGCAGAAGCCCGAGGACCTCACCTCGATTGATCGCACCATCCGTCAGTCTCTCGAGACCGTCAAGTCCAACATCAAGTGGATCACCCGTGACCGTGCTGCCGTCGCTGCCTGGCTCAACGAGCACGACGCAGCATGACTGCTTGCGCCGCCGAGCAAGTTGTAGTCGTTCTTGCTTTCTTTGTCACCCCTTTCAGTTTCCTTTACAAGAGGTGTATAGACCATCTGCCCGCTTGCCATTCAAATACAAAATCGACCACGGTGAGAAAAAAAAAAGCGTTTGGGCCTACAGGTTCGCTTTTTGTAATCTACTTCTTCTTAGAGTCCTCCTTGAGGGAGACGGTGAGGTTGAAGACAAGGTTCTCTGGAGTTGAGTCGGGGTCGACGCAAAAGTAGCCAACACGCTCAAACTGGAAGTAGTCGCCGGGCTTGGCACCGAGGACAGACACGTCGCACAGGGCCGAATCGAGCACCTTGAGCGACTCGGGGTTGATGTCGCTCAAGAAGCCACCCTCGGCGGCGTCAGGGTTGGCAGACTTGAACAGGCTCGAGTACATGCGCACCTCGGCGGGGATGGGTGACTGGCTGAGCGGTGCGTGTGCGACCCTGCGATTCAAACAAACAAACAAACAAACAAACAAAAAAAAAAATCGTCTCCTCTCAGTAAACAGCCTGGAAAAAAATAAAAATAAAAATATACCAGTGAATGTGGGCCTTGGGCTTGCGGGTGCTCTTGGGATCGTAGGTACAGAGGAGTTCGCTGACACGGCCGTCGGGTCCATAGACAAGTTTGTTGCAGGTGATGTTGTAGCCTCGCGAGAGACCGACCTCCTTGCCGGGTGCGAGGCGGTAGTAGTCGGGCTCGTCCTTTTCGCGGAAATCTGAGCGGTCAATGTAGATGGTGGAGCAGAACGGGACCTTGTTCTCGCCCTTGGATGGGTCCGTGGGAATGATGGGGTACGCGCGCTCCTCCACAGTGTCCTTGGGGTAGTTTGTAATCGTGACCTTGAGGGGATCCAGCACGACTGTGATCAAGGGGGGCGTAGCGTTGGAACAAAAACCCACACGTTTATTTATTTACCTTTGGCGCGCTTGGCAATCAGGTTGAGCTCGTCGCGGACACAGGCCTCCAAAAGATCGACGTTGACAATGGAAACTGCCGTGGTGATGCCAAGCTTTTCGCAGAACGTGTTGATGGCCTTGGCAGGAAAGCCGCGTCTGTATATTTTTTTTCAACAAAAAAAAGGGGGTTTACTTTTACCGCTTGAGGGCCAGAAGGGTGTAGAGACGAGGGTCGTCCCAGCCCTTGACAGTCTTGGTCTCGACGAGCTTGATGATCTTGCGCTTGGACAGGACCGTGTTGGTGATGTTCAGCCGCCCATACTCCCACTGGACGGGCTTGTACACCTAGCATTTTTAATTTGTCCCCCATTAGAATACGTAAACTGACAATGCAGTGCGGTACTTACCTTGACGGCGTCGCACACCCAAAAGTACGCCTCGCGGGCGAGCGTGAACTCGGTCGTGCACAGCGAATGCGTGATGTTTTCGATCGAGTCGGTGAGGCAGTGCGAAAAGTCATAGGTGGGGTAGATGAGCCACTTGTCGCCTGTTCGCACGTGTGGCTTGTTGAGCACACGGTATGCGACGACGTCCCACATGTAAGGGTTGCCCGACTTCATGTCCATCTTCATGCGGAGCGTGGCTTCACCAGGCTTGTACGCGCCCTGGCGCATCTTTTCAAACTCGCTGCAAAAAAAAAAAAAAAAGTCAACACACTTGTTAGAACGACAAGCAGAAACTTACGCGAGAGACTCCTCGATCGGGCGGTTGCGCCAGGGTGACTCAGTGCGAGGGCCCATGCTGTCACCGCCTCTTGAGAGGTGCATCTCCTCGGCAGTCTGGTGGCAGACAAACGCGTTGCCATTCTTGATCATGCGGATGGCGTACTCGTGCAGCGTGTCAAAGTAGTCGGACGTGGCCGTGACCTTGAACGGCGTGAAGCCGAGCCACTTGACCGTCTCGAGGATCGTGTCAAAGTACAGCTGCTCCTCTGCCTCCGGGTTGGTGTCGTCGTAACGGAGGTAGCAGTTTCCGTTGTTGACTTCGGCATAGCGGAAGTTGAAGTTCATGGCTGCCACGGAAAAAGAGAGAGAGAGAGAAACGATAAGACGTGAAAGGATACACACATTAGTTACCCTTGGCGTGGCCAATGTGCAGGAAACCGTTTGGTTCTGGGGGGAAACGCGTCATGACCTTGCCTCCGGTTGCGGCCAAGTGCTGCTTCATGAACTCGGGGTCGATCTGCGGGTTTTCGCCAGGCTTGTGGAACCTGAGCACCTCGCCCTCAAAGAAGCGCGCAACAGGGTCAGCTGGTAAAGAAAAGGCATTTCAACACGATTAAAGAGAAAGAATGAAATTTTTTTTTAGTAGAATTTACTTGACGCAGCCGACGACGCCGCAGGCGCTTCACTGCTCTCAGCGGTGCCGGCGTCGACGGTCTCTGCCTTGGCCTTGGCCTTTGTCTTGTCCTTCTTCTTGGGCTCGGCATCGGCAGCCGTCTTGGGACCAAGAAGTGCCTCAAGCTGCTTCTCGATCTCCTCCTTCACAGCCTTGACGTCAGACCACTTTTGGAGCTCGCGGACCTTTCCAATGAGCGCGCCAACGTTGGTGTGGTAGCGGTCCTCTGTTGCGTGTTCAAATCTTTTTTTAGACAAACGTCCCCCACGTGGCTCCAGCATACCGAGAATGTTTGCCTTGTTGCTCTCAAAGACGGTCTTGACAGCCTCCTGGATCTGCTCGGGCGTCACAGTCACGCCAATGCCACAGAAAGCCTCGAACGCCGCCACGTCGGTAATCGACTCGCGCTTGACGAGGAATTCAAACGCAGCTGCACAAAAAAAAAAAACAGCGTGGGTTAGTTGCAGGTGATGAGAAGGAGCTTATGCGCACGCACCCTCGAGCTGAGCAGACGATGTGATCTTCTTGGTGACCAGGTAGGTGAGGATGATGTCTTGGTGGCGCGCCATATCGTTGGCCACACGAGTAGCCAGGAGGTACAGCAGCGTGCCAAAGGTCTTGTCCTTGTCGGCGATGCCCTTGTCGACATTGGCCTATGTGAGGAGAGCATTCAGTCACTTTGTCACCCTGGGCTGCAGTCCCAACCTTGTAGATGATGTCCTTGAGCACAATGGACAGCTTTGGGTTGGCGCAGGTCTCCTTGGACTTCTTGACGTCGAGGCCGATGCCCGTGAACAGCTTGATCATGCTCTCCATCCTTGGCGCCCTGGATTGCTTGCTGCAACAGACAGGGAGCAGACCTTTAGCACCATACAAGCAACAGTTCAACAGTCCAGTGACACAAGTCAGCAGACCCACCAACAACCCTCGGCACAAGGGTCTCCTCCCAAAGAGGGAAAAAAAAAAAAAAAAGGAAAACGGGTTCCTCCGAAGGTCACCTGGCCACCGCCGCGTTTTAGTTTCATTGCCAATACAGTGATAGTAAAGATAGATAGACTATGGGGGGGGGAAAGCGGGCATCACCCCACACAAGAGGCACAATTGGTTTGCGCGAGCGCGACGAATCGAGCGTGCCACCACTATGACACCAGGGGCAGAAAGTGCCAATTATGGGGATTGTTTTTGCCAGGCACCACTCAATCTATCTTCAGTTAAAAGGACAGACGGCGCACACGACGGAAGTTGTCGGCAGTGGTGTTGCGCGTCTGCAGGAAATCGTTGAACAGGCCCTGTTCCCTCCAGATCTGGATGAGCTCGCGCCCGTGCTGGTAGCCAGTGTTGACGATCTCCTGGTAGCGCGAGAATTCGAGCGTGGTGTAGTGCGACACAGGAGGCTGCACGTAGATGCACTCGGGCAACCGCTTGACATGGTCGAGTTGCTTGACGGACAGCACGTAGGCGAGCTTGGACTGGATATCGGCGATCGTGGGCGTGCGCTTGCGTGCGACCGGGTTGCTGAACGGGTTCATTGAATTCCAAAGCGCCCACCAGCCCGAGAGCGTATCACCATAGTCCTGGAAAGAAAAAAAAAAAAATAAAAATTGAAGGGTAGTATTGTTATTTTCTCAATAATGTCGCATATTTTTTTTTTTTTTTGAAATTACCATCGGCGACACATCATCAGGAGCACCAACATCGACGGCAATGATGCGCTCCGTACCAGAGAACGAGCGCATGACATCGGCAGGCAAGTTGCTAAGGGGTAAGCAATAGATTTTAAAAAGGCCTCATCATAAAAGGAGGAGTCATACTTTACGTAGCCGCCGTCGAGGAGCATGTCGCCGTGATCGCACAGGGGCGGAAGGAAACCCGACAGCGACATGGACGCGCGCACGTACCGCCAGACCACGCCCGTGCGGTGCACTTCCATGCGCGACTGCGTGATGTTTGTCGTGTTGCAAAAGTAGTTGATCCAGTTGTCCTACGATAAGAACGCTTTTTTTTATTAAACTTGGTAGTCTTATTTTATGAATACCTCGATCATCTGGTTCTGTCCCAGGCAACGGCTGAGGACGGTATTCAAGGAGCGGCCAGACAGCCAGGCTGCGACGGGATACGTGAGATCAAAGGCGAGGTTCCAGCTGGACGCCATCGTGGTCGAAAACTTGGCCACAAACGAGAGCGTGGTGATGTGGTTGGGATCGCGTGCGTACAGGGCCGAGATGAAGGCGCCCATGCTCGTGCCACCGACGAGATCGACGGGGATGCCGGCCTCCTCCAGTGCCTTGAGGACACCGACATGCGCAAACCCTCGGGCACCACCACCGCCCAAGACAACGCCCACGGACCGACCGGTGAGATGCCGTGCCAGGCGAGCCACGTCGGAGCGTGCTCTAGCCGTGGACACCACTGAGGACGGCGTGTGCACGACGGGCATGGGCGGTGCACCAAAGATCGGTGCAAATAGAGGCCGCATTGGCGAGGCAAAAAGGTTGTTGTTGCTGATAGCGCTCTTGAAGAGCGAGGAGGTAGCGCCCGAGTAATTGCTTGTCGTCGATGCGGGCGTGCCCGGTCTCGATGACGAGGGCGTTGCTCCTCCTCCTGCTCCTGCTCCTGCTCCTCCGCTGCCGAGGTAGTCATTCAGTTGAGGCGACCGGGACCAGATCGCCTGCAGCTGGACGTGGTGGTGCGTGTGGACCCACGGTCGCTTGCTGAGCCAGCGGTAGGTTGTCCCCGATGGCACTTCGCGCTGGGCATGCAGCAGCACGAGCTCCTTGCGGGCTGTTGTTTTCACGTTGCGTTGCAATAGCAGCTCAAAGTCGCCCAGGTTGGAGTCGCGTGCACCCAGGGCCACGACGAGGATGACATCGGCCTGGCGGATGCATCGGCGCGTCCACGTCGAGTTGACCTGGTCGGCGAGGTAGACGACGGTCCGATGCGACTCCTCCATCTCCTCGAGCCACGAGATCAGCTTGATGTTGCCCACGCGGTTGAACGCTGCCTTGCCCAGGTGCTTGAGGACGACGGCGCTGCTTAGGAGCAGGCTGGGTGAGTGGGCCGCGAGGGCCTCGTGCAGATCGCGAGCAAAACCCTCGATCGGCACCTCGGCACTCGCCGGCAGCAGGGCCACCGTGCGTAGGTTGCGCTGACGCGCACCCGACTGGTTGGACAGCAGACGCTCCTGGGAACGCACGGCCACCATGCGCGATGTCTGGATCGTGACCTGCGGGAAGCGGGTCGTGAGCGAGCGAAAGAGAAGCCTGGGGATCCGCGCAAGCTCGCTGTCGCGCACGGCGAAGACAGAGTCGCGATAGGGTGTCTCTGTGAGCACCTCGAGATCGCCCACCGACTCGCCCTGCCCGTGCTCGCCGATGACCTCTTGGTTGGCCGCCTCGCCGCCTGCCGCCGTGCTGCCTCCAGCGCTGCCGTAAAAGCTGCCGGCCTTACGGTTCCCGCTGCTGCCGCTGCTTTGAAGCGATCGCAGGCGCCCGTTGAGGACAAAGTAGATGGCGTCGCTCTCATCATCCTTGGAATAAAGCATGTGTCCTTGCAACAGTCGTTAAATTTACGTGTTCCTTTGTTTGATAAATACCAGAGTTGATGTGCATCCAGTCCAGGGCAAAGTCGATCTGGCGGACCAGCGGCGAGAGCTCGGGGATGAGGTTGCGGGCGAGGGAGATCCACATGGTCGGGTACATGTCGAGCAATTTGTCCAGGCTTAATGTTTTATTTTATGAGCTATTTTAAATAAAAAAACAAAATTATTACCTGGCCTTGGACAGAAAGCCGACTCGGACGTCTGTCAGGGCAACGATCTCGAGGAAAGAGGCAAATCCGGTGAGGATCGTTAGGAATCCAGCTACGCCGCCCTGCTGGACCTCGTAGAGGGTCTTCTTGCGGCCGCCGTACTGCTGCATGTTGACCTGCACTTTGCCCTCGACGATGTAGAACAAACCGGTCGCCCGCGTCCCGATGGACAACATCACGCTGTCCTTTGCGAACGCCTGGAACTCAAACTGGCCGCAACAGAGGCTTAGAAATTATACTGATATTCATTTGTGGAGGTACGCACCTCGTTGGTGAGGATCGCCTCCGCATCCGTCAAAGGCGCGGCACCCGCGACAGGAGCGCTGGAAGCCACGTGGGTGTATGTCGATGGCGATGAGGCCGATCCAGACGCTGGTGCAGATGACGTGTTTGCCGAGGGCGACTGTGCTTGTTCAGCCATCGTTGGTGAAGCAGTGGACGACGTTGTTGGCGACGCTGCCGATTCACCAGTCGCTGTCGCTGTTGCTGTCGTCGAAGACGAGGCAGATGCCGGTTGGGTTGATTTGGAGATGCCGATGAGGGACCCGATAGCGTGGCTGATGCAGGCACGCAGCTCCGAACTGGTCATCTCGCTGATTGGCTTGGGCGGCGGGAAGGACCGCTGGAGCGAGCCCTCGACGCTGATGAGCTCTACGGTGAGCCCAAAGTACTTGTTGAGGGTGGCAAAGGTGACACGCTGGAATCGCGTGAGGATGACCTGGACAATCTGCGTGACCGCACTAGGGAACTTTTCCATCACGCCCGTGAAGGCCTCCATCGGCAGTTTGACCAGGTCCGTGTCTTCCTCTGCGATGGCGGTCACATTGAGCGGAATCGCCTCTTGCTTTGTCAGAATGGACAAGATGTTGAACAGCGACGTAAGGCTGTGCCCCGAGCCGACCTCATTGATCAGGTTGTCCTTTATTGGAGCAGTGAATACTTACAAAAACGCAACGATCGGTTACCTCGTGTTCAACGTCATCCGCATACACACGCACGAGACCCTTGGTGACAATGTACAGGCTGCGATCGAGATCGCCTTTGCGGAACACGGCCGAGCGAGCGGACAGCCGCACCGTTTGAATGTTCTTGACGAGCTCCATAAACACAGGCTCCTGTAAAAAGACACCATAAGAGAGACACATAGGAAAAAATGGAAAGAAAAAAAGCACCTCGAAAAAGCCGAGGACCTCGATCGACGCGAGAAAGGCGAGCATCTCGCTGGGCAGCTCGTTTGTGTACGTGATTTCCTGCAAAAAAAAAAGAAAGTATGGACTTGGCTTCAGCACACGAATTCACACGGCGTCTAGTTGCCTGAAAGAGCAGCTCCGAGGCCGAGTCGTCGCCGAGGCCGAGCGGCTCTGGGGCCGGTGCAGTCTTCCTCTTGTGCCGCCTGACTGTGAGAGGAGTGAGACACATGGTCAAGCGCTTTTGCCGCCCCAAAATCCATGAAAACGTACCGAAGACCACCAGCGCAAGCGCAAACAGGACGGTCGACAGCACGACGCCCACCGCCGGCGACAGCTGAAAGACCTGCACACCAATCACGCACGAGTCAAAAGGCGCCCCTCCCCAACACAATACCTCCTGAGCCACTAAAAGAAGGCCGTCCATGCACGTCGAGAAAAGTGACGTGACAGCCACATTTACCCACAGCTCGCCGCCCATGGACACTGCGACGCCACTCAACATCTTTATCGGTGTGGTGGCGGCCCTGAGCAGCCTCGTGGCTGTGTTGGTGACGTCGCGCTACATCGATCAGTGCCTGAGGGCGTGGCAGGGGTTCCCGAGCCAGAGGCACGTCATCCTTCTGTCCACGCTCATCCCGGTAAACTTGCCCTTGTTTTTTTTTTGGTTGCTGCTGCTCAAAACACAAAACGCTCCTGGACAAAGGCGTACGCGATTCTCGCCTGGATATCGGTGCTCTTCCCAGAGTTTGCGCTGTACATTGTCGTGTTCATGGACATGTACGAGGTCTTTGCCATCTTCCACTTCATGGAGCTGATGAAAGCGTACATGGGCGGTTGGCACTCGACCGTGCGGCGGATGCAGACCCAGCCGCCTGTGCGCCTGCTTGTTTTCCAAATCCGGGCGCAAGAGTACGATTGCTGCGAGACTGTCGTGCGTGTTTTGTATCTAACGTGCCCCCACAGGAACACTCTTTTCGTTATCCACTGCTTTGTCGTCCAGTTTATCATAATCAAGCCCTCGATTAGTCTTCTTCAGGTAAACGAGGGTTTCTTCGTCTTTTGTGTTTGCAAACATTTGCACATTGTCCAGGCCGGCCTGGAGCACTTTGAGTTGCTCACAAGGGACATAAATCTTGCTTCGCCGTTCCTGTACTTGGTTGCCCTCAAGGGCCTCAGCCTGGCTGGGGCCATGATCGCGCTCATCGTCTTTTACCGCTTTTCCCGTGACATCCTGAGCTCGTACAACATCATCAAAAAGTTCCTCATCGTCAAGCTCGTCATTTTCCTCAACATCCTGTATGTTTCTCAACAACAACAAAGAAAAAGGGAAAATTTCATTGATTCTTTTGTGCAGCCAAAACTTTATCTTTGGAGCCCTCGCTGCACGCGAACTGATTGCCGCGGACGCAAACATGTCGTCGGCTGAGCGATCGTACCGAATCATGGTAGGACTCCCTTTTTTTTGGTTTCTCGTACTAATTTCAGCCCCTCGCTCTAGTTTTTCCTGGTTTGCTTGGAGATGGCAGTGCTGGCGTTCGTCTTCCCACACGTGTTCCCTCCGAACGAGAAGTCAATCAAGCACAGCGACGAGCTGGACGTCCATGGCGTCGTACTCTCTCCCCTAGAGACCGACGATCAAGAGCTCGACTCTGTTCCCCTCGAGGAGATGGACACTGTCCCGCTGAAGTGAATGTCGTTTTTTTATTTTTTTTTTTTTACTTGTAATTCGAAAATTGATGTCGATTGGAAAATCGGAGGAGAAATGTGGGCGCATATATAGTGCCGACGACGCATCAAATTCCCTAGTCGCCGGAGTGGAGATGTCCCTTTTTTTCAAAATTGGTCTGGGCTGTCAAATACAACACGGAGCTGCACAGGGCAACAGCAAGCTCTGTGTAGTTATATGACGCCGATTCATGTTTGTAAAGATCTTCGGCGTGGCAAGGCGCCAAAATTCACACCGATACGACGTGTGGCACGTCCTGCTTATGGGAACCTGCTCGCAGTAAAAACTCGCGATTTTGTTTTTGCCCACCATTGTACATTGCTATTTCTCTCTCTGCCGTAGGCCACTGGCAATCGCTTGCGCCAGCCCTACTTACTGCTCCCACCCCACTTCCAACTCATAGATTTTTAAACTTTTTTTGTGTTTTTTTTGTTTTTTGGGGGGTTAACGCGGAATTACAACGAATGTTTTTCTTTTTAATTATCCCTTGTAGAAGCGCGCGCTAGCAGTTTATGCAACAATAGCCGAGGCAGTGGCCGACTCGCTATTGAAAAAAAT
>Ga0302233_10001193_pt1 | contig 18638 bp, 18 predicted proteins | sample II_Palsa_N3_1_FD_193516 | JGI IMG/M metagenome (GOLD analysis project Ga0302233, IMG submission 193516) | Peat permafrost microbial communities from Stordalen Mire near Abisko, Sweden - II_Palsa_N3_1 | ecosystem: Environmental > Terrestrial > Soil > Palsa > Peat permafrost | place: Sweden... | reverse complement strand
CACCAGTTGGTCTCTGTTGACTTGTCGTTAAAGTCGTTGAGCGCGTCGGCAATCGCGCTGTCGCTAAAATCGAGCTGGTCGGTCGCGACCTTGGCAGAGCTCTCAAACTGTATTGTTTTGTTGGGGGGTGGGGGGGTGGGGGTCAGGGTTTGGTTTAGGAAGGCGCGTCGCGTACCTGGATGTGCGTATGCGTCGACATTATTGCAAGTGCAGTACCCATGGCTGCGTCTTCACCGACAGCAACGCCGTCAAAGGGCGGCAGCAGCAGTGGCGGAGGCGGCGGCGGCATGGGTGCAAGCGGCATAAACAGCAGTGGCAGCGATGCGAGCGGTGGCGGTACTAATGGGGGGAGGCTGACGAGCGCAGCCATAGCGCCGCTGTTGTGCTACAGCTTTTCTAGCATTGGTATGATGAAAACGAACGCGACGCCCACGGGCAGGAGACGCTGATACACCATGCAGGCATGACGCTCATGAACAAGTACATTGTCGGTGTGCTGCAGTTCAAGCTGTCGTTCCTGTCGCTCCTTATCCAGGTGCGTTGAGACCGTCGCCTGGTGGCCAATCTGACCAGTCAAATCCTTTGGGAACAGGGGTCGGTTGTGGTGCTGCTGCTCTACACCTGCGCTTACTTTAACGTCATCCAGCTGAAGCCCTTTAGACAAGACATCGCCAAGCAATGTACCTGGAGATGACGCAGGTGTTTAGTTTCAACTCTTTTCTGTGCAGGGGCGCCGGTCACCATCATGCTTTGCCTCATGCTGTACACGGGCTTCAAATCGTATGCTCCCCCCTTCGTTTGCTGTTTTTTTAATTTTATTCTGCTAATACGTCATGCACTTGCTCTGTCGCCAGCCTCGAGTTTATTTCAATCCCTCTGTTTACAATCTTCAAGAATCTGGTGTGTTTACGTGTATTTTTCTGTCTTTTTCGCGCTGACTCACGTTTTGTGCAGACAATCATCGCTATCGCGTATGGAGAACGGTTCATATGGAACACGCCCGTGTCGTCGATGGTTCTGTCAAGCTTTGCGCTGATGGTTCTGAGCGCGGTCATGGGCGGATTCACCGACCTCGAGTATAACTTGGTCGGTTACGTGTGGATGTTTGCAAACTGCATCACTTCGGCGGCCTACGTCCTGTACCAACGCGTGGTCATCAAGGCAACTGGGTATTGGCGTAGAGAGGAAGAAGAAACAAAAACAAACTCATGCCACCATGCAGATCGGAGGACTTTGAAAGCGTGTACTACAACAACCTCCTGTCGCTGCCGATCCTCTTCGTGATGAGCCTGTGGGACTTTGGGTCGTTCCTAGGCCAGGCGTCGTTGGCGTCCAACAGCGATGGCGTCTCCTCGTTCTCCGTGTTTTCGTCCAAGCTGCTCTGGTCGCTTCTGGTCAGCGGTGTAACCAGCTTCATGATCAGCTACAGCAGCTCGTGGTGCCTGCGCGTGACCAGTTCGACGACCTACTCTATGGCCGGTGCCTTCAACAAACTGCCACTGGCCATCGCAGGCATGCTCTTCTTCAACTACAAGACTACCGTGGGCTCGATCCTCAGCGTCCTCGCAGGTGTAGGCGCTGGGTTCATGTACGCGTACGCCAAGACACAACCTCCCAAGATGGTCTCGCTCAGCGATCTCACCGGTGGGCTCAATAGACGAGCATTCCCTAGGGCGATGGTTTAGACTGAACAGAAAATATCTGCACAAAATTCTTTTTTTCTTCACTGTACATTATGTTTTTTTTTTTTTTGATGTCTCTATTCGACCTCCTCCTCGTCCTCGTCCTCGTCGTCGTCGTCGTTTGCAACATCCTCCTCCCCGTCCTCGTCGTCGTCGTCGTCGTCGTCGTCACCTTCTTCGGTGGCAGAGACCTTGCGGCGCTTGGCGGACGGAGGCATCGTGTAGTCGGCGGCCTTGTCAAACAGGCCGTCCAGTGTCTCTGCGGACGCACCCAGTAGTTTATCCAGATCGATCTCGTCGTCGTCATTATCGTCCTCTTGCTCTTGCTCCTCCTCTTCTTTGATCGCGTCCAGCATCCAAACAAGGTGCTCCTGGGGGATGTGGTCAATCGCGAGAGGTGTTGCGGGCCCAGAAACGCCCTTGGCGACCAGGCGTTGGACCCACGCGGCCAGCTGCACCTGCGCAACCGACTCTTGCAGCGATCCCCTGTGATCCCGGATGCTCTCGCCGTGCACGTACACGGCCAGAAACACCAGCACGTCCAGGACAGACGCCGCCGCCGCCGCCGCCGTGAGCTTGGACAGCTGCTGCACCGCAAACTCTTGCAGGAGGGCCTCGCGCAGCACGGTCCACTTGCCCCCGGCCGATGCAAACAGCATCACCTGCGCGTAGGAGACGGAGGGGAGCTGCTCCGCGGTGGTCGTTGTACCAGCAGGGGAAGCGTTGTGGTAAGCGATCTGCGTTGAAAAGTACATGGCCAGGAGGGCAGCAACACAGTGGTCGTGCTGCTCGACCTCGGTGTTGTCGAGGGGCCGGTGCAGAAGCCCGTGCATCTGGCGAAAGGCAGCGAGCATCGTCCACAGGGTCGCAATGTTGGCCTGCAGCTGCTGGTGGTGCTGGTGCTGTTGCTTACTGCTCGCGCCCTGGCTGCTGGCCACGACAATCTCGACCACCGCGTGCACCGAGCGCACAGACAGCGTCATGAGGAACAGCATGACCGCAGGCGCCGTCGACGTGGAGAAGGCCTGTAGCAGCTGCAGCACGTCCACGGGCGCGAGCTTTAGCCGTGCCGCAATGTCCTCGGCGTTCTTGAGCACGCCAGCGACCATCACGTGCGTCTCGGCAGGGGCAAACACCGTCGCGAGCGTCATGGCGCCCTTGCACCACGCCAAAAGGGCCTTGTCCTCGGACGGCACCCTGGCGTTGTTGAGATGGCCACCGCTGTTCGTCTTCACGTCGTCCTCGTTCGCAAGGCTGGCAAACAGGGCCTCCTTGTGCGCCTCAACGTACGCCCGTTGCTGCTGCTGCTGTTGCTTCTTGCCGCCAGGCAGGCGCGCGAGCACGTTCTGCACGATCTGAGCCTTTTGCTCCGCCGACAACGCCAAAGGGGCCATGTGGTTTTTTTTTTGCCAGGCGTTTCTCAACTGACCACCCGTTTTTTTATTTGTTTTTTATTTTTTATTTTCGTTTGTGGTCTCGAGGTTAGATAGATACAAGGCGGGAGGGGCGGAAACCTTACGCCATTCTGTGTTGTTTTTGTAATTACTGTTTATATGTTGGACTTTATTTGGACAAAGCAGCGCCCGCATGTCCTGGCGGATCGCTGCACGGCGACCTTGCTGGACGAGCTGGCGACCTCACCGCCGGTCGAGTTGGCCGCGCCAGTCGTGTTTGCAGAGGCGGAGGCGGACGAGGCCAGGGGGCCGGACGCCGAGGCGGACGACGTCGCCGACAGATCGACCTCGAATCGGCTGCACAGCTGGCAGAAGACACCACCACAGGCGCGGCAGTGCGACTTGCGGTCGACCATGAGGGCAAAGCGGGTGCCACAGCCCATGCACAGATCCACGGCCGAGTCACGCACCCAGTGGCGCTCGTCACTGTCGGGCAGCGACCAGGCAAAGACACGGCCCAGGCTGTCGCCCACGTAGATGCGGCGCTGCTCGGGGGAACACGCGATGGCCGTGATGGGCACGCGCTCGTTCGGTCCCACTTGCACCGTGCCGGCGGTCGACAGGCTGCCGCTGCTCACGTTGACGCCCGCGCTGGTGACTGGCAAGCTCGTCAAGGTTGAGCCGGTGACCAGCCCAGTGCCGATGCTGTCACCAGAGGGCAGGGGCGCGGGCGACGAGGGCTTGGTGCTGGTCGAGACGATCCCCGTGACACGCTGCAGCAGACCACCCGATGATCCCGTGGCTGATGCTGCTGCCGTCTCGATGGAGGCGCCGGCACCGCCAGCAGCCGTCGAGGACGCAGGGGACGTGACAAACGTTGCTGCTGACGCCAAGGGTCCAGGAGCCGCTGTGGAGGCAGACGCAGACGTCGCAGCAGCAGACCCACCAGGGGCCAAGGGCACGAGGGGCACCCAGAGCTGGTTGTAGACGACGCGCTGGAGCGAGAGCATCCATCCGCGGTCGGTCGAGCGTACGGGCGGCTGCCACGTAAGGTTCCACAGGCAGATGCGTCCGTCGGCATGGCCCGACGCGATCGCGACCTCGCACTCGCCCTCGAGCCCCGTTGCGACCTCGACAAAGGTGGCGCAGAGCAGGCCCTGCGAGGGCAGAAGCGGCGCAAAGGGTGCGGCGACGGCCTTGAGCGGGCGGTACGGGTGCGGTCCTCGTGATGCGCCGGGCAGGTCAAAGCCGACGCGGCCGCCCTTCTGGACTGGCTCGCACACGATCTCGGACAGCAGGTCGCCGTTGATGGTGAGGACGCGCAGGGTGGACGCGGTGGCCGTTGTGATGAAGCCGTGCACGTCCGACACGGCCAGCGACTGCACGGGCTCGTCGTGGCTGGGGAGGTCGCGGATGGACGACAGCTGGTACAGGTCCCACACGAGCACGGTGCCGTCCTGCGAGCCCGACACGAGCATCATGTAGCTGCGCGAGATGGCGAATGCACTGACGGGCCCGCCGTGGCCACGCAAGGTCGCCTTGATGACCATGTCCAGTCCGTCGGTGCGCGTGGTCGACGGCTGCACATGGCACACGAGGATCAGGCCGTCCATGCCGCCCGTGATCAGCGTGTTGTCGTCTGCCCACGCAGCAGTCGTTACGGAGCCGTGGTGCACAGAGTCGACCGTCAGGAGCGCCTTGTCCAGCGACGAGATGGACGCGTGCAGGCGCAGGGTGTTGTCCAAACGGCCCCACGTGGCGGCGCGCCCGAGAGGGCCGGGGGAAATGGCTGTGCCCGGGCCCGCAACAACCACGGGCGTGTTGCCCGACGCAGAGCGGTCCTGGGGACCCGAAGCGGGGCGAATGTGCGCAACCGGCACAGAGCCATCGGGCGCGTTGTACAGAGAGTAGAGCTGCAGGGCCGCCGAGGGATTGGCCACGATCGTCTCGAGCGAGGGGATCTGCCCACTGCCACCGCCCACGCTGTTTGCGCTGCGAAGCGACGTGGTCGCGGAACTGGATGCCTGGCGACTGAGCGTGCCACCGGTCGCCGACGAGGACCCGCCGACGCTGGGGTCGTTGATGGCCGCGAGGAGCTGCTGCGTGCCAGAATTGGCTGTAAGGATCGCGTCCGAGTTGCTCAGATTGCGGATGGGCAGAAGCGACTGAACGACAAGGAACGGCGTGCTCTGGATCGAGAGTGGTGCGGGTGGCTGCGGCTGGCGCGTCTTGTGTGGCTTGGTGAAGAGCTGGCGCGGGGTCTGGCCAAAGTGGTTGATGATGCCGATCGTGGCGGCCTTCTGCACGGGGTCGTCGATCGCATCAATGTCGACGGCGTTCTCGTACGAGAGGTAGTGGAACACGTTGACTGCCTCGATGGCAGCCTTGCCGCGCTGCTTGTAGCCAAAGATGAGGTCGATCCACTTGTGCAGATTCTGGCTGATGTACTCGCACTCGAGCGCCTTGCGGTGCAGGTGCACAAAGAGCACGGGGTCGTCGTGGGCCCACTTGGGCAGCTCCACGTTGCCCAGACGGACGCCGGTCGCTCGCACGCCCAGGTCGTACTGATTCTGGTTGACAAACATCTCGGGCAGGTAGAAGAACTCGGGGATGAGCTCCTTCACGTCGGCCGTGTTGAGCTGCGAGGCAGACAGCCACGCATCGCGCACAGAGTGGAACAGGCGGTCAGGATGGTCAAAGCAGCCCTGCACCTTGAGGTACTCTTGCGTGAACGGCTCCATGCGGATCAGGAACAGACAGGTGGCCATCGCAGACGAGTAGTGCGTGCCATAGTGGAACGGGGGCATCGACGGGTCGTCCAGCACCTCGAAGCTGATTTTTTTTTTTTTTTGGTTTTTTTGAGTTTAGTGGTTTCCTTTTTTTCCCCGTCTCTCTTACCGCTCGATAAACTCTTCCACACGAGGCACCGTCTGTGCACCCATGGGCTTGGACAGGTCGCGGAAGGTGTTGGGGTCGGTGAGGTCCAGCTGGTCGCTTTCATAGTCGCGCAAGATCCACGGGAAGACGGGGTACTGGGTGAGGTCATTGTACGTGCGTCCGGCGAGCGTGTTGAGAGACATGAGGTACGTAAAGTTGGAGATCTCGCGGCGTTGCCATCGGTCGCAGAGTTCGTCCAGCTGTGTGGTGCCCTGGAAGAGGCTGCCAAAGCGCAGGCCCACCTCGGCCGTCGTGTTGATCAGGGCCCCACCGAGCGTGGGCTCGTGGTTGGATCCGAGGGTCTTCATCCGGTTGAGCACGCGGTTGTGGACGGGGTCGCGCGAACGCAGTTCCAGCGAGACGAGGTAGCTGCGGCCGTCGGATAGGAAAAACTCGATGGCAGAGTCTCGTAGGAGGAAGCGGCGGAGGTGCACCTCGCGGATGTCACGATACGACCAGTAACGCTTTTGGTGCTCACGGGCTTCTTCCTTTCCAGGCTTGCCACTGGACTTGCCGTTTGCATCGTGCGCGCCAGCGCTCGTCACGCTCGTGCCCGCTACAGCCATTGTCAACAGAGGGAATTCGCGCTCCTGGGCAGGCACACTCCACACGGGCATAAACTTGCCTTCGCGGTTCATGATGTAGTTGTCGACCAAGTAAACGTTGTTCTGCTCCAATTTTTTAGCTTAAAATACGAACCACCTGCTGCTGCATTACCTTGCCAAGGAGGAGCAGGCCCTCCCAGACGTCAAGACCGACGACACGGGCACAGTTGTACGACTCTACTCGGCCCTCGTTGGGCTCGAGCATTGCCTGGATCTCACGTTTGACCTTGAGGACAATCTCCTCACCCTCGGTCACGATTGGGCCCACAGCTTCGCCGTCTTCGTCGAGGGCGGCCTGGTTGCCTTGGTTGTTGGCGTTCGCTGCCGTCGGATCGTTCGAGTCGGCCTCGGGTGAGAGCAGGGTACCAGTAAAGTCGTCTTTATCGGGGACCGGCGGTGCCAAGTCATCGTCAGCAATCGTTACGATCGCAGGTTCAGGTAGGTCTGCTTTCGCTGGAGGGAGACCAGCAGCCGCGGAATCCTCGCCTTGACCGTCCAAGACAAACAGCTCACGAGAAGACTTGCGTTGCTGGAGCATTGCTGAGTGCGCCTTTTCCACCGCTTTTTCATCCGTTGGCGTCCAGACAAGTGGAGATGAGCTCCGTGACTCTCGTCGTGCGTGCTTTAGCCAGCCCAAGCGCTTCAGTTCTATAATAAGGAAGTCAGGCCAAAGGAAAAAAAAAAAACTGTTTTGCATAGTTGATTGTACCTGGCCTGGATGGGCTGACTGGTCCATCGTCACCGTCGTGCACATCATGGGCGTCGTCTTCATGGGCGTCATGCGCAGTCTCTGGTTCCTGCACGACGGGTTGAACCACTTTTATCTCCTCCTCCGTCGAAAGGGACGGTTTTGGCGAGGGGACAGGCACAGGGGCAGTCGTTAATGCAAGCAACAGCTGAGGAGAAGGTGACGTCAAACCCAAGTGCAGGTAGAAGAACTCTCGGCTAAAGCCACTGGTGGCAGGCCGGATGTCCTGTTGGTCGACCGTGAGGTCGTTTCCGGTGAGGTACACAATCGGGCCTGTTTTTTTTTTTTAAAAAAAAATATTTTTTAATTGCATAAAATATTTTTCCTTGTCGTACCAGGGAGACCGTTGGTCCCTTCGATCGCAGGCGCCAGGTTCACTCCCAGTTTCTGCAGCATCTGGAGCTCGGTCGAGAGCAGACGGTACGGATAGTGCGCGTAAAACTTTTTGTTTTGGATCATCTTTTTGCGCATGCGACTGGGACCTGAATATTTTTTCTCAGTAAACACTTATATGAAAGAATACTATATACGCACCTTCAGACAGGTCGAGCTTCCATCTCTCGAGCTCCTTGTGCTTGCCTTGGGGTGCGTACAGTTCAGGCGTGTTGAAGAGGGCACCCATCACGGTCGTCAGGCGGTTTTCGACCTGTGCTTCGAGCTCAATCTTGTCCTGGAAAATCTGGGCCTGGCGACGGGTCTCCTTGTCAAACTCGAGAGCGTGCCACGGCAGGAATTTGATAATTTTCTCCATGCTCTCAAACTCGTTCTGGTCACGCTTGGCGCGCTTCTTGACGCGAGCGGCCTTGTTCTTTTGTGACTGCGATCCGATGTCGACCACGTTCTTGGCCTCGTTGGAGGTATAGTTGTTCCAGCACTTGAGCGGTGCCTCGCCAAAAATCTAATATAGAAAGAAAAAAAAGAATAAAAAGAATAAAAAGCAATAAAGAATATTAAATTTTTACTTCTAAAAAAATGTTTTTCTTTTTCTTTTATTTTTAGTACCAGGTCGAGATCGCCGCGGCCGTTTGGCGAGGTAAAGTAGTGCCTGAAGAGGTCCTCGCGGCCCTGCTTGAGATGGTCAAACTTTTCGGTAATGCCGGTAAACTCCTTGTTGCGAGTGCGCTTGAAGAGCGCATCCATATCGGTGCGACGGCGGATCATCACCGCCTTCCATAGCTCGATACTGGTCTTGACGACATCAGGCTCTGCAGCATACAGGCTCGAATACAGATGGTACGTGAGGGCCTTGAGCGCGTCCGCGTCGATCTGGGCAAAGAGGGTTCCCTCGTACACGCGGAAGCGACGGAGTGCAAGTGCTTTATCGGCACCGCTGGCGACCAAGAACTGGTGCAGGACCACGCGGGCGAGATTGCGCTGGACCACCGACCAATTGGGCTCTGCTGGGCCGCCTAGGAGGGCACGCAGGGTGAACTTGGACGCGGTCTGCTCGATCCCCTGGTAACGGCTAATGTACTCGATCAGGAGCATGAGCAGAATGGGCCCTCCGCCGGGGAAGAGGCTCTGGGACAACCGATCGACGAGGAACGTGGTGGCACGATTAAAGTGGCCGATGGCTGCGCGGAGGACCTCGTCCGTCACGCGGAGCTGCTGCTGGATCAGCTCGGCGCAGCGTTTGAACAGGACGCCGCAAAACGCGAGGTGGTCGGTGCGCGAGTCCGACGGGAGACACTCGAGCGTGGCATCCAGCAGGCCGCTGCTACGAGACGAGCTCAAAGCCGCGCCCTCCTTCATGGTCAGCGGGTAGCCTGTGGCGGCCGCGGTCGTGTTGAACAGGGCATCGCTCAGGAAGACGTCCACAAACGACCAGAGGGCTTGGTGGATCGGTTTGGTGCGCTTGAGCAAGAGCTGTGCGGGCTCAGAGAGGTCAGCGAGCACCTCGGCGACGGTGCGCTCCTTGTCCAGCGGCAGCCACCCGTACTGATCAGCAGCGGTGGCCTCGGGCGTCGTGTCCACCGCAGCGATATAGTCAAAGGACTCGTTGCGGTTGGCCGACGTGGGTTGGGTGGGTGGAGGCGAGCGGGACGGATCGATGGCAGGCGACGTGGCCTCGCTCGTACCTGCGCTGTCTCTTCTGGTGGCAGTGTCTTCAAGGCTGGCAGTGTCAACGCCACCCGATTCGCTCGAGGCACCAGAGCTCGGCGCGGACGAGGCCGAACTGGTCGAGCTCAGAATGGAAATGAATGCCGAAAAACTCGAGCGCCGCGGACGGGTATCAGTGGGCGTTGTGAGCGAGTTGCTGCCAGCGGTCGTCTGGGCAGCAGAGGCCGCTGGCTCGTCTGCACTTGTGCCCTGCTGCTGCTGCTGCTTGAGGTGACGCAGAGTCATGCGGCGCTTGGGCTCGTCGCCGGCTCCTTCAGTGGCTAGGTCGCCACTGTTGATCGAACCAGAGGCGGCGATGGCCGCAGGAGAAAGAACAGAGGCCGCGGTTGTTCCGACGGCCGTGGCAAGTGTTGGTACGGGGATGCTCACAGCCGGGACGGTCGAGCTGGTGCTGTTCGCAGAGGAGGGGGTGATGGGCGGCGCCTGGGAGAACAGCGCGGCTACGGCCGGGGTCGCGAGGAAGCTCGGGCCGGCGCTGGCAGAGGGACCACCGAGGCACTCGAGGTGAACACGCCCGTGCGCAGCCAGGAGGGGGAAGATCACGGCAATAACCTCCTCGAGGGTGTCGGTGCGGACGAGGGCGTCGCGAATCTCAGACGACTTTGTGTACATCTCGCGCAGGAGGGTGATGAGCTGAGCGTGCGCCGTGTTGATGCCGTCGACAATCTTGTCCACCTCTTGCGTCGCCACGTCAATGACCGGTTTAGGCGGCTGTTCGCTGACGATGAACGAGGCTGTTTCCACCAGGGAGAGGCGGTTTGTGGTGGCGACGACGATTGCGCCGATCATTGTCTGCAGCATCGACAGGATGATCGAGACGGCCTCGGGGCAATACACGTGGACTTTCTGAGGGTCCGACATGAATCGGGCGAGCAGTTCAGCCGCATCCAGGGGTGTCTCGAGTGGGACGGTTCCCAGGTCAGCGCCGAGGAAGAGCGCAAGCAGAGGCACGTACAGCTGCAAGACGTTCCATCGCGAGGTAAGCAGGCGCCGCAGCACGCCGAAACCACCATTTTGCCGGAACTTGGTGAGGTTGGCTTGGCGCTGCACCAACAGGCGTACGAGCAGTCGCAGGCCTAGATGGACAGTGTGCGGGTGCACACCTTCGCCGAGCTGCAGCAGCAACCACTTGAGTGGATCAGGCTCCAACTTTGTGAACGAGTTGGACAGCGAGTTCTCCCTTTGCCAGTCTTCGCCCACGCACAGGTTGAGCATGTTGAGGAGGCTGTTGCGCACGCCAATTATGCCCGCGACAGGCCGCACGAGCTCGCGATCGCGCGTGTCGCCGATGACTGGGCGAAGGATAGACGGAGGCGCCGTCGACGGACCGGTGCCCTTCAAGGATCCCGAGGGCATTGAGCGGCGAGGGCGCACAAAGGGGCTCTGTCCTCCGCTCGCTGTGCCGGTGCTGTTGCCAGGGATCGCGGTAGTTGTGCTCCAGTTCTTATCTTGCAGCAGGGCCCCGATCCTTTGAGAGACTGTGGTAATTTTCAGAAGTTTTTAAGAATTCTATATTGCTCATGTTAGTCGGGTAGCATACCGTTAGGAGACAGTGTGTAGTTTAGGAACCGCGAGATGTGCACGAGCTGAGAGTGGTCCGTTTTGACGAAAATGCTCAGGAGATTGACAATATCCTTGACAAACTCTGACGGGAAGAGTTCCTTTTCGAGGCAGTCCAGCAACTGTCGCACGATGCCTACGAAATAAGGTGTTTTTTTTTTTTTTTTAAAAAAAACCCCTGTCGCGGGTTGCCTCCTTACGCATAGTGACAAGTCGACGGACGTTGAAAGCCAACAGTTCGCTCTTGATGCAAAAGTCGTAGAGCTGCAGGAAAAAGGCTTTTTGCAACGAGATGTGCACACCCTCCCAGAGTGAAAAGTTGAGGAAGAGGTAGCGGTACGCGCTGCGATTGGCAATGACGGCGTCACTTCGGTTGTCAGGTGCCTTTCCGACGAGGAAGAGGAGCATTTTCATCAGTTCGAGGTTGATCAGGTCCTTCTTTTTGCCGAGAAGGGCACCCAAAAGCTGGTAACCATTGAGACGTTCCATCTCACTCGCCAGGCGCCAGTTGTACTTGACCAGGTTTACAAGAAACTCGATACTCGCGTTCAGGGTAGGACGGTCCTATTGACGAAATATTTGGTTTTTTATGTTTGATCATTAGCGTACAGTCGAGAGATCCACCATCTTGAGTGCAAACTGGATTGACCCAATTCGTCGGAGGGCTTCTGGCATGCCCGTGTTGGCAACCACGAGCGCCTTGCCCCGCAGGATGCTTTGTTTGCTCTTTGGCACCGTGCTATTCGTGTGCGAGTGCGTTAATTAAATAAAAAAAAAAACAATAACCATAACAATAAACTTACATTGACCAAGGCGTGTTCGTGTCTGCGATGTACGTTTCCTTTGCGACCGGACCAAAGTCGATCCAAGACTTGTACGCATTGCGGGCATGTATGGAGAAAATGATTCGCTCTTCAGGGACACCGAGCACCGTAATCTCAAAGGCCTTTTGGAAGGGATCCGTCAGAGGTTCGTTTCCGCGCCTAGTCAAGTTTCGTTCTTTTCTTTTTAGGATATAAAGTAAAGCGTGCCTTACTTCAAGTCGGCCAATTTAGACTCGTCGAGGTTGGACGAGTCGAGGGTCTCGTTGGTCATAAACTTGCGCAGACTGCCTTGGAAGTCGCCAATGTAGGAGGGGCCGACGTTGTAGATTGCATTTACGCGGCCTTGGTCGAGGATGTCCTCAATCATGTGTGCCGGACCGAGCTGCCACCGTACAGACGACTTGAGAGACTTGGAACCGAGCCATGCGATCACGCCGGTGGACGGGTCGGTTGACGGCAGGTAGGTGCAGTGCGTAGGCTTGACCGCCTGGAGACCGTCGACAAAGAGGGTGAGCACGCCGGTCATGGGCGCCTTGCTGCGCTGGTGGACAATGGCAATGTGGTACCACGTGTTTTCCTTAAAGTCAAACTTGTCAAACTCTTGGAGGTCGCGAGCCCCCACGCGGACGCTCAGGCGCTGGCTGTTGGTGGAGCCAATTGAGACGGAAAGGATCGGATGGTTGTTTGCGTCCATTATCGTCAGGATTTCGATTGGGGCCTTTTGCTCGCTCGAGTCAAAGTGGATCACCCGAAACCAAACCGAAAACGTGTAGCCAACACCTGGCGGCCACGATCGCGTTCTTTCGTCTGCAATATGTGTGTGTGTGTGTGTTGGGGGAATGTTACATTTAAGAAAATCTTTTAAAAGATTAATAAAGTCACCTCCCCCGGTCAGAGGCGGTAGCATCACACTCGCAGCCTCGCTCGCGCTCATGTCAAACTCGATGTGAGCTGGAGTGCGACCTTTGGCCACGGTCGACTTGAGCAGGAGCAAAAAGGGCAGAGAAGGCACAGGAACGGGCAGACAGGCGCCCTGTTGCAACTGGAGCAGGCCCAGGAGCGATTCAAGCGTCTTGTGTGAAACATGGGTTGAAAGCAGTGCCTCCAGCAAAGGGGTCAAGATCTCTTGACAATGGTGCTCCGGCAAAACTGTGCACGATAATTTTTTTTATTTTAATTCTTCGTTATATTCTCCCATTTACCACGATAGTTTTTGAGGTGATCGTCGGCGATGCCCTTGCCCAGGCTGACCGATAGGCTCTCGATGCCACCGGCGACGAGCTTGAGTTCGGAGGAGGCGCTGTGCGACATGCCCGAGAGAGGAGGCGACGTCAGAGTTTGCACAGGCGACGATGCGAGGGCGATAATCGGGGACGCTGTCTTCGTCTCGAGGAAAAGCTCGTGCGTCTTGTCGATGCCAATCTTGTTTTGCAAAGCTCTTGTGAGGGCGCCGGTAAGCTCATCGTCCGTATGCTTCTTCGGCTCGAGCAAGTGGAGCAACTGTGGACCGTACAGTTGCAGCAGAGCGATCGTAAACGTCTCGGACTGAGCGGCAACGAGCGTGTTGCTGGGAGAGCACAGGACGAGCGTATTGACCTGCTTGAGCAAACTCTCCTCGAGCGAGCGAGGCGAGGCGGCGGCAATCGACACGAAAAGGGGACCGAGAGCCTCGGGGGCGACAATGTTTGGCACGGAAGAGTAGGACTGCGACGCAGAGCCATCCCACGCCGTGCCAAACTGGAGGGCCGTGGCGCTTGTCTGGATGAGGACGACAGCGGTGGCGACCTGCACGTACAGGGCGTGGTTGCTGGTGGAGTGCTCGAGGAGGCCGCTCTGGAGGACGGCTTGTCCGAGTGCTGAAAAATTGTGCGAGTCGCCACAGTACGCGAGATTGCTCTGGGAGTCGGCCAGTGCTGCCGTAAACACTGCGAAAATGGCTCGGAAGATGATGGCGACGTCCTGAAGCAATTTGTTCTCAAACGCTGGGCTGTTGAGGTCACCCAACAGCTTGATGAGGATCTCAAAGCCGCCAGCGAGTCGGAACGAGTCGCGTGTGAAAGGCACCACGCGGAAAAACTTGGTGAGCATCTGCAAAACGTCAAGCAAGCACGACGAGTTTTGGATGAGGAGGCGGTTCTGCAAAAAGCTGACGACTTGCGCGACGTCCTTGGACTCTTGCGTGGCGTCTTCGCTAACAAGCAGTGTCAAGACACGGATTGCATCAGCCCGAGTGGACGACGGACCCAGCAGTATAGTCAGGTCTGCGGTAAACCTATTTTTTTTTTAAAAAAAATAAAATAAAATAAAACTTGGGGGAGGCAAAACACCAATCACGTACGTCTCGCGAAACTTGTTGATGTTTTCCTGATTGCTCTCGAGGAAGCACAGGAGGCATTCGCTGAGTCGGTGGAAAAGCTCCTCGAGGACGAGATTCTTGTGCTCCTCCATGGTGGCAGAAATGTTGGGCGACGCGGCCGCCGTGTCAAACGTTCGAGGCGTAAGAAACGTGTCGTTGAACCGACTGGCTTCAAACACGACAGACGGGGCACCAGACTGCGGGGACCTGTCCGAGGTGTTGACAAAGGTCTCAAACAGGTCGACGACACCCACAAAGAGCTCGCTCAAAATGGACTGGTACGATGAGTCGGCAGAGACAAACTTGCTGACAGAGTCGAGGATGATTGACACAGTAACCGGCTCGCATTGTTTTCCTTTTTGTCGACCAGGTCATTATTTTTATTTCTGTTAATTTTGGGGCGCTTACGTTGCAGGAGATTGGACAACACTTCCAGCTCGGCTGTGGGCTTGGGTGCGTCCTTGATTCCGAAAACAATGAGTTGAAGCAGTTCGAGTACGCGTCTCTGCGTGCGTAAGAGAAAGTCCAAATCAGCACCTGCTTCAAAAGAGAGCGCGTACCCTCAACTCAAACGGCAAAGTGTCGAGTGTTTCGAGGATGGGAACGAGAATGTGGCAGTCCTCCACGATGCCATAGTTCATTGGGTGCAGCGTAAACAAGTTTAGGATGACATGCAGGATCCTTTCTCGCACGAGGTAGCTTGATGACTTCAAAAACGCCTTTTTCAAGGCCAGGAACGCCTGGATGTTGCGAATGGTAACCTCTGGTGAGCGTGCTCCGGCTGTAGCCCAAATCGTTTAACACACTTGGATCAGGAACTGAGAAACTTTTTACCTGGGTTTTGCGCATGCTCGTCGTCATCATCAAACGGATTGTTGGACTTGGTGGCGTCCGGTGCCGATGTTGGGACCGGGGATACGATAGCAGACCTTACCGCGGCCGGCGAAGGCGCTTTTGTCACAATATCCTTTGTACCAACGAAAACGAGGGATTCGAGGATGTTGACAACTTGGATTTGAAAAGGACGCATCGGGTCCTTGTCCGTCAACTCTGTCGACGACGCCGAGTGCCCGGCAAACGAATACCTTTGCCTGCCTGGGGCATCGTCGTCGTCACTTTCGTCTTCATCCACGGTGTTGGCGACAAGGAAGTCCACCAGGATTTCGTAGCCCCTGTTTTCGCTCAGATCCAGCAGAAGCTTGCTCGACAGCTTGCACGATTCCTGCGAGGGAGAGCCCTTTACTCAATGTAAAACTGCAAAGCGCAAACCTCAATGAGCTTGTGAAGAGTTCTGGCTTGGGTAACCACATGCGCACTTGACTTATTGGCCTTGATGCTTTCGAGGATGACAAGGACGGCACCATTTGCATGCAGTGCGTCGATCAGCGAGGAGTCTGACGCCACGCGCGCCTCCACGAGTGTTCCAAAAAGCGTGGTGATTCTGGCAAAGATTAGAGGGGTAAGAAGGAAGGAAGGACTACTTTGGGTAAAAAAGCACACACCGAGTTCGCCATTGGTCGTTGTCGACCTTGCTGTAAAAATCCATCAGGGTCAGGAGTGGACCCAGACCGTCCGAGTGAAGCAACGACTCGACAGCCAAGGGCGACTTGAACAGCGTGGTGAGGGTAGAAAACAGGTTGTCTGCTGCGGCCATGCCGTCATTGCGAGAGCCATCTGCAGCAAGAAGAGTCAGGTTGCTTGCGCTGCTGCTGCGAAAATAGTCGGCATTCGTACCCCCACTACCACCACGAAGAGCGAGACGAGAGACAATGTACGTCAGTGTGACCAGCAGCGTCGACGTGAACTTGCCGTTGCGCGCCAAATCCTCGGCTCCGGACGGCTGTTTGTTATGATGTTTAGTAGGTTTAGAATCCGCTAGTTGTATACGGTCTTTGAGATGATGTCTGCTACGATGAGAACGTGCTGGCCAGGACCCGTGAGATACGCCAAGAGTTCTGTTGCATTGGCCAGTCAGTGCGTACAGATTACTGGGAGGAATCGACGTACCATTGGCAACCTTGCCACCGTATGTTACGTTCTCGAGGTGCTCTGGGAGCTTGGCGAGCAGTGCCTCGGTCAGCTTCTTGGCGACGACAATGGCAAACTTGCGGAACTCGTAAAAGGACGTCGGGTTCGAGCGGACGCCGCTGTGGAGGTGGTGGAACCCGTGGACCACCTCGTTCCAGTACTCGTCGCGCTGCTCGTTGTTTACAGGTCAGTGGGACGTGCCAGCGTTCACGTGCTTGCTTACCTTGCTGTCCTCGGGGCTCTCGAGGTAACTCCTCCACAGCTTGGTGACCGAGGCGTTGTCATACTGCAGCCTGCAACCTCAAGACATCAAACCAAACCTGCAAATCAAATCCCACGCGCGCGCAAACGTACAGATCAACCGACTTGTCGTTGCCGAGATCTTGAGAGCCGACGCCCAAGTGTTGTCTGCTCTGCTGCTGCTCCTGCTCTGGGTGCTGCTGAGCGTGCTCCCCGTCAGAGTCTGCAGAGGCGGTGTCTCCTCTGATACGTGTGTAGGTGTTAGCACAGAGGACGTCGACTATGCCGCCGCCGCCCCTGCCCAATCACGAGTGGGTACGTGGGCGGGGGCGGCCAGCACGCATGCCAGTTTACCTGGAGGAGCCTTCGTGGCGCCGCTGCTGCAGTGCAACGATCCACTGGCTCATCCGTTTGTTTTTCGATGTGTCCGGAAATTTCATCATCGCCAACAGGTACAATGCACTAACTACGTTCGGGAGACGGGAGGGATGCCAACGAGGCGCTGGACACGGGGGGTGCGCACGACGAAGGCTCGCGTGGCGGCAAAGAGGTTGGATGTGATCCAGAAGATGAAGATTCCGGCGGGCATGGTCTGCGTGACGGGGATGAACGCGACTGCGAGGATGCGCGAGGAAAGGTGCATCCACGGCGGCATATGGAAGACGGCACCGGATGCCAGTTCGATCGTCGCGAGCCACGATAGAGCCGAGACCACCGGCAGGAGGTTGCTTGCATCAGGGGAACTCTGTGCCAGCATCGAAAAATAAATAAATAAATAACTAAATAGCCTATATTGGAATACCAAGTCGGGGAACCAGAGTGGGCCGCCGCTCTGGACCTCGGGGAGGTGGGTGCAAATGTCGAGGACCGAGCCAAAGAGCGAGAGGAAGATGAATGGGAAGAGGATGGGGGAGACAATATTCTTGAGAGGATGCGCCTTGCCCTGCTTGAGGACCGAGAAAAACTCACGAGCGGCCTGCTCCTGCTCTCCCGGTGTTCCGGTCTCCATGACCTTGCCGAGTCGCGCGATCTCGGGTTTGATCAGGTAGAGCCGAGCAGTGTTGCGCACGAGGGACACGTTCAGGGGCAGCACAGCGAAGCGGAAGGCGAGCGTGGTCGTCAGGATCGACGCCCACCACGGCATGTTGAAGTGCATGTGGCAGTCTGTAACAATCACGCCGAGTCAGGTGAAAAAAAAAAAAAATAAAAAAAATTGCACACGCCCATGCACAAACGTACAACCAATGAGCTCCTCAAACTTGCACACGCTCCAGAAGACCTCGTTGCCGGTGATGGGGCTCATGACCATCCACGAGCTCAGCCAGTTCGATGACGCATGCGCCGCGTGCTCAAACGCAAGACTTGCTGATGCGGCCGATGCGGCCGTGCTATCGATGGCTGCGTTCGCGACGGTCACCGCGGGCTCGACAAACTGATGCACTGCTCCAGGCAGCGAAGAGGATACCGACGACTGGGCGGCCGATGAAGAGGCCGAGGACGCGGCGGCGGCAGCAGACGTCGAATTGAACCGTCGGGATCCCAGTCGAGGTCCAACAACGCCAGTGCTGTTCAGCAGCGACGACAGGGTTGGCGACGACGAGACCAGTCGGCGTTGGCCGGCAATCGTGCCAAAGTGGCGCACGTTGCCTGGGTGAGTCGACCTGGCATTGAAAAAAAGAAAAAAAATTAAAAAAAAAAAATTTTTTTTTCTTTTCATGTCGGTATCGCGTACGTTGGATGAGCTCCATGGCGCAACTCGTGCGTGGTCGGAGCGAGAAAGCCCGCTGACCCAGTGGGTGGATGGTTTGTGAGTTGTTGCAGCACGTGCACTTGCTGCTGCTGGACATGTTGCTGCTGTTGCAGTGGCGTCAGCGGGACCGCAGGGTTGAACATGGCACGAGCCAGGATGCGCTTGGCACGGAACCTGTGTTGATTACAAGTTAAATCAACATGTACAGAATAAAAAATAATATAAAAAACAGTGACACGGAGGACCTACCAGATACGAATTTTGGGGACATGCGAGGCTTTGTACGTGCCAAAGATCTGGTATGCCCAAAACACATTAGTGAAACCTTAACAGGGCATACAAGTACCGTCAATGCCGACGTGAGCGGACTGGTAACGTGCTGGTTGTGACCCC
>Ga0302233_10001189_pt1 | contig 18674 bp, 27 predicted proteins | sample II_Palsa_N3_1_FD_193516 | JGI IMG/M metagenome (GOLD analysis project Ga0302233, IMG submission 193516) | Peat permafrost microbial communities from Stordalen Mire near Abisko, Sweden - II_Palsa_N3_1 | ecosystem: Environmental > Terrestrial > Soil > Palsa > Peat permafrost | place: Sweden... | reverse complement strand
CTCGCGAGCCCCCGCGAACCAGGATACCATCCTCTAACTTCGGTACGTTTTTTTACATTTGTTCGAGACACTGACCTTTTTTCCTTACAAACGTTCCCATGAACATTCACTTTTTACCTGCCTGCATTACCTGCATACATATCCTACTTTCTCAACCGTTGTGCACTCTAGGTTATTTCTTATTTGCTCCTTTTCTTATTTGGCCCTTTCAGTACTGCGAAACTACAATGGATTACAATGGATTAAAAAAAAAGCAAATGCGTGAAGGAGGGGGTGGGGGGAGGGGGCATAAATCAAGGTTTAAAAAAAAAAGACTGCATATCAAGCGAGAACTTGGGGCTGAGGGGTAAATAATCTGGATGCAAACTTGGTCTTCATTTCGGCCTGGGTCAACTGCGCTTCGTAGGTAGCCTCGATGTCTGTGAATATCTGCAGAGCATCCTCGAGCTAAACGAAAGGACGGTTAGTTTTTTTTTTAAAAAATTAAAAAAGAGTAAAGGGTACCGATCGAAGGCGCTGCGGGTGATCGACGGGAAGTAGACGACCATACTCAAAGTGTGCGAGGGCTTCCATAAGCTTGATACCGCACACCTGCGCCTTGTCGCGAGCCCTCCGAAGGGCCTCAAGGGACTATGCAGTCGTTTTTGTTCTTTAGATTTGGATTAATGCTTTTTTCCCCCCCCAATACCTTTTCCTCATCACCACTGGAAAGGAAGGCGTGACGGGACCAATAGACGAGGTACGCGATCTCCATGAGCGGGAAGACCATGATGTACTGCGAGAAGACCTCAAGGTCCTTTTTGCAGAGTTGGTGCAGCTGCGCGACCTTGCGATCGTTGCCGAGTTGTTGATTGTGCTCGAGGAGGGTCAGGTGGACCTCGATCGTCTTCCAAAGCGGCATCACGTTGTGGGGCATGCCGCTTTGCAACGTGTCCTGGACACGATCCAAGGTCTTGTTGGCAACCTCGAGCGCACCGTCCTCAAAGCCCTCGCGCAAGTGCAACGTCGCCTTGAAGCCGAGCACGAAAATCTCTTGGTGGTTGTTGATCTTGCGAAGATCCTCATCCAGGACAGACTCAGAGTGCAGCCACTCGGACGCCTTTTGCAGCTGGCCTGTGTGCAAAAAGTTGGCAATAATGCCAAGCATGGCCCAACGTTTGCTGTAGTTGTCATTGTCCTTTTTTTTTTTTTTTCAATAAAACATTTTCTTTTAAAAAAATAAAACAGAAGAGAAAAAAAGCAAGTTACATTTTCCGCCCAGTGGTAGAGCTCCAAAAAGGTCTGGGTGCTGTGCGAGGGGCGACCGAGGATGTGCTCAATCCAGCCTGGGAAGAAAACTTTAGTCTCCCAAGTTTTAAAACTTTTTTCTTCAACCTTTCATCATCACACACTCGCGGTGGTGGTGCTCGAGTTTGAACATTTTGTGCATCTCGATACCCTTGTTGAGATTGTCAAAGACCTACATTGCCAAATTTCAAAAAAAAAAAAAAAAAAAAAAAGAGGTAATTCTTCAAACCTTGGGAAAGTCGCCTTTCATGAGATTACGGTAGGCAATGACGACGTAAAAGTTGCCAAACTGAGCCTTGTTGAGACCGAGACGCTTGACAACACCAAAGGCGAGTGACTGGTAGATGGACGCAAACACTTCAAACACGCGAGAATGAACGACAACGTGATAGCACAGGGCGCCGTAGGCCTGGACGAGCCCCTGACCAGTGTCGCCTTCGATGATCTCGGAAAAGTTGACCGAACACAGGATAATGTACAGATCGCGCCATTTGTTATAGTGCGGAAGGCAGTGGTTTTGTTGCCTAGGATAAAAATGCAACATTATATATAAAAAAAATAACACTGCTTTTTTTTTTCATTAATCGTACGTCATGTTGAGATAGGCACGCTGCAATTCAGCGACATAGGCCATTTGGCCAAACGAATAGATCAAGAATCGCTCCATCACGAGACCAGTAATGCAACGATGGGCGATCTGGCGACCCGACTGGTACAGGTTGCCGAAAAACAGGTCAAAATTGGAGCGAGGGACCGGGCGCTTGAGCAATGACAACGCCTCCTCAGTCTTTATCTTCGCCTCGAGGTAGTTGCCTCCCGTCATAAACATTTCGGCTTCGCGGTTGAGCTTTCATCAGAATATATTTTTTTTTTAGTTGTGTGTGTTCGTTCCCAAAAGAAAGGGCAAAGATACCTTGCTGATCGTGGGGAGAGACTCGATGATGGAGTCATCACAGTAGCGGGTGTCCCAGTAGGTGGCGATTGTAAGAAGGAAGGTCATCACCATTCTAAAAGGTATTGTATTGGGAAAAAAAAAAATTCTCCCTACTTTCTTACAATCGCGTAAGGAACCAGTAGACCACAGAGCTGGCGCCAAAGATGTACTCGTCGACGAAGGGGATCGACAGAAGCGCACGGCCACCGGACGACACGGTGTCATCGTAAGCTGAAGAGGACGACCAGGGTGCAAAGAAGAAATAGAGAAGTGCTGTAGCAAGCAAGGTCACGCGACCAGCATCTTGCATGAAGTAGCCCGCAAGCGGCGTTGAGGCATTGGGCGATGCCGAGCCTTTACATCTTTATTTAGAACGAAAGATAAGGGGAAAAAAGTTTAGCCGTACCTTGCTTCTTGCTCACGTCGTCTGGGACGATGATGCCGTGCTCGTTTAGGACCTGGAGGAGGAGATGATTAAAGTTGCGCTGCTGGGTAAGCTCGTCCTGGGTCTGGCTGAGGGACGACTCGAGCTTGTGCGACTTGAGCTGCAGCCGCTTGAGGTAGTCGATCGTCTTGGTGAGGATGGCACCCTTGGAGGGTTTGTGGACCGTGTGAAGGGCAGGGACGATATTGTGCAGTTCCGTGATGCACTCGTTCATGTTGTCGCGACGTTTCTTCTCTGACTGGTTGTGGCGCACAAGACGTTCGCCGCCTGGGCCAGACGGACTCTCGGCAGTGTCTGACGACGAGTTGGACTTTTTCGCCACGGGCGATTTGGTGGTGATGCCGGTGAGACGGAACGACGAAAACAGAGGCCTTGACGTCACGGGGGCAGCAACTGGCTCGTCGAAATCGACCTCGCCTGTATCGTCCGAGCCGTCGCTTTTTTCCGTGCTGTTTGTGCTGGCACTAATTATTTTATGACCGCGAGAAAATAAGCAACGAGAAGATTTCTTTATTGCGTCATATACCTGGGAGAATTTCCCTTTGGGTCAAACTTGACGGCATCATCTGTCCTCCTAAAGTTCATGATACTACCGGGGCTGGCGTCCATGTACTGCTGCGGCAGCTGCGGTTGCTGCTGAGACTGAGGCTGTTGGGGCTGACGGAAAACAAACGATTGCTCAAATTTGAGGGGCAGCTGTTGTTGTTGTTGCTCCGGTTGTCTGGCAAACTGCTGCTGCTGGCTGTAAAGGAAGGAGTCAAACAGGTCCGGTTGGGTCTCGTCGTAGAGCATGCTGTTGATGTCATCTGCCGAGGCGGGCTGCTGTAGTTCCTCCGCTGTCACGACATAGGTCACAGGGTCGTCCTCGTCACGCACCATGTGTACATCCTCTGGGCTCCCCCCGTTTGTGACAGTGCTGGCGGTGGACAGCTGGTCTGACGGGCTCGGCACATACGGGTCCACAAAGCTGGCGTCCCTGATTGTCGTAATGGTGGCATGGTGGAGGAGATGCTGGCCGTGAGGATGGCGGCCTGGCTTCTTTGCCGCCGCGGTCACTGCTGCCGCGGACGTCGTGCGCACAGCGGCAGTACCAAATTGAGGCGTCAGCGGACCCGCCAGGAGGTTGTAGTCAAAGTGCAGAGCCTCGTCAAGTTTGTACGACGAAGCCATCTGATCTCGACACGACCAGAGTCAGGCCGGCGGAGGGAAGTGCACTTTCTAATATGGCCGGCAAAATCTTGCTTGTTCTGGCGCTGTTTGCGTCGTTTGCGTTTGCCGACGAGGCCGAGACCCCTCTTGGCGACCTGATCGTCTCCAAGTCGCTCGACACCCTCTACTGGGTCGAAGGGCGCAACCTGACTGTCAAGTACTATGTCCACAACATTGGCGAAGGGTATGATGGCCCCACACTTCGTTTTCGCTCTGGCTGACCTCCTTGCGCTTTTCTTATTATTTAATGTTTGCCCTTCCAACCACTGCAGTGTTGCATACGACGTTTCCGTGACCGACATCACCTTCCTGGACAATGAGAACTTCAAGCTGATCGACGGCGAGCTCAAGGGCCACTTTGATGAGATCCCCAGGTTGGTGCTCTTTTTTTTTTTTTTTTTTCCTTTTTCTCTCGTGGTGATGGCCCACTGAACCGTTGGTGGGTTTTCCCTACAGTGGCGAGAACAAGACGCACTCGTTTGTCGTCATTCCCGCTGCTGCTGGCGAGTTCAAGGATATCTCTGGCACTGGCGACTACCGCCGCAGCAAGGGCGCAACACTGACGGTAGCTCTTTTTTTTTTTTTTTTTTTTGTGGTGGATCACTTGCTGATGCGACGTTCCGTAGCCCTTCCAGTCGTCGTTTCTCGGCACCTTCACCATCCTGTCGGAAGCAGAGTACCAGGCTGACTATGCAGACCACACCATTGCCTGGGTTCTTTTCTCTGCCCTCTCGTTCGCCGTCTCTGCTGGACCCCTCGCACTTCACTACTACATCATCCCCAACAAGAAGGTGATCAACAAGCTCGACAGCAAGTCCTCCTAGACGCCCTACTACGTATTATCCCCCCTCCGTGTTCAGCGACGGTGTTTAATAAAAAAAAAAGTCCACCTGCAATGAATTATGATAAAGAGTGATATTATATGCTGAGTGTGATGTCGTCCCCGTGCTTGGTAAAACTAGGGCACGTCCCCAGTTACTTGGTCCAGAGCTCGAGATGGCGGAGGCTGCCCTTGAAACCAGGTGTTGACGCGACTATTTTCATCGAAGAATACCTTGTAAGATTCTGTACAAGATGAGTTCAGCATTTGCAAACACTACCGAGCTGATCGGCGCTCACATCCCACTCGCTTCCCTGGAGAAGGGCGGCCTCAGTACTGTCCTAAAAACCAACAATAGGGTAAACGAAGGGCGAATTCAAATAGGACCATACGAGGACAATAGTCTTGACAACGTCCACGGGCGCCTTGAGGGTGACGCTAAAGTGCTGAAAGTAAAGGTAGCTGGCGCGTTCCGGTCTGACGGAATACCAAGAGATCAGCGCGTCAGCACCAAGACAATATCGTACCGCTCGACGACGCAGACCAGACGCCCATCGGCCAGCTTGTTGATCCTCAGCTTCCAGTCCTCGTTTGTGCCTCCCATCGCCGCATACGAGAACTCGCACACGCTGCTGTCGTCCTTTTTCATGCACACGATTCTGTGTTAGATGCTGCGCGCCCAGGGCGACTCACCAGCCCGAACTCAACCGTCTTCGTCTGGCCATCCGGCTTGACATTGAACGGGGTCGCATCGCTGCCAACGACATCGCTCGCAGAAACCTGCACACACGCGCCGAGGGCGAGCAGGGCCAGCAAGACGCACGCGAGGCGGAGCTTGCTGAGATCCATTATTTGACGAACTAAGCGTTTCGAGTTATTTTGCAGTGTTTTTTTTTTCCAAGTTTGTCGGGCTCGAGGCGCGCGGACGAGCTGCGCGCCAGCAGCATGGCGGGGTCCCGCCCTGTACAGTGCTGCCTGAATATTTGCGTTTATTTTCCTGGGTGTGGTTCTGTTTCCTACGCGTTTGTTGTGAAGCGGCGTGTTCTGTGTGTCAGGCTCCACCTTTTCCCTCGTGTGCTGAGACGGAAAAACAAGGCAAAATCACAACGCGGGCTAAAACAAACCACACGACACTTCCAGTGCGACGAGCTATCTCCCCGTCCATGTCGTTTGGCTCCCAGCAGCAGTTGCAGCTCCAGTACCAGCAGCAGCAGCAGCAGCAGCAGCAGCAGCAGCAGCAGCAACACCACGCTGTGTTGCCGGCGGCCGCACTACAACATCCAAAACAACTGCAGAAACGGTTCAGCGCACCCCTCCCCGTGTCCATGTCGGGCGGTCACTCGTTCTCCTCGCACGGTGGCGGCGGAGGCAGCGGCAGCGGGAGCAGTAGCGGTGGGGACGCCGCCGACACTAATCCAGCGGCCAACGCGGCTGCATTGGCTGCAGTTCAGCAGCAGCGGACGTATGAAATGCCCGTGCATGGCTCAAGGCCAGGGTCTCCCATGTATGGCGGCAGCGGTGGCGGCGGCAGCCTCATTAATCCGGCACTGATAAATAACACCTATGCCAGCCCCGGCAGCATGGCTCCTGGCTACGTGTTTCAGCAGCAGCAGCAGCAGCAGCAGGCTTACCAGTTCCATCAACAACAGCAACAGCAGCAACAGCAACAGCAACAACCTGTATTCATGTCCACTTCGCCAGGTACTGTGGGCAACTCGGCCCTCCACCGCAAGTCACCTGTGAACCAGCGCTTGTCGTCTGCAGGAAAGTCGATGCGTCGGGCGGTCTCCGTACCCAACCTGGACTCGCGCTCTGACGATGGTGGCTCATCGGATGGTATACAAACTCGTTTCTATAATTTATTATATCTAAATCAATACAAGGCGGCTCTGCGTCAGACCTCGATCTGGAGGAGACTGCGACCAAGAAACGCCATCGCACGACACCAGAGCAGCTTGCGGCATTGGAGGACCTATTTGCCAAAAACATGATACCAAACTCCCAAACTCGTGAAGCCCTGGCTGAAAACATTGGCATGAGCTCGCGCAGTGTCCTCATCTGGTTCCAAAACCGCCGCGCAAAACTCAAGCAGGTATTCACATGTTCTTTCTTAGGAAAAAAAAAAAATTGAATTATTCTGACATTGAAACGACAGGAACGAAAGAAAACCTTGACGGCCGAGCACATGTTTGGGTACCCTGGCTATTCAGACCAAAACACGGCCAGTCCAACATCCTACTATGGTGGAGCTACGTCGGCTGGTGGGGTCGCCCTTGGTCAACAACTGCCGTTTGATGCGTCGACTCATCGATCATCATCCTTTGGTATCAAGTCCCTTTTTTTAAATTGTAATTTTTTGTTCATGTCTTTTCTCTCCCTCTTTAGACCTGGAAGGAAATATTGATGGCGTCACCAGTCCCAACTCGACCCCGACATCACCGCTGATGGTCACGGCAGCTGCTGGGGCGATCGCATACGGCAGCCCCAGTTATGACCAAAATGGACAATATGGGTCCAGCCCTTCATTTGCGGGTCGGCCCGTGGGGGGAGCAGGAGGATCGCCTGCAGCCGTCCTGCAGCCGTCGTCCCCGTCCCCGTACTACGCCCCGCCGCCGCAACTGTCCCCACAGCATCAACAGTCGTTATCCCAATCCGCATCGCCTGCTGCCTCCTCTTCGCCCTCCAGCAGCGGCGGTCGCACTTCGCAGCAAACCACCCCATCATCTGCCCCCCACTTTCCAAACCCAACCATGCGCGTCATCTTCGAGGCCGACCGCCTCAAGATTGGCAGTTGGACCCGTCTCACGCTCAACCACGCGGATCTCGTGTGCCAGTTTGACGGCAGTATGCGCCTCATGTCGTGGGAAATTGTCGAAGGTCCACATCGCTGCAAGATCGAGTTCAGCTTTGAGAGTGTCAAGTCGATGCTCCTCCACATTGCCAACGAGTCCACCGGGTACCTTTATGTCCAGCTGTCGAGCCCACCCCAGTTTTACCTCGAGGTCAAGGTCAGCGAGACACGTTCGGCATGGCGTGCCTGCAATGATATCACCGAGGGACACCAGGCCACCACCGAAATGCGCCACATGATCCAGGCCAGCAAAGCAGTCCTCACCAAACAACTACCCCGGCTCTTTGACAACGACCCGCACCTTCGCCAGGTTTTTTTTTTTATTTTAATATTTTTATTTTTTTAATTTATTTTTTCATTAATCCATATATTTAAACACAGATTACACAAATCAAGGACGACACCCTCATCAACCCCGACTATTACGTCGATGATATTTCTGCTCAACCAGTAGGCGTGACCGAAGCCAAGTTCATGCGCAAGTCTCAGGTACAAAAAGGAACATTTTTTGAAAGTGGTGCATTATTTTCTTACTTTCTGTCGTCCTACATAGTCCACACCGGTGCTGCCGCAGTCACAAATGCAGCTCCAACAGCAGTTGCAACAACATCAAAGAATGCAAATGCAGTTCCAGAATGACTACCTCCAGCAACAAATGCAACAACAGCAGCCTGACTACGTCGGCGGGGAGTTCAACGGCATGAATGCGACTGAGGGCGCGGACGAGGACGACGAGTTCAACGACAGCTTCAAGTCACTCGAGTTTGTCTCTGGGGTCGACCCGTCGGTGACCAGCATATCCGATCCGACCTCTGCGGTCATGTTTGACCCGATCACATCTGGCAGTCAGTACTATCCGTGGCCGACGCAGACTGAGCCATCAGATGCCATGTCGTCATCCTCGAATCTCGAATACGATTCCAGTGACTTGAATTCTATCGATTTTTTCCAGGCAGACCCGAATGTTCCCCTCGGTAAACAATCGCATGTCTTGTTTCTTACCTAAACGTTTGTCATGTTTGTGCAGGAATGGACAACCCGTACACCGACCACTCGACGTCGTCAATATTTTAGGATCCATCAACCATAAATATTTTTTCTTTTTTTTTCTTTTTGCTCGTTTAGCTGCGGTTCTCCCATCGTGCAATCTTGGTGTTTGTGTGTATGTATCGCCGCTCTGATACGCCCGTGTGGACTTTTTTTTTTTTTGTGTGTGTGTGTTTGTTTCATTCCACCCCACATACATTTCCTCCCTCCCCAACCCTCTCTGATAGTTAGCGAATTTTGTACATACAAGTATGCTTTACGCTTCATTTTTTTACTTACAAAAATTCAACAAGAGGCTTGAGCGTGACCGAGTCAACCTGCGAGAGGTAGTTGAGGACGCTCTCGAGAGCAGATTGGGTGGCGGCGGTGCTGAGGCCGAGGATGTGCCGATCGGGCGACTCGTGCCTGAGTTTGATCACACGAGAAATCAGGGGGGACGGAAGGTAGTAGACCTCGTTGACCCCCAGGCCGTTGCCGGCGGTGGCAGACCGTTTCGGGATGCGATCGGTGCGGTACACGCCCAGTTTCGCGCCAGGGAGGTAGTCAAAGTCGAGGAATTGGATCAGCGGGTGCGAGTGCAGCAAGAGTTGGCTGCATCGTTCATTTTCTCGACGGGGCGGCTTGGAATCCAGCGTTGGGCTTTTGGCTCTGCTGCCGGTGTCTTCTTCATCGACAGTAGAGGCCGTTCGATTTGCCGAAGACGGCGGCTGCAGAAAGGTCTCGATCAGGATGACATGGCAGCCGGCAATGTGCCCCGCCTCGGACGCCTCAATGTCCAGCAAAGCCTCTCCTTCCTCCAGGAGCAGCGACGCGATCCCCTGCTGGTGTCCTCGCGGCGTCATATTGAGACGTGAGTACAAGCCGCAGTTGATCTGTGGTAGGTATGTGACGAGCATGCCGCCGACCACGACAGGCATCGACGTCTGTCGCGGGTACTTGAGCGCGAGTAGCAGATGCGAGTGCTTGCTGTCATCTTGGAGAACACTGATCCACTCGTCCAGAGGCTCAAAGGGGTCGGCATCGTTGCGAGGATCGGTGGCCGACGGCCCAAATCGCCGGTAGTACTGCTCGATCAGCTCCTCGTTGTAGTCCACCTTGAGATCGAGCACGATGACGGGTGCGTCCCATGGCAACTCCATGATCAGTGGCGTCTCTTGACGGCGGTGCACTTGGTCGATCATGCGCTTGAACGCCATCGAGTTGAGTGCGTCGCTCTCGCGTGTGGACGACGTACGCCAATGCGACTGCAGAAAGTTGGCCACCGTCGACTTGGGCAGGTACCTCAAGGCCCGATCGGCGTGCACGATGCCCGGAATGTTGTCCGACTCCATGATCAAAAGCAGTACGTCGGGCCGCGTTGACGAGGAGGGAGACGCGGAGACACCGCCGTTGGCCGTTTGCTTTAGCGGCGAACCAGTGGAAGGTGTAGCGGCGGCGGCGGCAGCAGCAGCAAACGCCCGGCCGCGACTTGTCAGCAGGGCTGTCAAGGAGCCGGGTGGCGGCTCGTACACTAGGTCCATCAGACGCCAGCCGAGCTGGAACAGGGTCGAGTGAGAAGCGAGAACGTCCTGGACGGGCGATCGCTGACCTTGGTCGGCTGCCGTTGGAGTAAGCCGGACAGCGTCCGATGAGGATGTGGTGGGACTGGCGGCAACTGCGGCGGCAGACATGGTCGACTTGGGGCCGTTGAGGGTCACCGGCAGATCCGCCGAGGTCAAGTTGAACGCTTTGGCTTCTGCAAAAATGGCGTCGCAGCCGCCGAGGAAACCAGCCTCGTGCGCACTCGTCTCGAGGATTTCGAGGGCGTGGTTGAGCAGCTCACGGCACAGGCGCATGTGGGAAGGGTCGGCAATGACCAAGTGACTGATCAGACCCACGTTGATTTTTGGAAAGTAGTCAAAGACGATGCCGCCGGCGATCCGATTCGCAGACGACTCGAGCGTGCGCTTTTGTGCGGGCAAGGTTTCCTTCGTGACTGGCGCGGGCTCGAGGTTGCTTGTGGTCGCGGCGGCGACTGCGGCAGCGGCTGCAGCGGCGGCGGCGGCGGCCTGAGAGTCGCTCGACGACAGAATAGGGTTGTCGGTCACTGGCTCACTCGCCTCGCCTGCACTGGACGCCATCGCATCCTCTGATTCGTCGTTGCTGTTCACCTCCGCGGCCACCAGACCCAGGACGATGTGCGAGCACTTTACGGCGGGGATCACTGGTGCAGGCTGTGGGGACTTGATGCCAGAGCCGCCGTGTTGAAACTCGGAATTCGCGATGGCCGTGCTACTGCGAATCGAGCTGGGTGTGGACGACGGTTGGCCAAACTGGAACGGCGAGGCGAGCAGTGGTGGTGTTTGAAAGTTGCTGCCGAGGTGGAGAGGCGGCAGTGTCTGGAATGACGAGAACGCCAGCGGGGGCACCGGCGAGGAGTACATGCTGCCAGTGGACCCGCGCACACTTGCCACGGCTTGGGCGACAGTGGGGACGTGGATCGACGGGGTCGATTGGACTGCCAGAGGCGGACTTGGCGAGGCGTTGTAACCCATCACCATCGGGAGAGGGGTCATGGTCACGGGAGGTGAACGCATGGACGGGTACACGTTTGTGCTCGTGTTGCCCGCCTCCAAAGCAAAATAGTCGGAGCGAGATGTCTCGATCGCATCGGCATGCTCGTCATCGTCGCCAGGGAGCCAGAGCAGGTCCACCCACTCGTTGAACGATCGTTCCTCCTCATCTGCGGGGTCCGGACTCTGAAGAAGCACAGTGCTGCTGCTTGCGCCGCTGACTGCCTTGGGCCTGAGATTGTACACAAGCTCGCGGTAGAACGATCGCAAGAGATCTTCGTTGAAGTCCTCGGCAATGTCCAGCAGCAGAAACGGGCTATCCCACGGCACGTGCACCAGAGGGACCTTGTGCCGAATACGGATCTGTGCAAGCATCCGTTGGTAGGCAACACCATCCATCAGCGCAGGATCCTGGTTGTTGCGGTTAAGAATGTCGCGCCACAGCTTGGACACAAACCTACAATTTCGTTTTTTTTTTTTTTTTTTTTTTTTTTGAAATTTAAAAAATAAGAACAAGAAGAAGAAGAAGAAAAAAAAATTATGCGGTACGTACTTTGAAATGAAGCTGTTGGGTAGAAAATGGTTCCCATCGATGCCATTCTGTGGTATGCGAGGCATCACCAGGGTCGTCAAAAGCATTGGGGTGACCTGAGAAAGCATTGCTGGTGAGGGTTCGGAAACGCTGTCCACGCTGAACGACTGAAAAAGATAGAACGTTCAATTTTGTTTTTGTTTTGGGCATTTCTGTATGGAACTGTGTCGTACTCGAAGCATTCGACGGTAAAGGAACGGGGGTAGCAGAAAGTCGAGGTCGAGCATTCGCAGTCCAGCATCACACAGGGTCTGGTGATGCGCAGCCAGATCCATATCCTCGCTCGTGCTGCTGTCGCCGACCGAGCTCTTGGGGTGCACAAGCATGAAGACCGCATTGCAGCCCGCCAAGTGGCCGCGTCCTGTTGCCTCGAGATCCAGGAAACGGGAGATCTGTTATGTTTTTTGTAGCGGTGTCAGAATAATTGCATAACTCAAGATGTGATACCTCATGCAGCAGACGGCCAACGAGGGCAGAACGATTCCGTTTGGAAGGCAGCACAACCAAGTGCGTGATAAGAGCACAGTTGTTTTGCTGGCATGAAAAAAAATAAATTTTTTTAAAAAAAACTATGCTTACTTTAGAAAATTCGAGGGTACCTGAAAGTACTCAAAGACGGCGCCGCCTGCAACAACCGGCCCCGGGTGGGACTCAGAGTACGAGATCGCAAGGATGCAATGAATGCCCTCGGTGCTCAGATAGGTCATGTCGTCTTGGCCATTGTCGTGGGGAGAAAAGATATTTGCATAGTACTGCAGTGGCTGGACATCAAATGTGGGGTACTTTCGCTTGACGAGGACTTTGTGGAATTCTTGCAGCATATCGGCGCTGTAGTCTGTTCGCATGTCCAGGAACGACCAGGCACTCTCCCATGGCAGCGAGCTTTACCAAGCAATAAATTAAATGGCCTGAAAGCATACGCAAAACCTGAAAAGGGGGATGTTTTCGCGCCGCCTGAATTGGTCGCGCATGCGCAAAAACTTGATGTTTTTGTGGTACTCGGGTTCGCCATTTTGCTTGCAGACGTTCTTCCAGTAGTCTTTTATAAACGCAGACACGAGTGATGTCGGCAGGAAAAACAGCTTTTCACCCTCAGATCCAACTGTGATTTTTTTTTTTCCGTTAAATATATGGTCAAAAACTCGTCTCGTACCTCCGTATGGAAGGAGGACGCGCGGAAGGTTTCCATCTTTGGCAAAGACTGTGAGGCTGAGCTGGGCGTCTGTTATCTTGGCTGCGGTTGAAACGGGCGGTTGGGCGTAGACGAGATCGAGCATGGCAAAGCCAAGGGACTGGAGTAGCTTGTGCGAGGTCGCGACGTTCAGTAGTGACGAGGATGATGACGCGACGTCCGCAGCGGCCGTCTTGTCTGTCATGCTGCACTCGAGATAGATGGCATTGCACCGTGCCAGATGGCCGTATTTGCTGGCAGTCTGATGGAAGATCTCGACAACCCGTTCCAACAAGGAGCCCACGATATTGGACTGTACCGACTGGGATGCCAAATGTTGCTGTTGCTGTTGCTGCTGCGGATGTTGCAGTGGGTGCTGCCCAGACTTGCGTACCACAAAGTAGGAAATGAGACCACAGTTGCTTTGGGGGTAGTACTATCGAAAAGAACACATTTTTAAAAAAGTGCAAGAATCACAGCCGTTGCGCACCTCAAAGGTTACACCACCGACCAATATCGTCAAGTCCTCCAAACGGGTCTTTTTTGATGCGGGCTGGATCGAGTACTCTTCTATTATCCCATTTTGTGATTGCGTTTCAGGGCCGTGAAAAAAGTGGGGTGGGGAATAAACCTTCATCGGGGTCTCGCAGCGCCAAGAGGACGTGATAGACGACCGGCTTTGAGGCGGATTCGTCGGTGAGGTTGTTGATCCAAACATTGACATCCTCGAGCGCTATTTTTTTTTTTTTTTCCAAATTATTTTTTTATGCACTGTTTCGCATTGGCCGTACCCTCTGGGTTGGTCGTGCTGGCAACGAGCTCATTGTAAAATCGTTGAAGGAGAGATTCGTCAAAATTTTCACTGAGCTCGACGAGGTACCAGGGTCTGTCCCAGGGCAGGTCGAGAAGGCGAATTTTGTCTTGGCGGGCCAGCTGCCAAATTAAAAACGATTTTTATTTATTTATAATTCACCGTGTTATCTGGTACCTGCATCATCGCACGCTTTAGATCAACGTCGCTTTGGAGTTCTTGCTTAGTGAGGCGACCACGCTCCACACTCGTCTTCCACAGGACGTTGTAGAAGTTTCTCACTGTGCTCGCGGGAATATAGTTGACTGTCTCGCCACCTTGCTGGAACGAGGGGATCTTTGGAGACAAGTAAACGCACAGCAAGAGCGTGTTGCATTTTTCCTGGCCGCTCGACAGCGGCGGTTGCACGTAGGCAAAGTTGACGAGCCGTAGTCCCATGTGGTGGTAGATGGCATGTCGAACACGGGGGTCCATTATGTCCTTCACCCAACCCAATGTTTCATTATTACGACGCAACAACAAGAAAGAAAAAAAAAACCTTGTCTTTGGACACCTTGATGCTTGAATTGGTCTCGAGAAAGATGGCATTGCAGCCAGCCAGCGAGCACTGAGTGCGCGCAATGTTGTCCAACTCTTCCACGGCTTGGTTCAGCAGTTTCCGTGCCAGACCTAACGTGTTTTTTTTTTTTTCCTTCAATGGTCTGCTATACGTTTCGATCATCGAGGCTTTACCTTTGCCGCGGGTCTCCTTGTTCACAAGCATGTATGTGATCAATCCACAGTTGACGCTGATAAAAAACTCAAAGATCCTGTTGGACAAATAATTCTCTTTAGTCCATACACGGATGTGTGACTCGCACGTACACTCCGCCGTGGATTTGGTACTGTGGCGGCTGTGGCGGCTCATCGCTGGTGTTGCTCAAAGGTGGTATGACCTTGTAGTAGATCAGTACGTGCAGCTGCGTTTGAGTTTGTTGTTTGTGTGTGTGTTGTTAGAAAATGGACGGCTAGATTAGGAAGATAGGCTCTGTCAATCGTCTTGGTTCCGTACCTCGACAGACGCACACTGATTGCGCTTGACCGTAAAATTTTCCAGCGGCTCGAGTTCTGCCAGCGCACAAACGAAAGGTACGTACTCGTCAGAACACGCGCGAGTTGGCTTCCAAAAATACCTTCGGGCTGCGGAAAGCTGGGTACCATCAGCTCGCTGTAAAACTGGCTGATTAACCTCTCGTCATACTCGACAAACGAGTCCTTGAAGAGAAGGACGGCCTCCGACGATTCCATCCGAATGTTTCGTGACCGTCAGGGTACCATTTATTCAAGTGTACGCTCCATGGGTAACGTCGTAACATGTCATTACCCCAGCGCCCCTTTTGAACACAACGCACACTGGCACCCTCCCCCCCGAATCCTCCCTTATTTTTTTCGTTTGGTGTGTGTGCGGTGACAATAGTAAGACGCCAGTTTTGCTCTTTTTTTCTCCCGTCCGCTGAAAGAAATCAGCGAAATCCGCCCTTTTCGGATAGTTTTTGCTAACACACCACCACCATCTTTGCACACGCAAAACAGCTGACACGATGATGACCAGCGCCAAGGTGCAGGGCAAGGTGGTGTGGACGCCCGAGGAGACCGAGCGCCTGAAGCGGTATCAGCTGCGCCGCCGCAACTCGCAGTCGGGTGGCACCGCCGAGCTGAGTGTTCCCACGAGCACCAAGAACAGTGACCTGTGGAAGACACTCATTAACGAGGACGAGGAGGACCGCGACTTCAATGCCGAGGTGCGCAACGTCCAGAAGACCTTTGTGCACCACGTGTTTGCATCACTCGCACGCACTCCGCTCAACCTGGACAACTTTGGTGCGTACGAGGCGCTGGCCTACACTTGCCGTGACCGTCTCATCCGACGATGGATCGACACCCAGCTCAACTTTACCCGCGTCGACCCCAAGCGCATCTACTACCTGTCGATGGAGTTCCTCATGGGCCGCACCCTTCAGAACGCAGTCCTCAACTTGGATCTGGAGGACCTTTACAAGGGTGGGTCGGCCGCCCTTCTCCTTCTTTTTTTTTTATTTATTTAAGTATTCTGAATTATTTACACCAGAGGCGCTGATGCAACTCGGCTTCAAGCTCGAGGAAATGTACTCGCAAGAGCTCGACGCTGCTCTTGGCAACGGCGGCCTCGGTAGAATTCCTTCCTTTAATTTTCTTTTGTTGTTGACAATGTTGATGTGGCAGGTCGCTTGGCTGCCTGCATTATGGACTCGATGGCGACGCTCGACCTGCCCGCGGCTGGCTATGGCCTTCGCTACACATATGGCATCTTTGAGCAGCGCATCAGCAACGGCGAGCAGATCGAGTTCCCCGACTATTGGCTCACCTTTGGCAACCCCTGGGAGGTCCCTCGCCTCGATGTTGTCGTACGACTGCAGTTCTCGTTTCTGTTGCCTAACCATGTCCACCTAGTACAATGTCGGATTTGGAGGCTCGGTCACGTCGATGCCCGGAGGCCACGGCGAGGTGAACGCGATCTGGGAGCCCACCGAGACTGTCCAGGCCGTTGCGTACGATGTGCCCATCCCTGGCCACGAGACACCCAACTGCGTGGGCATTCGCCTGTGGAGTGCCAAGCCCAACCGACAGTTCAACCTGGAGGACTTTAACGCGGGCCGCTACCTGCAGTCGGTCTCTGAGAAGCAGAAGGCGGAAAACATTACCCAGGTTTGTTTCTGTTTTTTGTTTTTTGTTTTTAAATCTAAATTGTTGCAACAAAGGTTCTCTATCCAAACGACAACACGCCCGCGGGCAAGGAGCTGCGTCTGCGCCAGCAGTACTTTTTCGTGTGCGCGACACTGCAGGACATCATTCGCCGCTTCAAGAAGACCAAGCGCTCCTGGATGGACTTCCCCAACCAGGTGTCTATCCAGCTTAACGACACGCACCCCACGCTCGGCATCGTCGAGCTGCAGCGCATTTTTGTCGACAGGGAAGGTCTCCAGTGGGACGACGCCTGGAAGATTGTCACCAACGTCTTTGCCTACACCAACCACACTGTCCTCCCCGAGGCCCTCGAGGTGTGGTCTGTCGATCTCATGCAGAGCCTGCTCCCTCGGTATATTGAAAAGAATCTTTTTTATTCACTTTTTTTCATTCTTTCGTTCTTTTAAAATAAAAATAAAAAATCTCCAAAAACAGCCACATGAAGATCATCTTTGATATCAACTTGTTCTTCCTCCAGGCCGTCGAGCGCCGCTTCCCCGGAGACCACGACCGCCTGCGCCGCATGTCGATCATCCAAGAGGGCACTGTGCAGATGGTTCGCATGGCTCATCTGGCCGTCGTGGGCTCGCACATGGTCAACGGTGTCGCCAAGATCCACTCTGAGTTGGTCAAGTCCAAGGTAACAACGACAACGTCAAAAGAAGAAAGTAATGAAAAAAATTTAATTTCCTTGTGATGACAGCTCCTGCCCGACTTTGTCGAGTTCTACGGTGCGCAAAAGTTTACCAACATCACCAACGGCATCACCCCCCGTCGTTGGCTCAATCAGTCCAACCCCGAGCTCTCGCGGCTCATCACCAAGACACTTGGATCGTCCGAGTGGATGTACAAGCTCGAGCGTCTGAAGGACCTACGTGCCAAGGCCACCGACCCCGAGTTCCAGAAGGAGTGGATGACCATCAAGCGCCAGCGCAAGGTGCGGGAAATAAAAATGTGTGTTTTCACTGACGCTGCCATTCTTTTTCATTTATTTATTTAGACGCTCCTTGCCGATTACATTCAAAAGACGTACAACATCACCGTCAGCCCGAATGCCCTGTTTGATGTCCAGGTCAAGCGCATCCACGAGTACAAGCGCCAGTTCCTGAACGCTCTTGGGTACCTCGATCTGATTCCCTCAATTTTTTTAATTTTTGTACTTGCACCGCAGAGTCGTGCACCGATACCTCAAGATCAAAGCCATGTCCAAGGAGGAGCGCAAGAAGGTTGTCCCTCGCGTCGTCATCTTTGGCGGCAAGGCGGCGCCTGGCTATTTCATGGCCAAACAGATCATCAAGCTGATCAACCACATTGGCAAGGTCATCAACAACGACGCCGAGATCGGCGACCTCCTCAAGATTGTCTTCCTTGCAAACTACAATGTTTCCCTTGCCGAGATTATCGTCCCCGCGAGTGACATTTCGCAGCACATTTCGACGGCGGGCACAGAGGCATCCGGCACGAGGTGCTTTTTTCAGCATTTTGAAAAAAAAAAAATTAAGCATGACTAATGCATTCTCCCTAGCAACATGAAGTTTGTCCTCAACGGAGGACTTATCTTGGGTACTCTGGACGGTGCCAACATTGAGATCCGTGACGAGATTGGCCAAGAAAACATGTTCATCTTTGGCGCCACCGCGGATGAGGTCGATGCCATCCGTCATTCGATCCGCTATCGTCTGCGTCCTCTCGATCCTGACCTTGACTTTGTCATCAAGGGACTGCGCGGTGGCGCCTTTGGCGACACCTCGTCGTTCAACCAGCTTGTGCAGATGCTCGTCGATGGAAACGACTACTACATTGTCTCGCACGACTTCCCTTTGTGTACGTTTCTTTTTTTTTTTCTTCTTCTTCTTTCTTCTTTTGTACTCATATAATTTTTTTTTTTTAAAAAAGTCCTCAAGGCCCAAGAAAAGGTTGACCAGTCCTTTGTCAACACGGCCGAGTGGACCAAAAAGTCGATCATGTGTACTGCCGGCATGGGCTTTTTCAGCAGCGATCGCACTGTCCAGCAGTATGCCCAGAAGATCTGGCACTTGGAGCCTTGCAAGCTGTCCGACTTTCAAAACACCCCTTTGCACAATGGCAAGAGCAACCAGTGAAATATGTTCATAATCAATTTGCAAGGTTTGTTCGTTGTGTTTTACATTTACAAATGAATTTTTTGAAGGTTCCATCTATATATTTTTTTT
>Ga0302233_10001188_pt1 | contig 18692 bp, 22 predicted proteins | sample II_Palsa_N3_1_FD_193516 | JGI IMG/M metagenome (GOLD analysis project Ga0302233, IMG submission 193516) | Peat permafrost microbial communities from Stordalen Mire near Abisko, Sweden - II_Palsa_N3_1 | ecosystem: Environmental > Terrestrial > Soil > Palsa > Peat permafrost | place: Sweden... | reverse complement strand
TACTTGTTATAGCGGCAGATTACTCAGAGATAAAGTATGCGTTTGATATTTTTAAAGATTTTTTATTTCAATACCGCCAGTGGCTAGCCGCCGGAATCTGAAACTGAAATATCGAGAATCGCGCGCCGGGGTGTCCAATCTAATTAATTCCATTTAATCACCGGGTATACGCCAGAACCATATCGTTTGAGTTAGACGATATACCATCCCGCGATACAACCATCCACCACATGGTTCACCGCGGGCTATTTGCTGCGGCACCAGCCCTCATTGACCCAGTCGCGAAAAGGCTTGCCTACGGAATCAGGCTAATCGCATACTGCCACGACACACCCATGAAAATAGCGCAAGCCGTTCATCGGCTCACGGCCTACTTGTACAATTCGACGCTCATTGAAAAGCGCATGTTGACACCACCCGATACACTCCTTGTGAAACCCAGGCGCGAGTCCATTACGCTGTGGGCCACCGTATTTGTGATTTTCGTCTGCGTCGCACTACTGACGATTGACGGTTGGCGCAGCTGGAACGCCCGGGCGATTCAACTCCAAGCAGCCCAAGCCGCTACCTCGAATCTGGCGCGAGCTGTCGCCCAACACGCCGACGATACAATCAAGGCGGCCGACACCGCGGTCTTCAGCGTGGTCGAGCGCATCGAGTCGGAAGGCACGGAGAGCCGCGAGCTAAGCGAAATCCATCGTTTTCTGGCGGCCAGCGTCACTCAATTACCGCAACTCAGCGGCATCTTCGTATTTGATGAAAACGGCCATTGGCTGGTGAATTCGGATCCCGTTCTACGGCGCGATTTCAATAATTCGGATCGAGAATATTTTCTCTACCATCGCACACATACTGATCGCGGACCGCATATCGGCATTCCGGTAATCGACCGGGCCAGCGGCAAATGGGTGGTGCCGATATCGCGCAGAATCAACCACGCTGACGGCAGTTTTGCCGGCGTGGCATTGGCCACGATCGATGTCGATTACTTTCAGCAGTTCTATGCGCAATTCAATATCGGCCAAGCCGGCGCCATGGTGCTGATTCTCGACAGCGGCACGATCCTGGCGCGGCGCCCCTACAACGACCGCTTTATCGGCAAAAGCATGGTCGGCACGAAATTGTTTCAGGCTTTCAAGGCAAACGGTATTGGGACATTTTTCGTCAAATCCGCGGTCGACGGGGTGACGCGAATGAATAGTTATCATGGGCTGCGTCACTATCCCATCTTTGCCGCCGCTTTTGCAAAAGATGAAATCCTGGCCGACTGGTGGCAGGACACACTGTTTCATGCGAGCGGCGTGATGATCCTGGTAGCCGTCCTGGGCTTGGCAGGCGCGCGGCTGATCCGGCAAATCGAATTGCGCGTCAAAACCGAACAGGAATTGGTGCGGGCGCGCGATGCCTTGGCAACACTCAACCAGACACTGGAAAAACTTGCCACCCAAGATGGCCTGACCGGATTGGCCAACCGGCGCAAATTCGATATCCAACTAGCCGAGGAATTCAGCCTGGCAACCCGCAATGCCAGTACCTTGGCCTTGATATTGATCGATGTCGATCTTTTCAAACGATACAACGACATCTACGGCCATCCGGCCGGCGACGAATGCCTGCGTCGAATCAGCCACACCATCAAGGAATTGACGGCGCGACGGCCGGGCGACCTAGCGGCACGCTATGGCGGCGAAGAGTTGAGCATTTTACTGCCCAACACCAATGTGACCGGCGCAGCCCAGGTGGCCGAAAAAATCCGCTTGGCCATCCAGCAATTGGACATCGAACACTCGGGCAACCCGGCCGGCATAGTCACCATCAGCGCAGGCGTTGAAGCCACAGCCCCGCTACCCAACGGAGCCGTTCCCGTGCAATTGGTCGAGGCCGCCGACAAGGCGCTGTACGCCGCCAAGTCCGCCGGCCGAAATCGCGTCTGTATCAGCGACGAAGATACTTCGGGCTAGCCGCAAATGACGGCGGGTGCACCCCGCCGCCTGCATTGTTATAGCTCGACTCGCACATTCAAAGCGAGCGTGCGCGGCGCGCCGACAAAAATGTAGTTGGAGCCGAGGAAACCCCAGTACTGGCGGTTCGTTATATTGTCCACTTCGGCGCGAAACGTCACATTGCGGTGCTCGATTTGCGTGCGGTAACTTAACGCTGCATTGAAGAGGGTGTAGCTGGGCATCTGGTAGTGATTGAAATCGTCCGCCATCATCCGATCGAAGTAATGCGCTTCGGCACTCGCCGTCAAGCCATCAACGCCAGGGATCTTATCGCTGAGCTGTAACACACTCTGGAAGCGTGGAATGCCTTCGACGCGCTTCCCGACTAAATCCGCCTCGGTCTCCGAGTAGGTTCCCTCCAGCCACGAGGTGCTGGCGCTGACCGCGAAACCGGCCGGCAGATCGACATGCCCATTCAGCTCCAGTCCCTGAATACGCTCGTCGCCATTGGAAACATAGACATTGGCCGAATTCCCATATTGCGCGCCGCGATCGATACGGAACAAAGCCCCCGAAGCGCTCCAGCCGCTATGATCGACCTTCACGCCAAGCTCGGTCTGCTTGCTTTTGATCGGCGCCAACACTTGGTAGGCGTTGGCATAGGTAGGACCGGCGGTACCGCCATCCTCCAGGGCTTGGACATAGCTGGCGTAAAACAAGATGTCGCTACGCGGCCGATACATCAAAGCCAGCGTCGGCGTGGTCGGCGTTTTGGTGTAGGCGGTAACGGCCCCGGTTTGCGTATAGGAAGCCTGGTAGTAGTCGTTATAGCGCACACCGGCCAGCAGCGACCACGCTTGAGTCAACTGGATGGTGTCGCTGGCAAACAGCGATTTTTGCGTCGAATAAAAATCATGGTATTGCGAATAATTGAACGCGCCGTTATTGCTCAATGAGACGATAGGCTGATACAGATTCTCGTTACCGATATCCGTGTACAGCGGGTTGACGGAGGTATCTTTGTTGAGCCCCTGCCAGCCCGCACCGAGTACCACCTGATGATGGAATGGTCCGGTGCTGAAGTTACCTTCGACGGTCGCCTGCACTTGACTATAGGTGGCGGTGCCTTGCGCCGCATCCAGATACTCATCGAAGCTGCCGGCCGGATTGTTCAAGGATAACCATTCGCCGGCATAGCGACGCTTGTCCTGGCTATGACTGTAGTCGATACTCGCCTTCCAGTCCGGGTCGATCTGCCAATGCAAGCCCGAAGACAGAAACCAGACGTTGGAGTTAAAGAAGGTGCCGTTGTAGGCCGTCAGATTGGTGGTGCCGCTGATCGGCTTGGGCAGCACATTGCCGGTATACGCATCGAGAAATTCATCTTGCACGCCACCGATGACATGGCGCGCCTGATAAATCGCATCGGCGGTCCAGGTCAGCGTCGGTGTGATCCGGGCATCGAGCGACAGCGACTCCGAGTTGCGCAGCAGATGGGAACTGTCGTATGCCTCGCCTTGCTCGTGCGTCACATTGAAGCGATAGCCAAAGCGATCGTCTTCGCCGAAACGGCCGCCGGTATCGATATGTTCGCTAAAAATTCCGCTCGAACTATAACCTTCGTCAAAGCTGAAGGTCGTGGTGTCGGTCGGTTTCTTGGTGATGAAATTAATCACCCCGCCCGGTGCGCCAAAACCGTACATAAAACCGGTTGCGCCCTTCAATAACTGAACCGATTCAAACGACTCCAGCGGCAACTCAACCGTGGTCATATAAAACGGCAAACCGTTAATCTTGTAGCCGTTATAGTCGTCAAGCGAAATTCCGCGCACAGTAACCGAATATGCATTGAAGGAATAGCTGGAGCCGTTGGAAATCACCGCGGCATCTTCGGCAAAGACTCGCCCCAATGATTTAACTTGACGCTCCTCAAGCTCCGCACTCGTCACCTGCCGGGTCGAAAAAGGCGTGGCCAAATCACTGCGTGTCCCCAGCGCACCGCTGGAAATCTGCGGCGCCAGGGTGCGGGTTCCCGTCACTTTGACAGGAGCGAGATTGGTGACACCGGGTGCGGTCGGCTGCGGGTCCGGCACCGGGGTATCGGCATAACTAACACCGCTTAGTCCTATTTCGAGTAAGGCAAAAACCACTGCACCTGAATAACTTTTCTTTGAAAACATCGACCGTCCGTCCACTTTTCCCGTCGCCGTTAAATTGCCAAAGCGCCGCTCATTTCGAATAGCGATGCGCAACCTTCAATTTCCGAGCCGCGTTGCCGGATAAATTACTATTTATTTCGAAGCGGAGTTTATTGAAGTGGATCAAGCGAGTCCAACGACATCTCTTCATTTATATATTTCAAAAAAAGAAAATCTTAATCGCCGGAGCGCGGGAAACTTTATATTCAATCGTTGCTTTGCGATGCGATAAAATCGGAGACTCATCCGCGATCGAGATCGCGATACACCCGGGCATCGCATGAGGAAAAACAATGAGCGGCTCTCTCTCGCATTGCCTGAGGATCACAATGAGTGTAGGCCTGGGGCTCGCGGCAATCGCCAGCGCCTGCGCCGTCACACCGCCGCTATTGTTGACTACCGAGGACAAACCGCCGCGGCAAATGATGGTCGACGGCAAACTGACCGGTATCTCCGTCGAAAAAATCCGGCTTCTGATGGAACAAGCTCAGTTGCCATACAGCATCCATATGATGCCCTGGGCACGTGCCTTCCTGATCGCCAAGGAACAAGCCGATGCTTGCGTATTTTCCATGGCGCGGACCCCGGAGCGCGAAGCGCAATTCCAATGGGTAGGCCCGCTGACTTTCAGTAACTGGGTGCTGTATGCACGCTCGCCGATCAAGCTGAGCAAGCTGGAAGACGCCCGCCCCCTGAGGATCGGCACCTATCTTCGAGACGCGCGAGAAAACTATCTGCGCAATCTCGGCTTCAAAACCGATCCCAGCGAAACCAATGCCAATAATATCGCCAAGTTGATGACAGGTCATATCGACCTCTGGGCCGAGGATCAGGACGAAGGTACACGCTTGATCGCGGAGGCAGGCAAAACGGGTCAGGTCGTGCCGGTACTGACCTTTAAACAAGTGGGCATTTACCTCGGGTGCAATCCTAAAACATCGGCTGCAACCCTGAAAATACTCAATAAGACATTCGGGAAATTGGCAGGCAGCGGAAAGTTCAAGGAAATCGATCAGCGTTTTGCCGACTGGCAGCCTGCAAAATAAGCGGCTCACTTCACATCGAACGAATCAGGTCGATGCGTGGGTATAAGATGCAATCCGCGGGCCGCACCTTATACCCACAACCCTAAACCGGTTTAATGACAGACTTTCCCGGCATCGGCGTGAAAGCCTTTGGCCTTTGCATCGGCCTCGGTCATATATGCACCCTGTTTGGTCTTGCCATAGTACTTGTCCGACGGACAGTGATAGACCTTGGTGCGGGTGTTAACCCAGACCTGCCCGCCGACGGCGGCGACTGCGGGGACATTGCCGGCGACAGCGGCGGGACCATACCAAGTCTTGACGCCTTTATGTCCGGAGCACGCACCTTGTTTCGATGCGCCTGAATAATAACTGCCATCCTTGCACAACCCCGTCGACCCGTCAGGCACGCCCGCCGGACTCTGTGCATAAGCAGAAACGGCTGCCAACACGCCTGCGGCGAATATCATGGAATAAAATTTCTTCTGCATTACCGATCCTGTAGACATGGGAAAAAGTACCTGTTTTTATCAGGTGTGGGAAAGCGCATCGACTGGAGAGTGCGATGTAACAACGAAGCCGGTCCGGCTTGCAGCAGTGACGAATCGATCCGGCTTTGGCATTGCGTCTTGCAGGGCAACAATAACTTTCGGCTTGAGCGGTGCAGTCAATTTTGTGTTGGGCACTACCGAGGATGTGCGCTCTTGCACCCATGTGCCACCGAGAAGCCGCATCCCGAATGCACACAACACCGCACCTGCGACAACAGCAACAACGATGGTATTTCGCATGATTTCCTCGTCAGCAGCATCGAGCCATACGGCCGAATCGGCAGCACCGGTAGCTATGAAGTCAATCCCGGATAATTCTATTTTTAATAAGTACTACGGAAAATTTTCAGTTATAAATTGGCAAGTCCTGCGAGCAATATGGCAACGCCAGATTCAATACCGTTTCTGAAAAATCACCGATACGCCTCGACCGTTAGCACGCCAACAACGCCATGCCGACACTAACTAAGTCGCGGCCGGATCGTGCACTCAATCTTGCAAACAATTATGCAGAAAATAAAAATATCGCATTGTTAAGGTTTGTCAATTCACCGACTAAGCAGCCGTCGATCCGGCCGCTTTTATCGCGAACAAGCTTCGCCGCCGAGCACATTCGCGTAGCACCCTGCCAGCCGGCACGGCCCTCCCTTACAAAATCAATACATTTAACAATTGTTTGCATTCCCGATGGATTTTCCTGGCTACTATCTTGTCGTATGCGGCATCCACTGCCACTGCAGTGGCTCATGCACGATGAGCACTCCATCCAGGCGGGCAGAACCTTAGCCGGTTTGATCAGATCCCAAGCACCTCGACCACCAAGAGAGAGCGCCATGAATTTCCTCGATACCCTCAGTTCCGTGTTCGGCAAGACCACTCCCGAAGATGATCATCCACAGACCTTCGTTGCCACCGCACTGGAACTCGTCAACAACCAGCCGAATGGCTTGAACGGCTTGGTGCAACAGTTTCAGGATAAAGGCGCTGGTGAGATCATCAACTCATGGATCGGCACCGGCGAGAACCAAGCCATCTCGGCCGAAACACTGCACAACGTGCTAGGTTCGGACACCATTGCCAACCTGGCGCAAAAAGCCGGCTTACCCTCCGATCAGGTCGCAGGCCTGCTCTCGCAAATCTTGCCGCATATCATTAACGATGCCACGCCGAACGGTACGATACCGGTGCAAAGCTAAGGCAAACAGTGCAAGCGCAAGATGGCTTAAGCGTTATGCCAAGCCACGATCCCAAGACGGATCGTCGCCAAAAGCCGCTGCCAAACAATCAATCAAGTGCCGCACTTTTTGGGGCACATAGCGAGCACTCGGATAGACCGCCTGGATCGTCAACTCCGTGGTCGTATAAGCGGGCAGCAGCCTGAGCAACTCCCCGGTCTTGAGATATGGCCCGAACACAAAGCTCGGACCATAGGCAATGCCGATACCGGCAAGTGCCCCCGCCAACAGCATCTGCATATTATTGGCGTGCATCCGCAAGGGACCGTCGATCACATAATCGCGACCTTGCTGATCCGTCAGGGTCCAGCCGCGATCCGATACCGCTTCGCTAAAGGCCAAACGGGGCGCCTGTCGCAATGCATCGGGATGCAGCGGCGTACCTTCGCGGCGCAGGAATGCAGGTGACGCACAGAGCGTCATGCGGCACGGCGCAAGACGCCTGGCTACCAGCGAGGAATCGGGCAGCCGGCCAATGCGGATCGCGACATCGATGCCGGCAGTTTGCAAATCGATATAGCGGTCGTCGAGCAGGACTTCAACCTCCACCTGGGGATGCGCTTCGAGATAGCGCGCGATCACCTCGCCCATATGCATCGCCCCAAACGTGACCGGCGCGGCGATGCGCAAGGTGCCGCGCACGGCGCTCTGCGCATCGCTGACCTCGCGGTTGGCGTCATCGAATTCCTCAAGAATCCGTTTGCAGCGCTCGTAATACGCCCGACCGGCATCCGTCAGGCTCAAGCGACGGGTGCTACGCTGCATCAAGCGCACGTTCAACTCGGCTTCCAGCCCACTCAGGTATTTACCCGCCATCGAAGCGGATACCCCGAAACGCCGGCCGGCAGCGACCAGGCTGCCCTCGTCAACGGCGGCGACAAATACGGCAATACTCGCAAAGCGGTCCATGACACCCTCATTCGATAGCCAGACGATCGATAGATAATAGTAAAACTTGGATTATCACCTCTGGCGCTTCAATCTACCATGGCCGCACGTGTTCCGCTAAGTCAGCGAACCGTCCACATCAAGGAAGCTCCATGAAAATCACCGCGAACGGCGTTCAAATTCACCTCAAAGATCAGGGCAGCGGCACACCCATCGTCTTTCTACATTATTGGGGCGGCTCGTCGCGCACCTGGGACGACGTGATTGCCGCCCTGCCCAACACCTACCGCAGCATCGCCCCCGACCATCGCGGCTGGGGCGATTCGGAAGCGCCGGCGAGCGGCTATGCGCTGGCCGACTTTGCCGACGATGCACAACAGCTGATCACGGCGCTGAATCTGCCGCGCTTTGTACTGGTCGGCCATTCGATGGGCGGCAAAATCGCCCAGTTGCTGGCTTCGCGACGCCCGGCCGGCTTACTGGGATTGGTGCTGGTCGCCCCCTCGCCGCCGATACCGCTGGTCTTGCCCCCTGAAATACAAGCGGCCATGGAGGGCGCTTACTTGTCACGCGAATCGATCGGTATGGCAATCGACCAGATGCTGAGCGCCACCCCCCTCAGCGCCAAGCATCGCGAACAAGTTATCGAAGATAGTTTGCGCGGCGCGCCCCAAGCCAGAGATGCGTGGCCGAAATCGACCAGCAAGGAAGACATCACGCTCGAAGTCGGCGCAATCGACGTCCCGACTTTGGTCATCGCCGGTGAATTGGATCGAATCGACAGCGTCGCGACACTCGAAGCAGAACTCCTCCCCCGGATTCCGCAGGCGACCCTGCATATCCTGCCGGATACAGGTCACCTATCTCCTCTCGAAGCGCCCGTCGAAATCGCTCAGGTGATCGGCGAGTTTGTCAGTGAACTTGAACGTCATTTTTACAGCGAAATCTTATGAGCCCAACCATCACAGTCACGCTTCGAATGGAAGTCAGGGAAGAGCTTGTAGAGCAATTTGTCGACGGCATCCCGGCACTGGTGCGCGAAACTTTATCTGCACCGGGACTGATTTCCGCGCGCGCACTGCGCAACAGCGACAGCCCGGGCACAGTGCTATTTGTCGAGGAGTGGGACAGCACTACAGCTTTCGCTACCTACATCGCATGGCGAACCGAGCGCGGCGATATGCTCAAGCTTGGTCAGATGCTCTCCAAGCCGCCGGAAATCGTTACTTGGTCCAGCGTCGCACACGCCTTGAGTTAACTAGATCTTCCAACACCTTCTTTAGGCTGAGAAGCGGCCTTACAACGGCCATCGGCCAGGTGAGTCTCCCGGCACAAGCGGAGACTCACCGAACGACACACAGCACCGCTATGCGTCATCATCGACGGGCCTAGGCATCGCCCAGCTTGCGTATAGCGTCGGCACCGAAGAATAGAGCACCATGGCATAGAGCGCGAGTGACAACATCGCTCGCAGCAGCGTCCCTCTGGGCCAGTCCTGCAGTACGGTTAAGAGCATCAAAATGAACAACCCAACAAGCACCATGAAACTGATCGTCGCGCAGCCAACCAATAAGGCATCGCGGCGCAAGCTTCGCTCGCGTTCGTCGACATTATCGACGCCGGGAAAAAATAAGGAGACCGGCCCGAATATCGGCAACCAACTGCCGACTGCAAAACCGACCATCAATATCGAATAGCCGATCCAGTAACTGCCGGGACGTAGCAAGATGGCAATGAAGCCGGCCGATGCCAGCGCAAGCGCCATAATCGGCATCCAGCGTAAAGGACGCCGACGCACTCGAAATTCATTCAGCCGCGGAATCCCGCTCCATAGAACCAAGTGGTCCATGCGTTCAAGCAAGCTCTTGTGGTGGTTGACACGCATCAAGCTTTCTCCAGAAGCATTCCGATCGCAATAAAAATAGCGATTTAAATTCGGCTCATGCGGCTAGTGGTCGATAATCACCAGCGTGCCATGACTGCCCGGCAGCACCGCGTGCGCAGTGCCTGCAAGCGCGAGATACATCTGCCCTGGCTGTACCGTGATGGTTACGCCATCGACCTGCAACATCAGCCGACCACTCACCACCAGCAAGCCTTCATTGTAATCGTGGGTCTCTTCCGGATAGGCCTGCTCGTCCATGCGGAGCACTTTAATCCGGGTCGCCCCCACACTGCCGAGTATCGTAGAGCGCCAGGCAAGCGGCAACTCGCAGGCGAGCGCATCGAAATCTATCAAAGACATTAGCGTCATCCGAAAAAAGTCTATTGTGCCGACACAATGAACTTTCTGGCTATATACGGTGAGCGAGTGTTGTGCCGGTACAGTGCAAACACCACGGCATCCGGGCATATTTGTCTATTGGACGGGGCTCGATCGACGAAAGACCGATCACTTGCGCAAGATTTGTCAAAACCAACCGTGCTATCGTCCACCCAACGATTTGACGGAAATCCCAAGCCATGAAAGAAGCCGCCCATCAGCGCCACTATGACGCCAGGCTGAGCCGAGTCACCGCTTACATCCATGACCACCTCGACGACGAACTCGACCTGAACCGGCTGGCCGATATCGCCTGCGTCTCGCCATATCACTGGCACCGTATCTATCACGCGATACACGGCGAAACCATTGCCGCCACGGTCAAGCGGCTACGGCTGCATCGCGCCGCCGGTTACCTCGCGCAGAGCTCGATGGCGGTCAAGGAGATTGCCGAGAAATCGGGCTACGCCAACGTGCAATCGTTCACCCGCATCTTCCATGCAGCCTACGGCATGCCGCCCGCGCGATACCGCAAGGAAGGCAGCCACCAGCAATTCAAAGCACTTCACGCCGGAGGGATCGCCATGAGCTACGACGTAAAAATTGAAACGCAAGCACCTTTGATCGCGGCCACCCTCGACCATCTCGGCTCTTATATGCAGATCGGTCGTGCCTTCGATACGCTGTTTGGATGGTTGGGCAGCCGCAATCTGCTCGGTCCCGGCACTCGTTCGATCGGTGTCTACCTCGACGACCCCAGCATCGTGCCCGAAGCGCAATTGCGCTCGAAAGCCGGAGTCATCATGACCCAGCCGATGACCCTTGAAGCACCTTTGGCACTGACGGAAGTTGCGGGCGGACGCTACGCAGTGCTGACCTACAAAGGCCCTTATGCCGACGTGAAATTCGCCTATCAATGGCTCTACGGCACCTGGCTGCCGCAATCGGGCCAGGAAACCGCGGACGCGCCGGTCTATGAGGAGTACCTCAATGACCCGCGCAGCACAGCCCCGACAGAATTACTCACAGCCATTTATTTGCCGCTGCGCTGATAGTGCGACCCCGTACCCTCCCGGCTAAACCTGCGCTTGCGCCGCCAAAGCGTGAATAACATCCCCTTCCATCCGATAGCGCACCCACTCCGTTTGCGGGCTGGCGCCGACAGACTGGTAAAAACCGATCGCCGGGGTGTTCCAGTCCAGCACGCTCCATTCAAGCCGGCCACATTGGCTTTCGGCTGCCAGACCCGCGAGATGCTGCAGCAAGCGCTTGCCTGCACCCGGTCCGCGTAGCGCGGGAGAAATATACAAGTCCTCCAGGTAAAGGCCTTTCCTGGCAAGCCAAGTCGAATAGCTAAAGAAATAGATGGCAAAGCCCGCAGGCTGGCCATCGACCTCGCAGATCAAGGCGTGCGCAGGAGATGCTTCGCCAAATAGGCTGGCTTCGATGGTTTCGACGGTGGCAAGCACTTGGTCCTCGGCTTTTTCATACACCGCGAGTTCAGTGATAAAGCGCAAAATCAGCGCGGCATCTTGCGCCGCGGCTGGGCGGATTTGAATACGCATGGAATGTTCCTCTAGGTTCGAACACGGGCTGATAGCTGACGATCAGCTTGCATGGCCGCGAACGCCTATACTACGAACATCAATCAAATGCATAAAGTGCATTTATTTCAACGATTCCTGAATATCATGCATCCTGACTTGCGGCGTATCGACCTGAATTTGCTTGTGGTGTTTGAGGCGCTGGTCCGGCATCGATCGGTGACTGCCGCGGCCGACGAGCTGGCAATGAGCCCCTCGGCCTTAAGCCACGCGCTGGCGCGCTTGCGCGGCGCGCTCTCGGATGAATTGTTTGTCCGGGTCGGACAGGAAATGTCTCCGACGGCCGCTGCCGAGCGCATGGTGCAGCCGGTGTCGGATGCACTCAAGTTGCTCGCAAAAGGCTTGGCGCAAACGCGCAGTTTCGACCCTGCCGACAGCGACCGGACCTTTATTTTCGCCGCGACGGATTACACCGCATTCGCGGTACTCCCTGCTTTTATCGCGCGCATGCAGGATGTGGCGCCCAATCTTCGTTTCCGGATTATCTATTCCAGCGGCAGGGAGTCCGCGGAAGATCTGGTGGCCGGACGCGTCGATTTTGCCTTGGGCTATGCCGAGGAAATTGCACCGTTACCCCCCGGCATTGAGAGTTTCGATTGGTTTTCGGATGACTATGTCGTGATTGCGAATCGTCATCACCTCACGATTCGCGGCACGTTAAGCCTCGCCCAATATTTGTCGGCTCGACATGTCGTGGTGACGCCATGGAACGAAACGCGCGGCTCGATAGATTATGTGCTGGATAAGCTGAACCATCGGCGCGAGGTGGCGGTTCAGCTACCCTCGGTACTGGCCGCGCCCTTCATCATCGCCAATTCCGCCTTGCTCCTGACGGCGCCTCGCCATGCGGCGCAAACCCTGCAAGGCGCGGCGCCGATCAAGATCTATCCGGTTCCGTTCGCGATTCCGCGATATACCCTGAAAGTTTACGGGCATGTCAAACATGCTCGAACCGAAGCCCACACCTGGATACGTGAGCAGTTGCTCAAAACCTTGCCAGACGCGCAGCGCACATCGCGAAAATCATAATCAAGCTTTAGCCGCTACAACTTCAACCTCAAGCAGGAATCCCGGCCTGACAAGCGCCGGTATCACCAGCAACATGGAGGCCGGGCGCAGCTCACCGAGGAAGCGGCTGCGCACTTGCGCATACGCCGCGATATCGGATTCCTGCGTCAGATATTGAGTGATCTTGACCAGGTCATTAACGCCCATCCCCGCCCGCTCCAGCATTTCGACAATATGTTGCCAAGCCAACTCCGCTTGCGCCGCGATGCCGTCCGGCAAAACACCATCCTTAGCCAGGCCGGGCGTACCCGATGTCAGCAACCATTTGGCGTGCGCCGGGACTTCTACTGCGTCACCATATTTGCCGATTTGACCCGCGATACCGATATCGTGCTGAACGTTCATCAATAAACCTTCTTTGGTTGACCATGGCGTGCATTATTGGCAAGATAGTCCCGAAACATTTCACCCTGAAATGAAATATGACCGACGCCCTGAATATTCCCCACATTGCCGCGCTGCTGGCCGACCCGGCTCGCGCCGCCATGCTCTGGACACTGATTGATGGCACCACACGCCCCGCGGGCGAGCTGGCTTTTGCCGCCAATATTTCGCCACAATCCGCCAGCGCCCATTTGGCGAAACTGGTGGACGGCGGATTGTTGGCATCGGAGGCCCTAGGACGGCACCGCTACTTCCGGATTGCCAGCGTCGAGGCCGCCGACCTGATCGAAAGCCTGGCCTCGTTTAGCGCATCGGTGCGCCCGAGAACCCCGCCTCAACCAGCACTGGCACGCGCCATGCCCAGCCAGTTTTTGCATGCCCGAACCTGCTACGACCACCTCGCCGGCGAAATCGCAGTTGAGGTCTTGCAAGGCATGCTGCAAGCCGGATGGCTGGTCGCCCGGGGACAAGAATTTCAAGCGACGCAGCTAGGACAAGAGAAATTGACCGCCTTGGGCGTCGAGATGACACCGGCGAGCAAAGGACGCCGCGCCTTTGCCCGCGGTTGCGTCGACCTGACGCAGCGCCGCCCGCATTTGTCCGGAACCCTGGGGGCGGCCTTGTTGGATTTCTATGTTCGCGAGGAATGGGTACTGCGCACACCGCGTTCGCGGGTTGTCAGCATTACGCCGAAGGGGCGTGCGGGGTTTAAGCGGGCTTTGGGGGTTGCTCTGTAGGAGTGATCTTTCGTGCGCTGCCCGCGCGAACGCAAAATGGCGTCGATATCGGCCAAGCCCCGCATAGCAAGCCAATCTGATCCCCCTTGACACTGATCAATGTTGCACGGCACCATTCCTACTCGCTCGACGCTATACTCTGGAATGCGAACCGTCATATCGGCACCCTCTGCCGATCGGCAAAATCTAATGTTGTACCCCCTTTAGCCAGGCTGGAGAAACTATGGATACGCCGCGTATAAATATCACCGCAGTCAGTCTTTCCAAAGATTTGGCGATGGAATTCTCGGTCTATGGCCCTGGTTGGGGATACCGTGCTTTTTCAATTCCCCCTGCCGTTATTTGCGAACAACTTGGCGCTGCCAACCAAAATCCCAAGCAATTATCACTCGCCTTCGAACTTGGCAGACCCCGGATTTTGCGGGCGGTACGGCAGACCACGACAGCACCAAGTTCAGGCGGACGTGTAATGCTTACTGCTAGCGATTTTTAGGGTTTTACGAGGGCCCATCTAATCAAATACGGCTCGGGCCCACCGAGCCCGGAAGATGGCTCAGCAATATTGAGAGTCGTTAATCGCATCTCAGCCTGCCGCATACGAATTCGGAAACTGCCGGTATTGTCTATCAGACAACACCGGCAGCCTCTATGCGCATGACCCAGCACCAACCTCAGGCAACCTTGATTTCGATGCGCCGGGGCTGAGCTTCGACACGGCGCGGAATAGTCAGTTTTAATATGCCGTCCTGCAAATTGGCGTCGATCTTCGATGCATCAAAATCGCTGCTCAGCGAGAAGGCTCGCGCATAATACGGGCCCCGAATTTCGCTGTACTGCAAGCGCAAACTGGCGGGTGTCGGCACGGTGATTTCCGCTTCGATATAGAGATAGCCGTCCTGCACCCGCACATCGAGCTGGTCTTTTCGTACGCCGGGCAGGTCTGCCCACAAGACAATGCGCTGACTATCTTCGAAAATATCGACAGCCGGCGAGATCGATGTTTGACGCGCGGCGCGGTCACCCGGTCGCTGCGTGGCGGCGCCTTGGTTACGCTCAGCAATTTGAGTAGTGTCGCTCATGGCATCCTCCCGACTTTACTGGACCGTGATGGCCCGCGGTTTCGACGATTCATGCTTACCCACGCTAATCGACAAGCAACCGTCAACATAGCGTGCCTGCACCTTGTCCGGATCGGCATTTTGCGGCAACTCGATGGTGCGCTTGAACGAACCGACAAACCGTTCCTGTGCATAGGTGCGAAGATCGCCCTGACCGTCTGGGCGCAACGACTTACGCTCGCCGCTTATGCTCAACAAGCCTTTATCGATCGTCACATCGAGTTCCGCCGGATTAATGCCGGGTGCGAAGACGATAATCTCGATAGATTCGTCGGTGCTACCGACATTGACTTGCGGAAACGCGCCCAGACGACCGGAACGGATGCTGGATGGGAAGCCGCCCAACAAGCCCGTCATCTGCTTTTGCAGACGCTCGAACTCACTAAAGAGGTCGGCACCGAAATAGAGATCACTCATAGTCATATCCTCCATTCGTGTAGCCAGGAGGCGAACCGGATTACGCGCCCCAGTTCACGTGCCAAGCTACTGACAATGTAAAGAGAAACACGCAGCGCACCAAACGCGCCTGCAGGACATAAATAGGGGGTAAGCAATGATTTTCAAGAGGTCGGCAAGGTTCCAAGCCCCACTTTTTTCGCCCCCAAAAAACCATCTGAAAAATATGGCCGTACGGACGTCGTATAGTGGTAATAACTTAGCTCCCCGAGCGGCAACAGCTTGGACAGGGCCGGCTATTTAAGGTCTGTTGGAATCAATGCGGAAATTCCGCTGGCGGTAAGCTCTCAAATCCGGGTTTCGCAAACAAGTAACCCTGAAAAAGTCGTATGCCTTCACCTTTCAACCATTGGAACTCAGCCAGTGTCTCAACGCCCTCGGCGATCAGATCAATTCCAAGATCGACACAGACACCGGCAATTGCTCGAACGATAGCTTGTTTGGGGCCATGGCTTTCGATGCCGCGCATTAACGCCATGTCCATCTTGATCTGATCCGGCTGAAACTCCGCCAGCAGATTCAAGCCAGAATATCCGGCACCAAAATCGTCGATGGCCACCTTCAAACCTCGCCGCCGGTAAACATTGATCAGTTTGGAGAAACGCACATAGTCATGAATCATCTCTCCTTCAATGACCTCAATCACGATACGCTTGACGGGAAGGTTGTATTTTTCGGCGGCCTCTAGCGTGCTTTCGATTGATGAGGTGGAAAGAAACAGGCCTTGTGGCAAGAAATTAAGATTGAGATCGCAGCTAATGTCCAGCCGGGCTGCCTGCGCGATTGCAGTTGCACGGCCGACAGCGTCAAATCGATACATATCTCCAGGCAGCACACGACTGAACACCTGCGAAGCCGGCTCGCCGTGAACGCCGCGAATTAACGCTTCGTAAGAGATGATTTTGCGATCGACCGTATCGACGATGGGTTGGAATGCATATGAAAAATCAATCGGAGCAGTCTGCCCCGATAGTTCTCGTGGTGTGCTTGAGGACGTCATGTCACTCCGCCGCGCTATTGTTGAACTAGGTTATCTTCCGCCGCCAGCGCCCACTTTGGAACGCAGCCAGGAGTTTTTTTGCACGCCCGCTGTCCAGTTGCGAGAACACTGAATTTTTGCCGAAAAAATCGTTCAGACCCTCGATCGTTCCAAGTTCTTCACGTGTGATTTTCGAAAAAGACATGGTCCAATCGCCGAAGGAGCGCTCGGCAATCGGTTCCCGAATGATCAGGGCGACCCCATTATGGCGCTTGTCTGCGGCGATTTTCGTGAACAGTGGCGTGACGACCGACTCGAGCCCTTCCAGCACCTGGAAGAAATTGAGGTCCTCGTATAGAAGCATCCCGGTTACGCCACGCAGAGCATTCGCCGCACGGGCATTTTGCAGCAGCACGAGGAGTTCTTCCGTATCGAAGCGGCGAGACGCTGTACTCGCATAGATAAGGTGAGTAAGCGTATCCATTGATAGGGTGCCTCCGATTAAATACTCGCCTGCTCATGGGAGCGCTACAGGCCCAGGTGAGTATATCGGTTCACTAGACTGCGTCAATCAGGAATTCGGTTACTAACAAGGTTGTCAGTAAGGTAATGCCGGCGACGACTATCCAAGCGCGGCCACTTTCATTCGATACTCACATCGCGGCAACGGCCAAGAACCTGCTATTCCCGGATTGCCGCACCGCCTGCGCGGCGCTCCATTGCTCGCCATCGATTTGGAACAGCGAGACCGACTCGACCAGACGATCGGCCTGGGTTCTCAATGCCTCGGCGGCAGTCGCTGTTTGCTCGACCAGCAGGCCGTTTTGTTGTGTCGATTGGTCCATCTGGATGACCGCCAAGCTGACCTGCTCGATGCCCTCGGCTTGCTCCGAGGTGGCGGTCGAAACCTGGTTCATGGTGTGCATCACGTCGTTGACGGATGCGACTATCTGTTGCATGGTCTGGCCGGCATGCATCACTTGCTCCGAGCCCAGTTTCACCCGCGCCACGGAATCTTCGATCAGTATCTTGATCTCCTTGGCGGCTTGTGCGCTACGTAGTGCAAGAGACCGCACTTCCGTCGCCACTACGGCGAACCCTTTGCCTTGTACACCGGCCCGCGCGGCTTCTACGGCGGCGTTTAGCGCAAGAATATTGGTTTGAAAAGCAATTCCATCAATGACTCCGACGATGTCGGTAATCTTGTGGGCACTCTCCGAGACTCGCCCTATCGTATTCACAATCCGCGAGACAATCTCGCCGCCCTGCGTCGCATTGTTTGCGGCGTCTCGCGCCAACTGCGTAGTGTGTTGAGTGTTTCCCGCGTTTTGTTTCACCGCAGCGCTCAACTGCTCCAAGGTTGCCGCGGTTTCTTCGAGAGCAGCGGCTTGTTGTTCCGTACGGCTCGATAGCTCGATATTGCCTCGCGCAATATGCTGCGCGCTGTCGTGTACGTCATTCGTGCCTTGGCGGATTACCGACACGGTTTCCCTCAAGCTATGCTGCATGCGTTGCAAAGCCGACAGCAACACGCCGATTTCATTGTTTGAGATACCGTTGATCGGTGTGCTCAAATCGCCGCCGGAAATTCGGTCAAAATGATGGCCTGCCGTGCGCAGCGGTTGCAGCAAAACACGCTCGAATAGCACCCAGTAGAACACGGTCAGCGCAAGCGACAGGACGAATAGTGCGCCAGCCAAATAGACCGCCATGGTCGAGCGCCGGCTGGAAGCAGTGCGCAAATCGTCGCGCTTACGCTCGGCATGTTGGATTACCTCGCGCAGTGTCGCTTCGAACATCGTATCGGCCTGTTCTGCATTGGAGGTGGCGGCCACATAGGCATCCAGCGACACGTCGTACAGGGCCTCTTCACGACTCGTCAGAACGTTGCTGTAATTTGCGTAGGCGTCAAGAACGCGGGCGGCGAGCGGATCGCCGGCGCCGTTTGACCCGTTCGCCGCGCGGTAAGCGTTGATCGTATTTTTGGCCTGCGCCAAGGCGGCCGAAGCCTTGCGCGTGTAGTCGTTGGCTTTGATCTGGTCGCCGCGCTGCAAGTTGATATAGGCGTTATCCATGTTGACCAGCGCCGTCAGCATCAGGCGTTCGGTATCGTGCAAGGGCTCGATCTGCTGATCGGACAGGGCAATCACCGCATCCATAGCCTTCCCCGACTGCCTTGCATCGAGCCAGGCCATGCATACGGCAGCCCACAGCGCGGCGGAAAACAGACCTAGCACCAGCAG
>Ga0302233_10001187_pt1 | contig 18692 bp, 34 predicted proteins | sample II_Palsa_N3_1_FD_193516 | JGI IMG/M metagenome (GOLD analysis project Ga0302233, IMG submission 193516) | Peat permafrost microbial communities from Stordalen Mire near Abisko, Sweden - II_Palsa_N3_1 | ecosystem: Environmental > Terrestrial > Soil > Palsa > Peat permafrost | place: Sweden... | reverse complement strand
TGGAACGATGTGGCATGCGCCAGAGAAGCACGAGGGAGTGGAGTAATGAGTTGGCGGCCATAACTTAGGACCCCAAACAGCCGCAGCATAAAGCTTAGTCGAAAGCTTAAACAGCTTTTATCGACTAAGAAATATCGACTAAGAAATTTCCAGGTTTGCGACTTGGCACAACTGACACAGACTGGGAAAAAGGGGGAAAAAAAAAAGAAGAATCAAGATGAAAGGATGAAATGCTGTGCTCTCTTCCGGCTGTTTTTTTTTTTTCGGTCCTTTTTTGTCTACTACTGTTGGGCGCACGAGACACCGGGCCGTCCGTCGTTGCCATCGTCCTCGTCCTCTTGGTAGGCGTGTCCGCCGTGACCGTGGCCGTGGCTGCTGTTGCTGTTGTCCTCGGTGATATCGGTCATGGTGACATCCTCAACGTGCTCGCCAGTGACCTCGGCGATCGTTCGTGCGGGGAGCAGCTGCAAATGTTTTTTTTTATTTTTTTATTTTAGCTTGCAAACCCATCTTCTCGCTTTCGGTTACCTTCTCCAGGAGGGCGAGCTTGTGGGTCTCGATCCACCCGGGTTGGGGGAACTCGACTTCAAAGACAACGTACAGGTTGCCCTTGTCGAATGGTCGCTTGTACTGGGGCATGCCTTCGCCGATGATGACCTTGGTGTCGTGGGGCTTGATGACTTCGCCAGGGTTGACGGTGATCTTCAGCACTCGGTCGTCCAGGTGCGTGATGTAGATGTTGCCACCGCACAGAGCTGTGACAAGGTCGACCTTGACCTCTGTGAACAGATCGGCGTTCTTGCGCTTGAAAGTTTCTAACCATTTGGGGACAAAAAGGCACATTATTAGTATTTTTTTTTTTGGAATTCAGGCGAGCCCTTACCATGAGGCTTCTCGTCAAGGACGATAACGACGTCGCCAGGGGTGATGCCGGGTTGTTGGTCACCCTCGCCCGAGAAGGGGATCTTTTGGCCGTCGTTCATACCCTTGTCAATGTGCACCTCGAGCACCTTCTTCTCCTGGCCAACCTTCTTGCCCTTGCACGTCTTGCAGCGGTCCTAAAAATGTCGAAAACAACAACAACAAAAAAAGAGATTTAGTTGAAGAGTATACACACATTTCCTTTGTTCGCACCTTGGGATCAATTATCTCGCCCTCGCCGCGGCACTCCTGACACACAACCTGGACCTGCTGGACCATGCCGGGGCCAATCTGTCGCAGCTGAATCGTGGCACCACGGCCATCGCACGCCTTGCAGCTCCTAAAGATAGCGACCGGACGTGAGAAAACAAGCAAACACACACCGCTATGTTTGCATTGTTTACTTGACCGAGCCTGCCTTGCCACCCTTGCCATCGCAGTCGGTGCAGAGGACCTGCTTTTGCAGAGAGAGCTTGGTCGACTTGCCCTTGTAGAGGTCGTTCAGGGTGACCTTGAGCTGGTGGACGACGTCCTTGCCACGGCGCTCGCGCTGTTGACCGCGACCGCCACCACCACCAAAGGCACCACCAAAGGCGCCACCAAAGAGGTGCTCAAACAGGTCGGCACCGCCGCCGCCCATGCCGCCCTCGCCCGACAGGCCCTTCTCGCCGTACTCGTCGTAGATGTCGCGCTTCTTCTCGTCCGAGAGCACTTCGTACGCCCTGTTTTTTTTTTTTGTTTTTTTTTGGATGGACCGATTAATTTGCCACTTGCTGCTGCAGCCAGCTCCTTACGCGGTGATGTCCTTGAACTTGTCGCCGGCGTTGGGGTTCTTGTCGGGGTGGTACTTGAGCGCGAGCTTGCGGTACGACTTGCGAATTTCGTCGGGCGTGGCCGTGGGCTGGACCTCGAGGACGTCGTAGAACTTGGTTTCCTTGACCATTCTGCTTCGCTTCGTGCTACTCGTGGTTGCTACTCGTGGGTGCGGAGGAGGGCGACAGGGGGGGGGCCTAGCACAGGGACCATTAGGTAAGACGAGGCGGGAGGAAGACGGGGATAAAATGAAAACGTGAAAAAACAAGGACAGACGGCGCGTGTCCCCCTCTCGTCTGGACAGAGGCACACCCGCCAACACACACCAAGTAAAGGGACTCACACAACACTCGACACACAGCCACAGGCCGCCACACCTGCCCGCAAGACAACGTATGGCAAATGGCGCACGAGAAGGTTCCATGGCACAAACTTTGTTCGTTCTGGAAAAAAGCGACAAAGCTAACCAAGCACACACGGCGCGCGCACGAGCAGGGGAGCACGCACGTGTCGTTCATCCCCTCCCCCAACCCACGAGGGCCACCACAGCGAGCAAAAGCAAGCATCACGACGTGTGCACCCTTCGCCTCGTGGCGCACCCTGGGGACCACACTAGCTCGCGGCTCCATTTTACGAAAGTGCGCTTCCCGTAAATGCCAGACATTGACACACCGACGCTGCAAGAGCGGCTCGACGAGGCCAAGCAGCTGGGCAAGAAGGACGCCGCCGCAGCGGTCAAGCTCGTGGAGAAGCTGCTGCTGCAGGAGCTGTCGTTTGGTGCGCCAGGCGTGGCAGGTATGCTTTTTTGTTTTTTTTTGGACGAGTGTGAGCACAAAAAAGAGGCTGACGAGCGCCAATCAAAAAAAAAATCAGTGGACACGAGCGACGTCGTGACCGTGCGGGCCAAGGAGAACGCAGTGACACTGCTGGGCGACCTGTACGCCAAACTGCAGTACGTTGTTCCTTTCTTCCCCCTGCGCCTGTTTTTTATGTGGCTGTAAAGAAACGCTGATGCGATCGTCAAGCTCGTACGCTCGGCCCAGTCTTTCCTCGTGGCCATCTCCAAGGCCAAGGCAACTAAGATCGGTATGGGAAAGGGGAGAAAACTCGAGCTAAGAAGGAGGACAACTAGTGCGCCTGCTGATTGACGCGCTGTCGGCCGTGCCCACTGCCGGACCCACTCAGGTCGCCCTGTGTCTCGAGATGATTGAGTGGAGCAAGGCAGAGAAGCGCTCGTACCTGAAGCAGTCGCTGGAGGCACGTCTGGTCGCTCTGTAAGTGCCCGCAGTCGTTGAGGTAGACTCAATTCGTCGTGCGCGTTCTTTAGCTACTTCCACAACAAGCAGTACACCGAGGCGCTCGCGCTGATCTCGCTCCTCTTGTCCGAGCTCAAGCGTCTGGACGACAAAATGACGCTCGTTGAGGTACAACTCCTCGAGAGCAAGGTCTGCCTCGAACTCCGCAACGTCGCCAAGTCGCGTGCAGCACTCACCTCGGCACGAACGGCCGCAAACTCGATCTATATCCCCCCGCTCATCCAGGCCCAGCTCGACATTCAGTCTGGCATCCTGCACGCCGAGGAGAAGGACTTTAAGACGGCGTATGTTTTGGGGCTCTCATTGTCGTTTGATCTCTCACCATTCTTTTGTGGGACAGCTTTTCATACTTTTACGAAGCCCTGGAAGGCTTCTCGGCCCAGGAGGACGCTCGTGCGGTAGATGCACTCAAGTACATGATCCTGAGCAGAATCATGATCAACACAGTATGCTACTCCTCCTTTTCTGGTTTATTTTGTACTGAAAGAAAAGCTCAAATAGGCGGACGACATCTCAGCCATCCTCAGCGGCAAGCTGGCACAGCGATACTCTGGCGCGGACGTGGCCGCCATGCGCGACATTGCCAAGGCAGCGCAGAACCGATCTCTGAAAGAGTTTGAGGCTGCAGTCCAGACCCACTCTAAAGGTTTGTTTTAGTATTATTTTATTGTTGAAATAAATTTTTCCCCCTTTCCAGTGTTGAACGATGACCCAATCATGAGCGCCCACTTGAAGGACCTGTACGGAACCCTTCTCGAGAAGAACTTGCACCGCATTATTGAGCCGTACTCGCGGGTGCAAGTCACTTCCGTCGCAGAGCAGATTGACCTGCCGCTCAAACAAGTCGAGAACAAGTAGCCCTATTTTTCTCGTCATGTTTTCTTAACAACTTGTCTCCCTCCTCCTGCTAGGATCTCGCAAATGATCCTCGACAAAAAGCTGCTTGGTATTGTCGACCAGGAGAAGGGCTTCCTCGTCGTGTTCAAGGAGACACCCGCCGATGTACGCATACTTATAAACGCAAAAGAAACTTATTTCGTCCCCCCAAAACCTAACCAGAAAACCTTTGAGGGCGCCCTCGCAACGATGAACAACATGAGCAAGGCGGTCGACTCACTGTTTAACAAGACCAGCAAGCTGACATAAGCAGAATTTTAAATGTCGTGGAGGAAAAAAAAAAAAGAGTCGCGCTTTTTTCTCCTCTTTTTTGAATCACGCTTTTTGTACAATTATCTTTTTTTGCTTTCCTACACTTGGACAACGGCGTTGTACTGCGAAACAAACGAGGTCGTGTCCCGGACGGTCTTGAGGGCACGTTGGTAGAGGATTTGGAGGTGGTCAAATTGGGACTGTTGAAGCTCAAATTTGATCCACTCGAGCCAGGGCTCGCTCGACTGGGGCTGCTGGCCAACGAGGATCTCGTGCAGCTTGCGCATGCGCAAGAGATCGGTCCGCTGCTGCATCGCCTCCAGTTGGAAGCACGTGTCCACCAGTGCCTTTGACGGCGCAGGGCGTCCGAGGTACTTGTCGGCCAATTGACGAGCGGCGACCAGGCCGCGCTGCTCACAGACCCACAAGAGCAGCTTGCCCTGCAGCTCGCCCTCTGTCTTTTTGTATCTCCTTGACGACTCTTCCACATAGCGGCTTAGACGCGCCTGCACGCCGTCAAGGTCGTCCTTTAGCAGCGTTGCAGCCGCCGCAAACCGCCACCGGACGATCTCGGTCGCTGTCGTGACGTCCTCGCCATCGCTCTTGATCTGTGGCAGGGCATCGTCAACTAGCTTGAGCAGCTGTCTCATATCTAACAAGGAAGTAATAAATCAATTTTCATTGCACTGTGTGTTTGATTACCCTCTGCGGCGATGACGCCGAGGCGTGCGCGTTGCAAGAGGAGTGCACCGCTGGTGGGGAACTGGACGCGCGCCTTGGTGGACAGCTGCAGGGCCTCGGTGAGCGAATCGACCTCGCGGAGCTTTTGCTCCACGATCGAGATCCAAAGGCCCTCCGATTGGAGAGCCTTGCTGCTCTGCGCGAGGGCGAGTGTCTGCTGGCACAACTGGGCTGCGGTTGCTTGCTGTTTTTTTGAATGTTCAAAATAAAAATAAATAAAAAGGGGGCTTGTAAATAAAGATTCTTACGAAGGCGCGGTGCTGGAATACATCGGACGTGATCTGCGAGAAAAAGCGTGTCATGTGCTCGACGATGGCTGGTTGAGGGTGCTTCTTCACGTAGGCCACATAGTTGTTGTATACGGCTGTCACGCGCTCGGTGAACTCGGCCGGGGTCCATGTTGCCCAAAGCTTGCTGTTGGCCGGGAAGCCGCGCTCGCAAACGATCGCAGCGGCATACGCGTCAGCGGCGAACTCGCTCGCAATGTTGCCATAGATTGCGTCCAGAAGTTCCTTTGGGGCGCCGATCTCTTCGGCGACCTGGACCAGCGCCCGACGCAACGACAGCGACGCAGGGATCGCCTTGGTCGCGGCGCTGTAGACTGCCAGCGGGATCGACCCCTTCATAAACTTGTTTTTCATGTTGTCCACAACGTTTCCATCCGCGGCGGCGGTCCTCTGGCTGACGAGGCTCTGCTGCAACACCTCATCCTGCACGAGTGCTTTGTGAGGAAACGACATATTTTATTCTTCTCGCTTACCTTGAACAGGTCGTCCTTGGACTTGGCAGCGCCCTTCTCGTGGGGGAGAACAGGTACTTCGATCGACTGCTCCTCCGGCTCTTCGATAGCTGCAGCCGTAGCCACGTCGGCACCACCACCAAAGAGCAGCTCCTGGCGTGTCTTGACCTTGGCCCAATAGAGCATCTCGAGCCGAAAGTACTGGACCCACATGTTCTCGTCGTCTGCGCAGAGTCGCAGGCCGCGTTGCATCAGCGCTGCGCCGCACATGGAGAGACCCGTTTCATTAAGAAAATAGAAATAAAGAATAAAACGTACTGCGTGCAGCAACGACATTGCCATTGTCGTTGCTCTCCCACGACGCAGCCATGATCCATATGCCCGACTGGAGCGGATGGAACTGAAGGGCCCTGAGAGGAAAACGACAGATGGCAAGGTAAGCCTTCCAAGCAGAACAGGGTATTTTGGTGTCGTGTTACCGCGCAAAGAGACGAGAGAGCGTCTGCCGTGACCCGCTGCGCTTTGCATAGTCGATGAACTGCAGCCACAGACGCAGATCGCCGCCAAACTTGCGCAGCCCACGCTCAAAGATAAAGTGGATGCGCCGGACCATCGTGTGGTCGCTGATGGACGACTTGGTCACGCCCTTGGTCTTCTTGCGCAGCCGTCGCAGCGCGTCCAGGTTGATCTCGTACGTGGCGTAGCGCAGCACGTCGGCCTTGCGCATCACGCGACGCTTGAGCGCGTACTCGAAGGCCGTCCGCCGTTTCACAACCGACTTGATCTCCTGCCTAGAGAACAGGCCCAGCTTGCGCAGGTCCTCGAGCTCGGGCACGGTGTCCTCCAGCAAGAACTGCACCGACTCGGCCATGGCTACCACGTGGCGGAAAGAAATTGGTACGGGGGCGGTGCTTGAGCCAAATATGGCCGGAATAAAAAGATCGCAAGATCCTATCCTTACGCAAGATCTAGATACTCGCCAACAAAGGAGGCAAGGATCTGGCCCCAGTCGAGGAGGGTGGGCAGGTCGATCGCGTCCGCCTTGTCGTTGACCGTGTGCCAGACGGGCGGGAACGGCAGGGGGATGAGGTGCACGACCGAGACGCCGCGGTCGAGGAATGGGCGGTGGTCGTCGTCCACGGCGGGGACGTTGACGTTGGCCTGGCCGTCGACGCTGAGGAGGAACCGGTGCTTGGGCTTGGCCAGGAGCAGATTGAGGGTCTGCAGCCTCCGCTCGTTGCGGGCCAGCCGCGAGTACATGACTGCCGTCTTTTCGAAAAAGCTGTAGACGGATGGATCGGGGGCGCCGAGGAGGTCCAACAATATAAACACGTCAATATCGTCCAGTGCCGTTTCTGGGCGTTGAAAATAAAAATAAAAATATACATATTTAGAAAACGAGGACGAAAAGGGACTCAGCATACTGTTGGCGTGGGTGGCCGGCTTCTTTTGTCGGAGCGCCGAAGGCGAATCGGCGAGCAAGGCAGCAAGATGGCGAGAGCCGTAGAGCGAGTCGGTGGCGGACCAGTCCTTCATGGCCTCTTCGCCGTCGAAAAACAGCAGCTCCAGCGTGACGCTCTTGAATCGCTCCTGCTGCTCGAGCCTTTGGTTAAGGACCGCAGCGATAAACAGCAGCAGGGCACACGATCCAGCCGAATCGATCGCCCCAATAAACTCAAAGCCGTCAAAGATTTTCGAGTCGTAGTGCGCCGCGAGGACGATCCGCCTCGGCGCCGACGGGTTCTTGACGGCAACAATGTTTGCAAAGTCCTTGGGCCCCCGCGGTGTCGTGTCAACGTGGAACGCGTCGAGCGTGACGTTCCACCCAAGTCCGCTCAGCGTGTCGACGATAAACTGTTTAGCCATCTGCACACGTATCAGCATCGAAACCAACCAATCGAAGGAGTACCGCATGAGTGGCTGTGCCAGGCACTCTTGGGACGAGGAGAGGGTCAAGGTAGCCACTGCACACGCACATTTAAAAATACGATCTTGTAAATTTGTTTTACTGTACCTTTGGAACACATCCAGCGTGTCGGCCTGATGCCATGGCGCCAACAGCTCCTCCAGATGCTTCTCGGTGAACACACGCTGTCGCTTTGTGGGCGATGGCTCCTCTTGGGCGACGGCAACGGCAACGGCCACCAAAGCAGTCGCCACCAACAACCCTAGGGACCTCATTTTTCTTAGTCGATAAAAAGCTGTTGAGCTTTCGACTAAGCTTTATGCTGCGGGTTGTTTGGGCACGTTTCTTCTTCTTGTGCACGTCGTCGACGGGCCCAACTCATTACTCCACTCCCTCGCGCTCTCTCTGGCGCACGCCACATCGTTCCATCGACTTCTCTTTGTGTGGTCTCACTGGATCGTTCTGTCGCCTTCCCCATCCAATCTCTCTAACGAACTGAACTCACCAGGCACATATTTTTAATCCGATTTCTTCCTTTTATTTCTTTCTTTCTTTCTTCACTGGCGCAGTCGACTAGGTTACTAACCAACGCTCTCCTAGTCTCTGAAAATGACTGCTGACCTGCCACCGATTGCGACGTCATTCCTCGGCCGTCTCGTGCCGTTCGTGTCGACGCCGCGCGCCGTGGGCAAGGCCGACGACAAGCTGCGCGTGGGCATCCTGGGCGCGGCGCGCATCGCCCCCGGCGCGTGCATCAAGGCCATCGCGCCCCTTGCGGGCGCAACTGTCGAGGGCATTGCGGCGCGCGACAAGGTCCGAGCAGAGGCGATGGCGCACAAGTACGGCATCCCCAAGGTGTTTGGGTCGTACGAGGAGCTGTTGGCCAGTCCAGACATTGACGTTGTCTACATCCCCAGCCCCAACGGCCTGTACGTACAGGTAATCTGACCTCACACTTACGCAGCACACGTGCGCGACCATTAGGCACCACCAGCACGTCCTCATGGTTTTCAAGGCTGGCAAGCACATCATGTGCGAGAAGCCGCTCACGTCGAATGCGGCCGAGGCAGCCGAGTTGGCCCAGCTGTCCAAGGAGACGGACAAGGTTGCGATGGAGGCGTTCCACTACCGCTACCATCCGGCCACCCAGCGTGCAAAGGAGATTGTCGACTCGGACGAGATCGGCCCGCTCAAGTCGGTCAATGTCTATCTGTCCATTCCCGTATGTCGTTGCATGGAAAGGAAAGCAAACCACAAAACGAAAAAAAAATAAAAAAATAGGGAATGGCTTTTGGCGCTGACGATATCCGATTCAACTATGGCCTTGCTGGAGGCACGCTGATGGACTTGGGATGCTACGCCGTCAATCATGTATTCTTTGCTATTCCTTGCTTTCATATTTGGAATATTTATGCGAGTCGCCTAACAGCTGCGCTACTACATTGGAACCGAGCCCGTTGAGGTCACGTCGGTCAATATGGAGAAGAGCACTGTCGATCCGCAAGTCGACTTTGCCACCACGGCCGAGCTCAAGTTTCCCAACGCGAAGAAGGCAGACTCTGTAGGTCTTTTATGTTTGCAAATATTTTTTTTTTTTTTTTAATTTTAGTGAAACGCAAACAGTTTGTCAACGGCAAGATGCACGCCAACCTGAACGGAAGCCTGTTTGGTTTCGGACTGAACCTCACGGTCGAGGGCGAGAATGGCACTCTTGAACTGTCCAACTGCCTTGTAAAAAACAGATGGTGGCTCACGATAAATATTAAAAAAATAATATAGATGCCGAGCATCACGCACTCGATCAAGGTCACCAACCACAAGACCCGTCAGACTCGCAAAGAATCGCAGTTTGGCACGGGTCATCTGCAGGGCGCGACGACGTACACGTACATGTGGCAGGCGTTTGTGGACGCGGTCAAGGACAAGAAGCCCTTCCCGTCGACGTTTGAGGACGCTGTCAAGAATATGGCCGTCATCGACAGTATCTACACAAAGGCCGGTCTCAAGATCCGTGGTTTGAAGGAGCCTGCGACGACCGCAGTGGCGTCCCAGTAAAATATTTGTAAGTTCTTTTTTTTTTTTTTTTTTTTTTAGCAAACGAAATGTCAACAAAAACAAATAAATGCCATGCATCAGTATATAAAGCCAAATGAGGCGAGTGCGTGCTCAAACGACGACCTCAGTTCGTGGCTGGGGAAGGTAGTAGGACTCGCGACTGGCGCCGAGCATGGGACCGACAAATGTGAGGATGAGTGCATGGATGACACCGGGGATCCAGAAAATGCACGTGAGGATGATGTTGAGCAGCAGGTCCCAGCTGATGCCCGTTCGGATGAGAGCGACGGCGGGCGGGAACAGGAACGACAGCAGGACCATCAGCACGATGAACGTCCAGTACGCCACCTCGCTGCGTTGATTTTCAGCATCCTATAGAGGGTCGTCAAAGAGTGCGTCAATAGGGAAGAGTAAATGGATACGTGGTACCCTTTGCGTAATAGCCTGGACTTGGTTGACCGGGATGTGATGTCCCTCCGTGTAGCCAGGATCGCCTCTGGAAAAAAGTGCAACAAACGAACAGAATAAATTGAAACACGGTCCTTCTTCTATATTTTACGGTTTATCGATAATCGGCGGCATGGTTGAACGACGAGAAGAGAGAGCGGTCGTCCGAACCAAGAAGTGGAGAAGCGAAAGTGAACACCGACACTGCAGGCGCTGGTGTCCCAGCAGCCCACCCGGTGACAGTACCACAATTCAAAGTGATGGACGCACGTGTTCACTACCACATGGTACTGTACAGAAACAACGAGAGGGTAAAGGGTCAGGTAACGTTTTTAGAGAAGAAGAACAGAAAAGTCTTTCTTGTCAAATCTACAGGGAAAATTTTTTTTTTTTTGGTGGCTGAAGGATTTTTAAATATGTGAGGGTGACGAGGGGAGGGGGCACGCGACGAATAACGAATGATCAGTGGACGAAATCAAAGGACAGGCGAACGCGCTTTGGTGAAGGCGCACCCGTTGCCAGCTGCATATCGCCCAACATTTCGGCAGTAGACGACTCTGTCGAGCAGCAGAGACCACCGTTGCTGCTGGTGCTGGTGCTGGTGCCGCTGCTGCACTGTTTGCGAACGAGGGAAGTGCGGCGAACGACCTCTGCTGCATACATTGCCCTTGCCATATGCTCCTGCGCGAGAAAAAAAAAAAAAAGGAAACGATTTAAACAAGAGGGGGCGGAGGCAAATAAGTGAGCCACACCTCTTCAGACGAGGCGTCTTCTAGCGAATCGGGGGAAGGTGGAGGCGAAATTTCCAGCTTTGGGGCTGTGGAGGACACGAGGACGGTGGACGACTCCATCATCTCATCAATCATCATCCCTCCTTGCTGCTGTTGTTGCTGCTGCTGCTGCTGCTGCTGCTGCTTGTAATTGAGCAAGTCGGGCACAACAGTATCCTCGTCCTCGTCATCTGTCTCGGCGTCGCAGGCGACCGTGCGGTACAGTGGACTTTTCGAATGCGCAACGGGCAGTGGCGAGCAAATCGCCATGGCATCCTCATCTTCGCTTTCAGCGACAGCTATTCCCGTCATCAGCCTGTACCTCAAAGAAAGAAAGAAAAAAACCCTAGTCGTACCAGACAGCTGCAGCGAATTGGACCTCCTCAAAATATTGTTGACCAAGACGGCTTTTCTCAAGCACGCGCACAAGTCCGGGTCGCGGTCGCGGGACAACTGCACAAAGGTTTTTTTTTTTTTGGTTGTTGTTGTTGAATAAAAAGCAAAAAAGAACTGGGGGCAAGTTGCCAACCTTGTCCTGGGACACGTTCATCAAATGCTGCAGCTGGTGCTGCAGCACGTTGACGCCACCCTTCCGTGCTTGCCCCAGAAAGTCGTGCATTTGGGACATTTACTGTGTGCTGTTTTCAGTAAGCAGGCACAAACAAGAGCGGGGCGAAAAAAACGTACACGGCTCTGTTCCCGTTCGGTTCGGCTTGTTGTTGCTGCTTTGGACACCACCCCTCCTCGCTTCGTTGCGTTTCTCTGTCTATAAAAGTGGCGGCGGCGGCGGCGGCGACACACTTGGGGACGCGAAGAAGGAGTTGGAGTAGGACGGCGGCGATGACGACGACGACGAACGGAAGAACAGAGCCACAGAGGTTGAGCACAACTGCAACGACGTGGCCGTTTTCGGGATGATTTGCGAAAGTGGAAATAAAAAAAGAAAAAACGAGGCACGCCTTTTTTCTTCTTCCTTTTTCCTTTGGACGGCGGGGGGACCCAGCAGCAGCAAAAGGGAGGGGAGAGAGAGAGAAAAAGAAGACGCCTAAACGGTCAACGAAAAAAGTCAGTGTCAATGTTGTTTTCGCCAGTCCACGTTGCGCCAAACATGTTTGTCTTGTTCATCAGCGAGTAGAGGGAAACGAAGGGGCGAAAAGCACACACAGCACGGCACAGCACACACGGTCACAGACCGCGACGCTGACAGTTTTGGAACGGGTTGGAACTCCCCCCCCCAAAAAAAATAGTCCACGACAGCACGTAATCACGACACACAAACAGCCAGCACGTTGGCAGCCGCTCTCAGCACGAAAACTAAAAACTCTCTCGAACAAAGGCGGCCACCGACCTGAGCGCAAACGCAGGTGGGAATGCGGAAATGACGCCAAACCAGCTGGGGATATTTCGCGGGGAAATAAACCGCGGCGGTCGTACGAGCAGGTGGCGCGGCGTAAAGAAAGTGTCGATGCCAGAATCTGGCATTTTCACGTGTGATGACGCGCACATTTTCTTCTTTCTGGTTCTGTGATGATTCTTCATCTGGGCGCACAGTTGCGGCTTTTGAACGTCGTCCTGGCGAGCGGGTCGCCTCGTCGGAGGGAGATCCTGGGATCACTTGTACCGTGGCCCGATTACTGGAGTGAAATGTCCTCACCGGTTTTTGCTACGCGCAGGGGTTCAAGTTCCAAGTCAAGCCGTCGTCCTTTGCGGAGAACCTGGACAAGGCATCGTTCGCGTCGCCCGCCGACTATGTCGCAGAGACGTGCCGGAGGAAAGCAGAGGATGTGGCCAACGAGTTGGCCGACAGCAAGGACGTCGTCGACTTGATCATTAGCGCCGACACAATCGTGGTCAAGGACAACGCCATCTTGGAGAAGCCCGCCGACGCCGACGTCGCCAAGCAGATGCTCCTCAAGCTCAACAACTCGCCACACGTCGTTCTCACCGCGGTCACGCTCGTCCTGCCCAAATCAAAGGTCGTGCGCACGTTTGTCGAGGAGACGACCGTGCTCTTTGGCGACCTCTCGGAGGCGGAGATGGACGCCTACATTGCCACGGGCGAGCCTTTTGACAAGGCTGGCGGCTATGGCATCCAGGGGCTCGCGAGCCCCTTCATCAAGGGTATTTTTGCGCATCCCCGAGACATGGATTGACGCATTCATTCATTCATTCATCGACTTACAGGCGTCGATGGGTGCTACTTCAATGTGGTCGGGTTCCCGGTGCACCGTTTCAGTGCCGAGATTTCCCAGCTCGTCAGCGAGGGTTCCCTGGTGCTTCCCGCGGTAGCATGAAAAAAAAATTTTTTTGTTTTGTTTTGTTTTGGGTTTCTTGGTTGCGAACAAAACAAAACAAAATATATATTACAACGAGCGAATGGGCGGTGAGATCAGGATCACACAGTCCCCGCGGACAAAGAGCATCTCGATCTGTCGTTTGTTGGTCTAGTGCAACGACGATTAGTGGCGACGATTACGACGGAAAGTCACCTTGACGACCTCCTCCAGCGTGACCGGGTTGATCTCCACGACCGTTGCAGTCTCCTCGACGTCGCCGAGGACAATGTTGAGGTGCTGGTCAAATGCCTACTCCCACACACGCAGAACGCAGTCAGCGAGAACACACAGCAAAGGGCGCCTCCCTACATGAAGCTTGCCGCGCAGCTCGCGGTCACCACGTAGTTTGACGGTGATTCGCTCGTCCAAACTCAACCGCACCAAGTCCAGCGGCTCCTTGACTCCGGTCGAGACCGCGCCGGTGCTCTCCTCCATCGCGTCGACGTCAGACATGGCTGCCACGAACGGCTTGCAAACGAAAATACCGGCCATATTTGCACCGAGTTCAGGTCCCAGAATGACACGTCGGACGATTGTCGCGGCCGTTGTGGCGGGCGCGCTGCTGCTGCTCCTGCTGGGAGCGATGGTGGGCGACGACGATGGTGGCGGTGGCGGCGGCGGCGGCAACGACTTTGGCGTTGTACGAGCAAAAAAAAAAAAAGTAACAGTTGTTGGTTAAACTTGAGGCATTCAAAGCAAATGGACATGGGGATGGCGGCCCCGCAGCACAGCGGCGTCCGATCGGCAGCGGTGCCAGCCTCCGCGATGACATTCGCCGGGGAAGCCGGGCCAGTGTCTCGCAGAGTGAGCGGGATGCGTGCCAAAAAGATGGACGCCAGCGCAGAGGTTGCAGTGGACGAGCCTGACGGCGTTGGTGGACAGCAGGGGCACCAGCAGGCACGGATGGTCATTCGGACGGGTGTTGTCAACGTCATCGTGCAAAACATCACGCAGTCGCGGGACCGCATTACCGCGCTCGTCAGCAGCAAGAACGGCTACATTGCGACCTCGAGCGACCACGACGGTCAGTCGGTGCTCACGGTCAACATCCCCGTGGACGACTTTGACGAAGTCCTGATGTTTGTGCGCGATATGGGCACCAAGGTCCTCTTCCTCCAGACGTCGGGGCAGGACGTCACCCAGCAGTTTGTCGACAGCTCTGCCCGCGCAAAGAACCTCGAGGCCGTCCACGCGAGCCTCCTCAAACTCATCGACAAGGCCACCGTCATCCAAGACATCCTCGCCGTCCAGCGCGAGCTGACCGCCATCACCGAACAGATCGAGGTCCAGAAGGCGCAGGTCCAGTACTTTAGCAGGAGCGCAGCAATGTCGACCGCGACAATCACTCTCACCGCAGAGTATCAGGGGCCCTCGCCCCAGCCCACGTTCGATCCCATCTTCACGTTTGACCTGGGCAAGTCTCTCCACCGCGCACTCAAGATCATCGGACGCGTGCTGTCGGCCATCCTCACGGGCGCCGTCTTTGTGGCCGTGTTCTCTGTGCCGATCGCTGCCCTCCTCGCGCTGCTCTACAGCATCGACCGCAGAGTGGGCATTTTCACCAAGGTTGTTGGCGCGTCAACGCCGTGGTTCTCCTCGAGCACGCACGCCAAGGCCAACGATAATGAATCCTGATTCCGTATGATGTAGTATATAGCCTATAGTTGTAGCAATGCCCCGTATTTCAAAGTTTTAAACACATCTAGCCGAAACAACAACACAAATCTACTAGTGCGCAGAAGACGACTCGGTCTTCTTCTTGGCGTCCTTGGCCTTGACAAGCTTTTCTGCGCCCGCGGTAGCCGCCTTCTTCATCTCGTGGAGCGACTCGTCGAGGGCCTTGAGGAATGGCGCGGGTTCAAGGGGCTTGAACGTGGTCACGTTGAAACGCATGTAGCTTTTGTCCATGCCGTAGCCAATGCCGTAGCCGTCCGAAACCACCTACCATACATAACAAGCAAATTGTTGCCTTAGTAGAGAGATGAGAGCTTTGATTCACGTACGGGGCCAAAGCCGCCGCCCTCGATGGCAGCAGAGGCGAGGGTCGAGGTGGAGAGCGTGTTGTGGTTCATGGTCGCGTAGCCCTTGTCCGAGAAGATGGCGGGGAGTGCCTTGCCGGGGTTCTGCTTTTCATAGGTCTTCTTGAGGGCAAAGAGGTGGCGATCGACACCCTTGCCCATGAGCGCCGAGAGGGTCGTGGCCGAGTGGACGGCGATGGCGCGGCGGAGTGCGGCGTCCTTCTGCTCGATCGAGCTCGACGGGCTCGCAAAGATCTTGGTGAACGTGGCCGACTCGTTGGTAGCCGAGCGGATGCACTCGGTGCGGCCGTGCTTGAAGCCGGCCGTGGAGGCAGACTCGTAAGTGGACACGGTCTTCTTGTGCACCTTGTAGTGCGCAAGCTGGAAGGCCATCTGGAGGAAGCCGTCGGGTGAGACGTGCAGCTTCTTGATGGCTTCCTTGTTGAGCACGTCGGTCGTGAGCACTTCGAGGTTCATTTTGGCCGTGTTGGCGTCAAACTGAGTCGCGGCCTTGCCGATCGCCTGGCTGACCTCGGGCGTGATCTAGATTAGTTTTTTTTGTTTTTTTTTCCCTCACTCAGATCAGCAGGCGAAAATAAAGCAGCAACGTTACATTCCAGCTGAGCTTTTCCACAGGCTTGAAACCAGAGCCGACCGACTTGGCGGGGCCGATGGCGTTGCTGTCGGCAAAGACCTCCTCCATGAAGCGGACGATGGCGACACCGTCTCCCCACGAGTGCTCAAAGTTGATGGCGGCCTTGCCGTTGCCCGTGATGAGGAGCGAGAAGCTCTTGTCGAACCAGCGGTTGCGGCCAGTGCCAAAGAGGAAGTTGCGCGAGATGGCCGCGTCGTCGGTGATCTTCTCGTCGTCGAGCGAGACGACAAAGAGCGCGTCGTCCACGGCTGAGAGGGAGGCCGCGTTCGAGGCCTTGAGCTGCGTGCGGACCTTGGCCCAGACATCGCGGTTCTCCGTGGTGAGGATCTAGTACAGCGTAGCAAAACGATGAAGAAAGAAAGGACACGTTCGACCTACACCAATCGGTTGCTGTTCGGGAGCGGTGTTCTGCTTGAGGATGCTCTCAAAGGCGCCGACGAGGTCGTCCTGCGAGAGGGCCTTGCCGTTGGCGTCCAGGACATCGACCTTGTAAAAGTGTCCGCGATGCTGGACGGCAATGTGCTTGGAGCCTGGCGCGGTGTGGAGCTCGTCCTTGCCCTCCTTGGGAATGCGCGACGAGGCAAACAGGTTCTTGTACTGGCTCATGTCGAGGGGGTAGGCTACAAGGCGACCAAAATAAATTAGTACATCAATTTTGTTTACTAATTTTGCAATCGTCCGAACCGCCGAAAGCAAAGGCGCCGTAGAAGGAGATCGAGGGCGGCAGGGCACTCACAAACTTCTCCCACAGGGGCGACTTGGACGCAGTCTTGGTGTGGAACACGTCGGGGACGAGGACCTCATCCTTGAGCGACTTGTGGAACTTGAGCGCTGTTTTCATCCTTTGGTCAAAACAAGGGAGAATCTCACCGTACGTACGTACCAGAGTGAACAAGGGCACCGGCACGCTGAGCCTGCGTCCACTCGTGGCTGCCGTTGTTGAGGGTGATCTATGGCATGCGTGCTCAGATCCTCCGCACAACAGAAAGGGGCGTTACCTGGGGGTTGTAGTTGATGGGCAGGGGGACACGGTCCGAGAGGTACATGTCAAACCACATGCCTTTTTTTTTTGAGGGTCGGGGGGACCATTCATTAGTCGTCTGCGGGTGTGTGGGGTGCGTACCAGAGATGTAGCTTGTGTGGTTGTTCTTGGCGTCCCACGCGACCAGGTCCTTGTGGAGCAGCTGGCCCACGCCCTTGCCAAACTCGTCGATCGCGGCCTTGGTCACGGCGTGCTCGGCAGGCGTGAGGATGGGCTGTGTGACCTTGGTGTACTGTGAAGGCGCACGGTGGTGAGTCGCCACGCTAGCAGTAAAGGGAACAGCGCCCTGCGTACCTTGTCAAGCGTGTCCTGCAGCTTGGGGATGGGCAGACGGGGCAGCGACGCCTGGAAGTGGTAGGTCGGGATGGTGCTGACGGGCTTGAGGTACTCCTCGGTGGCACCGGTCTGCTTGAAGCGCTGCGAGACGGGGGACGTTGAGTAAGTGTGTGTGTGTGTGTGTGTGTGCATGACAAGTTGGTTGGTTACCTTGGCTTGCAGCAGGGGCGACACGCCCTTTGTCACAGCCGAAACGCGACGCGAGTTCAGCATCTGCTCTTGTGGTTTTTTTTTTTTCAAAGTTCAAAAACGAATTTTTTTCACACCACTTTAGGACCCTATTGACTTAGCTGATCCTTGTGAGAAACAAACCCATGCCTACTACGAATGAAAGGGAAGAAACAAAAAACAGAGGATGAAGACACTTTTTGTTTGATTGCTTTTCTTTTAAAAGTTCTCCTTGTGGTAGTAGAACTTGGTGCCGCCTTGGCGGGACGACGTGTGGCGGTTGGCCGTCTTGTGCAACGTCGTTGAGAGGACCTGTTAGGGGCGGTTAGTCACACACACACATACACATACACACACAAAAAAAGAATCACCTTGGGACCGCAGAAAAAGATGCCGATGTCGGTGGACGGGTGGTCCTGCGTCATCTTCTCAAAGATGGCATCCCAGTTGGGGCGGCCGTACTTTGTCGGGGAGCGCAGACCCGTAACCGCGTCCTGGCCCGAGGCATCGTTGGCGACGATATTTCGGATCTGATTCTCCTTGAGGCCTCCCGTGAGGTAGATGTGGATCTCGAGGAAGTTGTCGATGTCCTCGGCCTCGAGGGCCTCCAGCAGGTCTTGGAACCACTCGAACGCCTCCGTGTCACGGCAGATCCAGTAAAAGTACACCTTGCGCAGCTTCATGACAGTGTTGGGGTTGATTACGCGATACCAGATCGACTTGAGAACGGACGAGAAGGGAGTGACACCGATGCCCGCACCGATGCACACAGCCACCTCAAACTTGAACGAATCCTCCGACGCCGAGCCAAACGGTCCATCGATGTGAATAGTCGGGAGAGTGCGAGGGATAGCGTCCTCCTGGCCCCCCCCACAAAAAAAATAAAAATAAAAAAGAAAGGGTTAGGATTAGGAGAAAAAAGCAATAATAGTAATAGAAATACCGCAGGCTGGTCCTTCTTATCAAAGACGCACCCAAGGCGCTTGGCAAACTTGCCAGTCCAGTCGCCCGCGACACGAATGTGCACGCTCACAAAGTCCTCCTCGGGAGCCGACGAGATGGTGAAAGGGTGCCTTTTTTTTTGGCGGATGTTTAGTTTGAACAGCCACACTTCTGCTTCACAGTTTTACCACTCGAGCTGGGAAATCTCGGGGACATTGACAAACATGTACTGACCAGGCTTGTAGTGCATGGACGGCTTCTTGATCTGGACCTCGACGACCTTGGACGGGTGCTGGACCACCTTGCTGATGTAGGTCTTGAATCGGCTGCGGACCTCT
>Ga0302233_10001182_pt1 | contig 18709 bp, 23 predicted proteins | sample II_Palsa_N3_1_FD_193516 | JGI IMG/M metagenome (GOLD analysis project Ga0302233, IMG submission 193516) | Peat permafrost microbial communities from Stordalen Mire near Abisko, Sweden - II_Palsa_N3_1 | ecosystem: Environmental > Terrestrial > Soil > Palsa > Peat permafrost | place: Sweden... | reverse complement strand
GTGGATGAACGCACGGGCAAGCAGCGCGTCCTCGCCGCCCGTCTGGTTGGCGCGCACCAGCGCCAGCACGTCCTTGGTGTAGCCCACGATGGTCTCGTCCTCCTTGGTCATCAGTGCGGCGGCCTGTGCCTCGGTCAGTTTGGACTTGTCCTTGGCCTTGCCCTTGGCAGCTTTGGCCTCCTCCCCGTCGTCCTCGTCGTCGTCGTCGTCGTCGCTGTCCTCGTCGTCGTCGTCCTCCTCCGTGCTGTACTCTGCATCACGGCCCTCGTACAGCGCCTGGGCATAGTTGTCCACGGCCGACAGGAGCGCCGACTGCTGCTGACCCACGCGCGGCAGTGCGGCCACCACGTCCGCCGGCAGCGCGTAGAAATCGCCGGCCTGGTTGAGCTTGGGCGCGATCGCCGTCACGAGGGCGCCCACAAAGGCCACAAAGCCGTCCACGTGCGCCGCAAAGTCGGCCTTGACCGCGGCAAAGTACACCGGGAACGCCTCCTGCGCAAGACGGCGCGCGTCGCTCGCCTGGCTCGCCTGGCTCGCCTGCTGGACCTGCACAAGCAGAGCCTCGGCAGCGGGAACGCCACGTGGCTCCTCGGCAGACATTACGCAAAGTGAGGGGTCCATGGTCTTGTCAAAACACAGACAGACATTTTGCCCGTGTCCACAACCCATGTTCCCCGCAACAGCCTTTGAAAGGTCGCGTCGTTTCCTGCTGGACGCGTCGGGCTCCCCTGCCGCCTTGGTGCACTCGGTACGATAAACACACACGCACACACCACCACCCTCAAAAGTTCATGATTTGCTTGCGCAGGCGTTCGAGTGGCCGGCGAGCACCGCGGGATTCAACTGGGCGATCGACTGGGTGGATGTTTACGCACGACAACACCCGCACAAGGCGGCGCTGGTGCTGGTCCAGCAGGGCGGCAGTGCCGATCGCGTGACGTACGGGCAGCTGTCGACGTGGTCCAACCAGGCGGCCAGCCACCTTGCCCAGGTGCACGCCGTGCAAAAGGGCGACGTCGTGGTTGTGATGCTGGGCAACACGGTCGAGCTGTACGTGGTGCTGCTGGCCGCGATCAAGCTGGGCGTGTGCCTGGTCCCGTGCACGACGCTGCTGACCGAGGCGGATCTGGCCGATCGGCTGGCGCGCAGTGGCGCAAAGCACGTGGTCGCGGCCAATGCCTCTGTCCAGCTCATCGAACGGGCGATTCAGAAGGCACACGCGACGGCCATATCAAAGCACATAGTGGGCGCCCCCGTGGCCGGATGGAACGACCTGGACAAGTACAAGACCCAGCCGAGCGTCCTCTCGCAGCGTCCCTTGACCCAGCCCTCCGATCCCCTCTTCCTCTACTTTACCAGCGGGTACGATTAGAACAAGTATTGCAATAATTTATACCACACTACTAGGACGACGAGCAGGCCAAAGATGGTCTTGCACACACAAGAGAGCTACCCCGTGGGCCACCTGTCGACCATGTACTGGCTGGGCCTGCGCGAGGACGACGTCCATCTCAACATCAGCACGCCCGGCTGGGCCAAGCATGCCTGGAGGTGTCGTACAACAGTGCGACCAGTCTGAACCGCACTTAAACAACTATTTTACAAAACAAAGCAATTTCTTTGCCCCGCTCAACGCCGGCTGCACCATCTTTGTCAACAACCAGCCTGGGGGCCGGTTTGACGCGGCCGACATGCTCCATCAGGTCGTCAAGCACAGTGTGACCAGCATGTGCTGCGCACCGACCGTGTGGCGTCTCCTGGTGCAGGAGGACCTGGCCAAGCACAAATCGGGCCTGGCCCTGCGGTCGATCTGCAGCGCTGGCGAGCCGCTCAACCCCGAGATTGGCCGACAGCTCCTCGCCGCGTGGGGCCTCACCATCCGCGAGGGGTATGGCCAGACAGAGACGACGTGCGTCATGGGCAATCCCCCCGGCCACGCGATCGTCGAAGGGTCCTTTGGCGTGCCCATGCCCGGATTCACTATGACTGTCGATGGCCACAAGAACGAGCAGGGCGACATAGAGGGCGAGCTGTGCATCTCCTTGCAAGGCAGGCGCCCCGTTGGCCTCATGGTAGGAAAAAATAAATGGATATTGGATAACTACGTTCCGCCATAATTTAGGTGGGCTACTTTGGCGATCCAGACAAGACGGCCAAGGTCTTTGACAGCAACGTGTACCGAACGGGCGATGTTGTGCGACTGACCCCCGAGGGCGTGTACTTTTATGTCGCCCGCGCGGACGATGTGTTCAAATCGTCGGGGTACCGCATTTCCCCCTTTGAACTCGAGAGCGCCCTGATGGAGTTTGCCGCGATCGCCGAGGTGGCCGTGGTTCCGAGCCCCGATCCCATCAAGGGCGTCATTCCCAAGGGTAACAAGATAAAGGATAAAAAATATTTAATTATTTTCTATTGTTTTTTTGTTGAATTTAATAGCGTACGTGACGCTCAAGGGCCACAGCGACCACCAAGCGCCCTCGGACAGCCTCGTCAAGGACGTTTTCAAGCACTGCCGCGAAAAGCTCCCGCAGTACATCCGCCCAAAGCGGATCGAGTTCAACTATGCCCTGCCCAAGACCATCTCGGGCAAGATCCAGCGCAACGTCCTGGCCGGGATCGAGAAGGACCGCTTTGCCAACACAGGGTACTCGGATACACACCGTCGTCCAAATGAAGTTTGGGAGAGCGACGTCCCTCACTCAAAGCTGTAAAAAAAACTATTTCACATATTTTTATTTTTTTCCCTCATGAAAGGGCCTTGTTGATGATGCCGACGGCCTTGTGCACGTCCTGCTCCTGGATGATCAGCGGCGGGAGGATGCGCAGGACGTTGTAGCCGGCGTTGATGATGACGAGGCCGTTGTCGCGGCACTTGTCGAGCACGGGGGTGACGTCCTTGATGCCCATGCGCTCAATGTCGACCACGACGCCCACGATCAGGCCCTTGCCGCGGACGAGCTTGATGTTGGGGTTGTTGAGCTTTTCCAGCGACGACTTGAGCAGATCGCCCATCTTGACGACGTGGTCCAAGAATCCGGGCTGGGTGATTCGGTTAAAGACCACCTAATACGTCAAAAAAGGTTTTAAAAAGGGCATTATTTACTTTTTTTTTTTTTTTCAGTACCTCTCCGGCACGGCAAGCCAGCGGCTGGGCCGCAAACGTGCTTCCGTGATCGCCCGGGACGATGACTTGCAAATGAAAACATTGTTTAGTAAATGGTGCTGGATTACTCGCGTTACTGTTGCCGACTTTCTCGTTGACAAGGATCGCGCCAATGGGGATGCCATTGCCGAGGGCCTTGGCGAGCGTCATGATGTCGGGCGTGACGCCAACCCACTCGTGGGCCCAGAGCTTGCCGGTGCGACCGAGTCCGCACTTGCAAAGAGCATTGTTTTAAAAAAATAATTGTTTTTTTCTTTGATGGTTGTACTTGGACTTCGTCAAAGATGAGGAGGGCGTTGTGCTTGTCGCAGAGGCTGCGGAGTTCGCTGAGGAAGGCCTTCTCGGCAACGTTGACGCCTCCCTCGCCCTGGATCGGCTCGACAAAGACGGCACACGTGTCGTCGTTGATGGCCTTGCGCACCTCGGCAATGTCGTTAAAGGGCGCATGGGACACGCCGGGGATGAGCGGCAGGAACGGCTTCTGGTACTTTGGGTTTGCCGTGCAGCTGAGCGCGCCCATGGTGCGGCCGTGGAACCCGCCGTGGAACGAGAGGATGTTGATCTTCTTTCCCGAGGGGTCGTGCTCGTGGCCCCACTTGCGCGCAAACTTGATGGCGCCCTCGGCGGCCTCGGTGCCGCTGTTGCAGAAGAACACGCGCTTGGCAAACGAGTGGCTCGTCAGGCTCTCCGCCAGCGCACCGGCCTTGACGTTGTAGAACAGATTGCTCACGTGGACCAGCTGGGCCACCTGCTCCCCGACCGCCGTGGTGAACTCGGGGTCGCCGTGGCCGAGCGACGTCACGGCGATGCCAGAGTAAAAGTCGAGGTACTCGCGGCCCTGGGTGTCGTACAGATGCACGCCCTTGCCGTGCGCAAACACGATCTTTTGGCGCGCGTACGTCTTGACCAAGTGGTCGTCATCCTTTTGCATCAACTCCTGATATTTTCAAGTAAGTAAAACATTTACGAAAAAAGACAAAGGGATCGTACCGACGACGATAAAGGGGCCGAGGCCGAGGCAAGGGAGCGACGCGCAGCAACGCCGATCGCCGCGTTGCCAAGGAAAAGGCGGCGCGAAACAAGACGGCCAACACCACCGACCATATGACGATGTGGTCCCTAGGCCTAAAGGGTAAAAAATATGGACGATTTGGCGCGCATTTTTTAATTTTTTGCTCTCCCGACGATGGAGGGGCACAGCAACAAGCGGGCCAAGCAGCTGGCCGCGTTCGACGCAGAGGACGCAGAGGACTATGACGGTGCAGAGTTTGATCCCTCGTACCGTGCGCGCACTCGTTTCTTTTTGTGGCGCTTGACTCGTTCTTTTGTCTCGGTAGCAAAAAGAGGAGGACACAGCAGCCGATCGACCCCAACGAGCTCGACTTTCTGCTGCAGCAGTACTACACCACGTTCTTCCCCTACCACAAGTTTTACCAGTGGCTGAGCTACGGCAACGGTGAGTGCCCTATCCATGTTTTCTTTTTTGAACTTTTTATGCGCTCAGTGACCAAAAACTACTTTGCCAACCGCGAGTTTACGTTTACGCTCAAGGACGACGTGTACGTTCGCTACCTCTCGTTTGCGGACCACAAGGAGCTCAAGGCCGAGCTCGTGCGCAAGTCGCCGCACAAGATCGACATTGGCGCCGTGTACAATGCCAAGCCCAAGGACCAGAAGACGTACAAGCCCGGGACGTTCCAGCCCTCGGAGAAGGAGCTGGTGTTTGATATCGACATGACAGACTATGACGAGGTCCGAACGTGCTGCAGGTAAAGGGAGCGAGAGAAAAAAAAAAAGTATTTATATATTTTAATTACAGCGCCGCCAACATCTGCAACAAGTGCTGGAAGTACATGACGATCGCGATCAAGATCATCGACGCTGCGCTGCGCGAGGACTTTGGCTTCCAGAACCTGCTGTGGGTCTACTCTGGCCGTCGTGGTGTGCATTGCTGGGTGTGCGACGAGCGGGCGCGCAAGCTGACGAACGAGGGCCGCAGCGCCGTGGCAGAGTACCTTTCGGTCCTCAAGGGCGGTGAGCAGCAGGCCCGCAAGGTCAAGTTTTTTGGCCAGATGCACCCGTCCATCTTGAGGGCAAACAACATCCTCCGCGAGTACTTTGAGGACGTGGTCCTGACCGACCAGAACCTGCTGATGAAGGACATGAAGAAGATCCTCGACCCCATCCCCGACGAGAACGTCCGCGAAAAGCTCAAGGCCAAGTGGACGACGCCACGTGCTGCCAACCAGACCTCCAAGGAGCGCTGGCGAGATTTCCTGGTCGAGGTCAACGACGTCGTCCAAAAGGTGGCGAAAAACTAATAAAATAAATACTAAAAGGGAGAGAATTCTTTATCAGCACCCGGCATCAGGACTCAAGACGTGCGAGCAAGAGCTCATCTTTACGCTGTGCTACCCCCGCCTCGACATCAACGTCTCCAAGCAGCTCAACCATTTGCTCAAGAGCCCGTTCTGCGTCCACCCCAAGACGGGCCGTGTGTGCGTGCCCATCAACCCCGCCAAGGCCGACGATTTTGACCCGATGGACGTCCCCACCGTGGTCGATCTGCTGGAGGAGCGCCGCGCGTACGAGAGCAGCAGCAGCAACGTGGGCAGTGCCTTTGACAACAATGACGATGCCGACAGCGACGAGGACGTGCCCAGGAGCACTGCAGGTGCTGCCGACGATGCCGATGCCATGGACACATCGTCCGGCCGCAAGAGGCTGGCAGAGTACAAGAAGACGTCGATGAAGGGCTACATGAACATTTTCAATTCGTTCCTCAAAAAGCTGGAGGACTCCCAGCGTCAGCAGCGCGCCCGTCAGCGCGACGACTCACTTACCTTTTAGCTTTTGTGTCCATGAATGTAAGTTTTGTCTAGGCTGAGCACATTTTTGAGTTGACAGTGCAGGGCACTTCGGGGTGGGTGGGGGCGAGGAGTGGGGTGACCTTCACCTTTCCCTCCGCCGTGGCAACGAATCCTTCCGCAAATAAAAAATTATTTTCTTTTCTATTTTCTTGATTACAAGAAAATTAAATAAATCTGTTTATTAGACATCGACGGACTGCCAAAGCGCACCACCCGAGTTGCCCGTGTTGCAGCGACGGATGGGCCGACGGTAGTCGGCCGAGTTGCGTTCCTCGTAGGTGGACGATGTGCCGATGTGCTCCATGAGGATTCTCCGGACGGTGTGGGGCGGGACGAGGTGCATGTACCCCAGCTCTGGGTGCTCCTGCTTGTCGGGGAAGAGGAACGAGTCGACGAGGAGGTCGATGGGCTTGTTGGCCAGGTTTGCCTCGAGGTGGTCCGCAAAGGCCTTGGCGTCGATCCAGTGCAGGAGGATGCCCTCCATCCCGTACGACATGCGCAGGAGACGAAACGGCACGGCCAGCTGCTCGACGACCGTGGGCGCCAGCCGGATTCGCTCGGTCGAGTTGAGCCGCACGATCGCCTCCAGGGCCGCGCGGGCTTCCGGCTTGAGGAACGCGGGCAGCTCGTCGGCCCGAACGGACGACTGGACGAGCAAGCCAACGAGGCCGTCGATCTGGTCCCGCGGGATCAGCGGCGGTTCCCGGGCGACCTTGGCCACGGCCTCCTCCATGCGCGCCCACCCGTCATCGCACACCAGGAAATCGTCCTCGAGGAAGAGCAGGTACTTGAAGCCAAAGCGCTGCAGGGCGTAGCGCATGAGCGAGAGCAGGTCGCAGTTCTGCTGGCGGGCCGTGTGGCCAGGGATGGCCAGAGGGTTGTTGCTGTGGTCGGGCTCTGGTTTGAGTGGATCGGGGTCCAGCAGCCGCTCGTCGCCGTGGTCCACAAAGGAGAACAGTATGCCGGCCGACTCTGCCTCCCGGATGCCCTCCTCGCTCTCGAGCCAGAACTGCCTGGCCTCCTCAAAGTGCACATGGTCCTGCGGGCTTGGCTTGAACACGAGGATGCGCACGCTCAGCTGCCGCTTTGCTGCGGCCGTCGCGGCGTCGAACGGATGCGCCTTGTGGATCTGCTCCACGATGGACGCAAGGGTCCGTTGCAGGTACCCTTCGCTGTTTGGCCGCGGGATGGTGGGGACCACGGCCAGCACATCGACGTCGTCCACGCGCGGCAGCTGACGTCGCCGGTGGCCCACGAGCATGGCCTGCTGCTGGAAGAGCTGTCGCTGCATCAGACGCAGGTCGGCCACGTCCGCTTGCGCCTCACGCTGAGCGTGCATGACAATGGACAGGCGCACGACCGCCCCCGTCGACAGCAGCACGAGCAGGATCAGCAGCAGAGCAGCACGACGGCTCACCGCACGACCAGACCACGCCATCCACGACGACGACGACGACGACGACGACGACGACGACGACGACGACGATCACGACAAAGGCAGGAAAGGAAAATCAGACGCATCTTTTGGCGGTGCCTTGGCCCTTTCGAGCGTGACGTGGCTGCCGGACATGGCTGCGAAGGGGGGAAGGGGGGGAAAGGAGAATGGAGCTACCATTTTCAAAAGACAGCATGACATCATCACGTCCTTTGCCAGGTGGTTTTGGCTGACTGGACGCGCTTTTGCTGACCGGGGACCGATGCTGCTGCCCGCCCCAGTCTGCCCCCCCCACTCCACTTTTACACCCTCTCTCTCCCTTCACTCTCTTTCAGCAAGCAATACTGCTTCCGCTTCTGCGACGACTAGATAACATGGTGCGCGTCCCCGTTGTGCTCGACTGCGGTGGCAGCGCAATCAAGTACGGCTACGCCAACGACGAGCGCCCGTCCGTCGTGCCGCTGACCGACGACGCCACCACGCTGGAGCGCCGCGGTGATGCCATTGACTGGGAGTCGCTCGAGGCGCTGTGGCGCGAGCTGCCGATCCGCCTGCACGGCCAGCACGTCGTGCTCGTGCAGCCGTTCAACAGCACCCCGGCCGACTGCGGCCACATGACCCGCATCCTCTTCGAGTCTTTCCACGTCGCGGGGCTGTACATTGGCCACCCCGCCGTGCTCATGGCCGCCTCCACCGCCGCCGCCGCCGCCACCTCTAAACAGGGGGACGCGTTTAGCGGCGTCGTGGTCGACGTGGGCGATGGCGGGGCCAACACGGTCGCGGTGAGCGAGGGCTGCGTCATCCGTAGCTCTGCCCGTCGGCTTCACGTGGGCGGGCGCGACTTGACCCAGCGCATGGCCCAGATGCTGGTCGAGGCCGGCAGCCTGCCCGTGCCCCTGGGTCCCGCGGCTGGCAACAACATTGCCATCGCAAAGGACATCAAGGAGCAGTACGGCTACGTCTCGCTCGACTATGACAACGACCTGGACAAGTCGGCCGTGTCCACCCTGTTTGACCTGCCGTACACGCTGCCCGATGGCCGTGTCGTCAACATCGGCAGCGAGCGCTTTCGCTGCCCAGAGATGCTCTTCTCGCACAACATCCACGCGATGGCCTACGAGTCGAGCATGGCGCTGCTGTCGCCCCAGGCCCCCACCGGCTCGACCTTCCTCATCAGCGGTGGCAGCTCGCTCTTCCTCAACTTTTCCTGCCGCCTGCGCAACGAGCTCAAGGCGCTGGCCAGTGCAAAGAACACGAGCGAGGACGTCACGGTCGTGGCCCCGCGCGACCGCAAGGATCTCGCGTGGATCGGCGGCGCCCAGCTGAGCAGCAAGGCAGAGACCGACCTGTGGGTCACCGACAAGGACTACGTCGACGCCGGCTCGGGCGTTGTCTACCGCAAGTTTGCGAGCGTCTTTTGAAACCACTGATTAAATCTGCAATAATGTAATAATTTGTTTTGGATCTTGATGCCGGAACAGGGCAAGCGAAGCGACTGGGGGGGCATAGAGCAGTAATCGGGGACTCGAGCCCAATGTCGGGGGAAAAGAAAAAAAAGACTCGAAATTCAAGGCAATGACGACGACAGTCGATCTGCGTGGCTCTGCGCGAACAGGCAACGCGTCGCTAGACGCGGGCAAGGACGCCCTGGTGACACAATGGACACACCGCCTGACCCGTGACGATCCCCTGCCTGCCTCGCTGTTGGCCTGCGCACGTCTGCTGTCGCTCAACCAGATGGAGCTGTACGAGGTCCAAGGCAGCCGCCAGCCGCAGCAGCACCATGCGGTCGTCTCGCCGCGCAACGAGCTGGAGACACACGTGTTCCTGCGCGCCGTGCTGCGTTCGCTGCTGCCACAGGGCGCGGAGCAGGACGACACGGCGGCGGTGGTCGCGGCGGCGCTGGCCAAGCTGGACGGGATGAGCAGGTCGACTGTTGCTGCCGCCGCAAACGAGGAGGACCCCTTGCAGGACGCGTCGGTGGACGAGCTGAAGCGCCAGCTGCGCGTGGCGGGCGCCGTGGGCGTGGACCGTGTTGCCCTGGGCGCCTTCGAGGGGACGACCGGGCGCGGGCTGCTTGCGGTGGAGGCCGTGGAGGACGCGGACGTGGACAGGCCTCTGCTGGGCATCCCCGAGTCGTTCCTGGTCACGGCCAAGGCTGCGCAGGGGCCCAGCAGCAAGATCGGCGGGATGCTGCGGGCCATCGAGGGGCTGGACGACGACAGCAAGCTGTTCCTGTTTGTCATCTACGACGCCAAGGTCAACAAGGGCATGACCAAGTGGCGCGCCTACTGGGACTCGCTGCCCGAGGCGTTCACGACGCCGCTGCAGATGGACGAGGAGGCCGTGGACGTGCTGCGCGGGACGGTGCTGCACGGCGCGGTGCAGAGCGCACAGGCCCAGCTGGAGGCGCTGCACACGGCGCTGTTCCCGCTGCTGTCGACCCACTACCCGACCCTGTTCCCGCTGCACGTCTTCTCGCTGGACACGTTCCGCTGGGCCAAGTCGCTGCTCGACAGCCGCGCCCTCCGCGTGCGCATCGACGGCGAGCTGACGACGTGCCTGGTGCCGCTGGTCGACATGCTCAACCACAGGCCCAACGCGCACTGCTGGCGGCGTTGGTTTGACCAGGACAAGCGGCAGCTGTGCATTGACGCCAACATGCCCATCGCCAAGGGCGCAGGTCTTCCTCAGCTACGGACCGCTGCGCAACTGGGAGCTGCTCCAGGACTATGGCTTTGTGGGCGACGACGCAAACCCGTACGACTCGTTTGCGATCGAGTTTGAGTCGCCCGCGGACGAGACCAAGCGCGTCGGGCCCCTCCTGGAGAGGCTGGGGCTGACAAGCGACCACCACTTCAAGCTGGGCCAGCCGCCCACGCCCAACTGCCTCGCGTACCTGCGCACGATCGTGGCCACGTACGACGAGCTGCAGACGATCGAGTCGGGCAAGGTCGACCCCCGTGCCCGCTCGCTCAGCAAGCGCAACGAGCTGCAGGTCGTCTCCACCATCCGACAGACCGTCCGCTTCCTCCTCAACGAGTTCCACCCAAGCACCCTCCCCACGGCCGAGTCCAGCGCGTCGCCGTCGCCCCTCCGCCACCTCGCCCTCCGCTTTGCACGGGAGCAGCGAGCCATCCTCGAGAGCATCTTGGTCTGGGCCGATGCGCAGCGACCCCAGTAGATAGAATAAAAAGGGGCATCCGTTGTCTTGCTTTTTTGTTTGTTTGTAGTGTATAGAAAGAACCAAAACAACAGATGGTTGGATGGAGAATGAATCTACTGCCTGCCAACAAGCACTTGGTGTCCGAAAGCGCGCTCGATGCTTCTACAAAAAAAATAAAAATAAAAAATAAAACAACTTTTTAGCGATGGGCACGTACTTGGGGTCCTTGATCTCGGGCATGACCTGGATCTGGGCGTTCTTGAAGGCCAACCGCTGCTCGGCGCCGGCCTTGCTCTCTTGAAGGCGCTGCTTTGTTGCCTCGATCATCGACTCTTCCGACTCCATGTGCTTTTCGATCCAGGCTGTGACTGGGTGGATGTCCTTGGCTAATAATCGTACGGCAGGACAGGTAATTAGTAGATAATTTAATATTTATTAAAAAAAAAAAAACATACATTCAGAAGCCGCAGACTCGTCGTGGCTCTCCGCACCAAGCTTGTTCACGTGGTCGTTCCAGAACAGCGTCTTGTCGCCGTGGCCCCAGGGGAAGGGCTTGTTGCGGATGGCAAGGTACGTGCCGTACTTGACGGGCAGCTGCTCCTCCTCGTGGCCGTGGCCGTGGCCGTGCTCGTCGTGACCGGCGCCGCCGTGCGACGTGACGGCGTACACGGTGTTGGCGGCCACAAGGAGCATGCCAGGAACAGCCACAAAGAACGAGATGTTTTTCCACAGGCCCTTTGCACCTTGTGAATTCCATACGCTTCGTCAAAAAAAATCAATCCCCCTTCAACGGTACTTGCCGCGGTGGCCTCCTCAGCGGCCTCGTGGGCCACGTGGGCAACGGCACCGGTGGCCTCGTGCGTCGCGTGCGAGTGCGCCGCCGCCTCGGTCGCAAAGCGGCGCACGGCCGTTCGGAAGGAAGAGGGTAGCATCCCTGGGACAATCACTTTTTAAAATGGCGTCCAAGCGCAAAGCCGCAGGCCTGTTCCTCTCGCTGCTGGTCGTCGCTGGCTACGGGGTCCAGGGCAGCGTCGACGTCACGCTGGTACTGTTTGCCCTTTCCTTTTGTTTTTCTTTTTTAACTCAGCAGCGACATGACAAAAAGACCAACGTGCCGAGTGCGCTCATCGACATTCACTACCTGAGTGGCGCGCACGTCGTGGCACGGACCGGCGACCTCGGACTGTGGGTGAGCCACGACGCCGGTGTCACGTGGGCCGAGCAGGTGGCGCTGCGTGGCAATGCGAGGGAGGTTGTGGTGAGCCGTGCCGCCGGCAAGACGGTAACCTACCCACTTCCCTGACACTCCTTTCAGAGTGATCGCTCATTCGTTTGGGTAGGTCTACGTGCTGAGCGACGACACGACGTTCTGGAAGTCCACCGATGGTGCGGCCACGTTTGAGGCCCTGGCGGCCCCGGGCAAGCGTTCGTTCACGTGGCACACGCTCAATCTGCATGCGACCCAGCCCGACTACATGATCTTCAACGCCGAGAAGTGCCCTCCCGCCGCCGACGATGACGACAGCGGCTACTCGTACTGGTACTGCCTGGACAACTCGGCGCACCTGTCGACCGATGGTGGGCGCACGTGGGTCACGCTCTTTGAGACGGTCAACCATGTACGTTTTGCTCTCTTCAACAGGATTTAACCCATTGCGTCAGTGCGAGTTTGGGACCAACGGCAAGTTCCAGGGCGGCTCGACCGACACCGTCTTTTGCGGGCGCATCCTGGGCGACTTTGACGACGAGGACCAGTCCGTCTACCTCACGCGCAGCGACAACCTGTTTGATCCGTCGTTCCCGGTCGCAAACGTCTTCCACAGCTTTATGACTGACTATGCGCTCGTGGAGGACTATGTCGTCGTGATCACGCCAAAGGACAATGCCAACTACGCCGAGATGGAGCTCTGGGCGTCAAAGGACGGCGTCACCTTTGTAAAGTCGGTCTTCCCCAGCGGCGACAACTGGGGCCAACACGTATGCCATTCATCAAAAGGAACAACATGTTTTTAATGCCAATGATTGTCGCCTTCAGGACTACCAGTTTGTCGAGTCCAACGAGGGGACCGTGCTGATGGTTCTCGGCACGAGCTACGGGAGCGGCAACTGGGCGCACCTGGTCTCGTCCAGCTCCAACGGGCACTACTTTGTGGCCAAGCTGGAGCACGTACACCGCTCGTGGGGCGTGACCGACTTTGAAAACATTGACTCGCTCGAGGGAGTCATGATTGCAAACCAGGTCGTCAATTGGCAGACGGCCACGTTTGACAACGTCCAGATCCAGACCGTCATCTCGTTCAACGACGGCGGCATTTGGCAGCGCATCCCCCTGCCCGAGGGCATCATCTGCATCGAGTACCCTGTAAGCTGCTCTCCAATGCATTGTCTGTGAAACTAACCAACGGGGTAAATGGCAGTGCTCGCTCCACCTCCACGGCAACTCGGAGCGCCTGCAGGTTGGCTCGATCTTTTCGGCAACGAGCGCCGTCGGCCTTGGCGCTGGCGTCGGCAACGTGGGAAAGTACCTCGACTCGTACAAACTCGGTGACACGTACCTCACCAACGACGGTGGACTCACCTGGAAAATGGTGGCAACTAAATTCTCTTCTATGCTCCAAACTAAAATATATGTCTATTTGTTTTTTTTTTTCCTCAAAAGATCCGAAAGGGACCGCATCTTCACGAGTTTGGCGACCACGGCGCCGTGATCGTCCTCGTCAACGACCTTGACCCGACCGACCACATCCGTTACAGCTACGACGAGGGCACGACGTGGACCGAGGTGACCGTGACGCCATCCGGCTACAAGCTGCGCGCGTCCGAGCTCACGACCCAGCCCGACTCGGAGGGGCTCGTGTTCCTCCTCCACGGCTACCTCACCTTCTCCAACGGCTCGAGCACGTCCAGCTACGTCGTGATCGCAATCGACTTTTCCACGGACCTCACCGTCAAATGCACCGCCGCCGACTTCCAGACGTGGCAACTCATCGTCCCCTCCGACACACAGGACCGCTGCGTCCTCGGCCACGAAGTCCTCTACCAGCGACGCATTCCGTCCTCCAAATGCTTCATCGGCGCCGGTAGCAGCCTCGTCACGCCAGTTCAAGAGCACTGCCCTTGCTCGCTCAAAGACTTTGAATGGTAATGGTACTTTGATGACTTATTAAACACTGCCAAACAGCGACTTTAATTTCATCCCCACGTACGGGTCGGGCTCGCTCAACTGCACTCGCATCAAGGGTACCTCTGGCCTCCCCGCGGATTGCACGGTCGGCGTTTCCTATCCGGTCTCGAGCGGGTACCTGAAAATCCCTGCGAGCACGTGCGATCGCGGGCTCAGTTTGGACAAGCCAGTGACTGCCGTCTGCGCCCAGCCGTCGTCCACCACGCCGCCAAACGGCAACGAGGACGACGCCGAGTCCACTGAAACCAGCTTCCCCTTCAAGCTCATTGTATCGTTCCAGTTCTTTGCCGACTCGTCCACGGCGCTCATGCTGGACAATAGCGGCTCGGTGTGGCTCACCAGGGACGAGGGCAAGACGTGGTCGTACGCCTACAGGAGCAACGGCACATCTGGCTCGATCGTGTCCGAGGTCAAAATGCACCCGTACAAGTCCTCCTGTGCCATCCTCATCGTGCCCAAGGGCCGTTCGCAGATCACATCCGACTACGGCTCGACCTTCCGCCCACTCTTTGGCCCCAACGAGCAGGTGAGCACGTCGTACTTTGTCACGCCCACCGCTTTCAAGCGCACCGATCCCAACACGTTTATCCTCGTCAAGTATGTATGCAGCCCCCTGTGCCACTCGGACGCCTACATCACCACCGACCTGGGCGTGACCTTTACCAAGCTCACCGCCTATGTTCGCAAGTGTGTCTTTGGCCAGTCTGCGCAGGCCGACATCATGCCCAAAGGTAAACTGAAGAATAAATAATGCCTTTCTCTTTCCTCAACAGACAATGATAAAATGCAGCAATCTTTTGCGAAATCGACGATGTCCAGACCTCTACACAGAGCGCGTATGACGTCTACTCGGTTTACCGCAGCACCGACAATTTTGTGACGCCCAAGGAGCTCATCAGCGACAGCGTCGGTCTCCTGGTGTTCCAGCAGTACATTATTTCGGCCACGGTAAAAAATAAATTGTTTTTATTTACGCCCTGCCAAAATTCGATTTAAAACAGTTCTCCTCGGAAGACTACTTTGGGGACCTCCAATTGCTCATTTCGTCGGATGGGACCATCTTCATGCCCGTGGATCTGCCCGTGACAAATTCCGAGGGATTCTGGTTCCTCGAGTCGTCCTCGGTTGGCTCGATTTTCCTCGACGTGCTCGTCCACAGATCAGACAGCTTTGGCGTCTCCTGGGGCTCGCTCTTTATCTCCAACTCGGACTGCACCGCCTTCAACGAGGTCTTTTCCTATTCCAACCGCCAGGTACTTGAAAAAATAATTTTCCAACAAGTAATAATGTATTTTTTTCACAGGACTCGAGCATGGACTTTGAGCGTGTCGAGGGGGTCGAGGGCGTGCTGATCGCCAACCAGATCACTAACGTCGACGACACCCAGGAGGGCCTTCCCAAGATTGTCGAGTCGTTTATCTCGTTTGACGACGGTCGCCTGTGGGACCCTATTGCCGCACCCTATGTCGACTCGCTCGGCAAGCCCTACCCCGGCTGCGCAGCCCCATCCGACGGCTGCAGCCTGCACGTCCACACGATGGCAGAGGGTCGCATGCACGGCAACGTCTTCTCGTCCTCGTCCGCGCCCGGTCTCATGGTCGCCGTGGGCAATGTGGGCACGAGCCTGAGAGCGTACGAGACCTGCTCCACCTTTTTGAGCACAGACGGCGGTGTCACGTGGAAAGAGGTCCAGAAGAAGCCGCATCTGTTTGAGTTTGGCGATCGTGGCAGCATCATCGTCCTCGTCCCCGACGGCGAGCTCACCGATATGCTCCAGTAACTCCGCATGTCAATAACATTTCCTGACTCTCTTTTTTTTTTATAGCTACTCGTACGACTTTGGCGCGACATGGAACGCGTACACGTTCACCTCGCGCAAGCTGTATGCCTCTGCGCTCATCACCGACCCCGACTCGATCTCGCTCAAGTTCACCATCTTTGGCTCCACCAGCTCGCCCGCCGACGTGGCCGGGGGAATCTACTCGCGCATGGTGCACGTGGATTTCACTGGGCTGCACGAGCGCAAGTGCGTCGACAGCGACTTTGAGGAGTGGCAGATGGTCGGGCCTTCGCAGCTGTGCGTCCTTGGCCACGAGGTATGGGCACATGAAGAAATGATAAATTTTATTTTTCGATTTTGTTTCTTTACAGTACACATACTTGCGACGCAAGCCATCGTCGGCCTGCTACATTGACGACCCCCTGCGTGCGCCCAAGATTGTCTCGACCGTCAACTGCTCGTGCAACCGGCTCGACTATGAGTGCGACCTGGGCTTTTTGGTCGCTGGGCCCAACTGCGTCCCCAAGGATCCGTCGATCGTTGCCGAGCCACCCAACTGCCAACCCAACAGCAACTATGTCGTCCCCTCTGGCTACCGCAGGATTGCGGGCGACACGTGCACGGACCCGTCCGGCACTGCCCCGCTGGACAAGCCCGTGACGCACAAGTGCGCTGACCCCGCCGTTGCCTCACCCACGCCCACCGCTCCCGCCGCGGCCGACATTGCCCTCCGCAGATTCCAATTTGGCGCGAGCAAGATGAACCAGTGGTACCACGTGCCCATGTCGCCCTACGCGCTGTTTGTGTTGGACTCGGGCAATGCATTTGTGAGCGATGACGAGGGCCTCACCTGGTCGCACGTGGAGCTGGCCAACTTTGACACGTCCATCCAGCGCATCATCGCCACCGCCGATGGCTCCACCGTCATCCTTGCCACGTCCACGTCCAAGTACTACGTTAGCTTTACGCGCGGTGACTCGTTCGCGCAGGCGACGGCGGCCTCGGTCGTGCCCGACTATGTCAACGCGGCCGTGTTCCTGGTCCCGCACGACAGGGACAAGGACGCGATTCTGGCCGTGGGCAAGCTGGCCACGTGCACGGACACAGGCGCATACGCCTGCCCGACGCAGCTGTTTGTCAAGGCCCCCACGACCAACAAGGTGTGGAAGCAGGTGACCGATCTGTCCGACGTGGTCGACTGCAAGTGGCTGGGCCCGATCGGGCTGGTGCAAGGCAGCAACGACGACTACTCATTTGCCTGCCTCGTCCGCAACAACGAGGCCCCCCTCTACAAGGTTGTGGTCGTGTACAAGCCCGGCGACGTCGAGGAGGCGGTGCTGCCCGCAGGCGTGATCGACTGGTTTGCCGGGCCGGGCTTCCTTGCCGCGACCGTGTTCCAAGCGGGCTCGGCCAATCTGCAGGCCGATCTGTACGTGTGGGGCTCTGACACGTCCTCGTTTGAAAAGGCGACCCTGCCCACGTACGCCGTCGTCGCGGCCAAGTACAACCGCCTGGTCAAGTCGTTCTCAAAGAACCTGATTGTGCTGGACGTGAACACGCTCACGGGCCTTGCCGCCGAGAACCTGCACCTTGGCGCGCTCTACACCTCTGGCTCTGTGGGCTCTGATTTCGTGTTCACCAAGGTGCTGAACTATGTCTACCGCACCCGGGACACGCAGGACGTGCAGCAGCTGCCGGGCATCGACGGCATCTTCATCGTCAACATTGTGGCCAACCCGAACGAGTACGCATCTGGGTCCACCGACGCCGTTGTGCACACGGCCGTCTCCTTTGACAACGGCGTTCGCTGGCAGCTGGTGCCTGCGCCTGCCACGGACGACCAGAGCAAGCCCGTGCGGTGTGAGATCTCGGCTGGTTGCTCGCTGCACCTGCACTCGTACACGACCACGACGCCCACGGGGATGCGAGCGCAGCAGATGGGGGCCATGGGCGCGATCGGAATGGCCATCGCCGTGGGCAACACGGGCAGTCAGCTGGGCGACTACAACGCGGGCGACACGTTCCTCACGACCAACGCAGGGCGAACGTGGACCAACATCCGCCGCGGGCCGCACCTGCACGCCTTTGCCGACAGCGGGGCGCTCATGGTCATCGTCAACGACAAGGACGCGACCAACCACGTGCGCTACAGCTACGACTTTGGGCTGTCGTGGCAGACGTTGTACTTCCTGTCTGGCGACCAGACCATGCGTGTGTCCATGCTCGAGTCCTTTGCGGACGCGACGGCGCAGCGCGTCATGCTCTTTGGGCGGCTCACGACGGATCCGGCGTTCCTGACGGGCGTGTCGATCGACTTTGGCAACCTGCACAGCGCAGACTGCAACGATAGGACCGACTTTGAGGCCTTTGTGCCCAGCGACTTCACCGGCCGATCGTGCGTGCTGGGCCACGAGGTCGAGTACAAGCGCCGCATCGCCACGCACCTGTGCTCGGTCAACGATCGCTACCTCCTGCCCACGCCCACGGTCGAGAACTGTGCGTGCTCCGCGGCAGACTACGAGTGCGACGTCGGCTTTGCGTCGGATGGGCTCATCGGGACGCCCTACAGCTGCGTGGCCGTGCTGCCCGGCATCCGTGACGAGCCCGCGCACTGCCCCAAGGGGACCATGTACTATGTGCCCTCGGGCTTCCGCAAGATCCCCATCGACACGTGTGACGGCAGCCTGTCCAACAGCGTGGACCTGACCACGCCCATCAAGCGTGACTGTGGAGCGACCTACGACGATCCCACCATGGCACCACCGTCAACGCCCACCCTCAAGCCCACCACCACCGTCAAGCCGGGCACGAGCACGCCGCCGCCCACCAACACGACTGGATCGAGTGGCACCGGGAGCCACCAGGGTGAGAACGCCGGGGGGCTCAGTGTGGTCATCTGGCTCCCCATCCTGCTCATCGCACTCGCAGTGGGCGGAGCTGCCCTGTGGTTCTACCGCAAGTCCATCCACAGCCTCCTCGGCAACTACGGCTATGTTCGCGTTCAACAGGAAGAGCCCGATGACCTTTCTTTGGACGACATGCAATTATAAGTCTTTTTTGTTTGTAAACAGTAGGAGAGGTTCGGCAACGAAGCCAAAAAAAAGGCAAAGA
>Ga0302233_10001178_pt1 | contig 18731 bp, 26 predicted proteins | sample II_Palsa_N3_1_FD_193516 | JGI IMG/M metagenome (GOLD analysis project Ga0302233, IMG submission 193516) | Peat permafrost microbial communities from Stordalen Mire near Abisko, Sweden - II_Palsa_N3_1 | ecosystem: Environmental > Terrestrial > Soil > Palsa > Peat permafrost | place: Sweden... | reverse complement strand
AAAAAAAAAAAAATTTTCAGTCAGTGGCTGCTGACTCGGAATGGACATTGCGAAGGCGGTGAGGGGCACGGGGCTTCTCGTGGGCCTGGTGGCTGGCCAGCGGCTCCTGTCGTTTGCGATGAACCAGGTATGCCTTGATTGCTTCCCAGCCGTGCGCTTGAACGTGCTCTAGGTGCTCCTGAGGTACACCAGGCCCGAGGTGTTTGGCGTCGTCGTCGTCGGCCTGGAGCTGTTCAAGGACACTGCGCTGTTTTTCGGGCGTGAGGTACGGACGGAGTGGAGGCTGCCTCTTACAGCCACTTGCGATGTATTAAGGGACTGCGACTGGCTCTGTTGCGGCACAAATCGCTTACGCAAGGCGACAAGAAGGGCCTGGCACTGATCGTCAACACGGCGTGGCTGGCGGCACCGCTGACCGCGCTCTTTGCCTTGCTGCTGGCGGTCCTGACGCTGGCGTACCAGCATCAGCAGCAGGACGACGAGGGCCACAGTGGCGAGTACTTTATGGCGCTGCTGATCTACAGCGTCTCTGTCGTGATCGAGGCGGCGTGTGAACCCGCGTACACGGTGGCCCAGAACCAGATGAACTTTGGCGTCCGTGTCACGTCCGAGGCGGTTGCTCTCGTGGCCCGATCTGCCGTCGCTGTCGTGTCGGTTGTGTGGGCCCGGCAAGAGCTGCTCGGGTTTGCATATGCCCAGCTCGCATACGCTGTGGCGTGCCTCGTTTGCTACTACGGTCATTTCTGGCTATGGCCAATGCCTATTGTGTCGTCCCCGCTCGATCTCACGCCTCACATCAGCGGCGACAGCGCACTGGACACGCCGACCCTCTCGCTCGCCTACTCGTTCACAAAGCAGTCGTTCCTGAAGCACATCCTCACGGAAGGTGATCGTCTGGTCCTGTCTCTGCAGAGTTCCCACTTTGACCAAGGGGTCTACGGCGCCGTAACCAACATCGGTAATTTTTTCCTGCGAAATACGTGGTATTTTATCTCTCTCATCAGGATCCCTGGCCGTGCGCGTCCTGTTCCAGCCGATCGAGGAGACATCCCGATCGCTGTTTTCAAAGTTGGCCGTGTCCGATGTCAAGGCGGCTCGCTCGGTAACCTGAACTGTCTTGAAAAACAAATTTTTGCTTATTTGATGAAATAGCTGTTGGTGACCGTATGCAAGGTCGTCACACTGGTCGGCCTCGTCTTTGCGTGCTTCGGGTCCAACTACACACATCTGCTCTTGTACACATTGCTGGGTTCTCGATGGGCAAACACAGATGCGCCGACCGTGCTCGCGTGGTACTGCGCCTACGTTCTGATCTTGGCGCTCAACGGAGTGACCGAAGGTGTTGCTTGTGTTGTGTAAACATTCCACTGACCAAAAAAAATTTTTATTTATTTTAAAATAGCGTTTGTCTATGCGATTGCGACCAAGCAGCAAGTGGGCGATATCAACTATCTACTCGTGGGCTTCTCTGCCGTCTTTGCCGTAACGGGATTTGTCTGTGTTCATGTAAGCAAGACCAGATATATCATCCGACCAAAACAATCCTACATAGTACTTTGGAACAACGGGCCTGGTCTTTGCCAACTGCGTCAACATGGCCCTCCGAATCGCCTACTCGGTCTACTTTATTGGGCACTTTTTCGGCTCCTCCGGTTCAGTCCGCCTCGGTGATCTGCTGCCTCGATGGCCCGCGGCCGCTGCATTTGTGGCCTCGTTTATTGTCCTCAAGATCGTGTCCACAACGGCATTGCATCCAGACGTCTTTGTGGATCCGTTTGGCGCGCCAGTGCGTATGCAAACAGCCGCCTACGTCGCCCTCGGAGGCCTCCTGACGTTGACGACGCTGCTCGTCCTGTACAGGTCGGAGCGACAACTGATCGATGACGCCCGTCGACTGGTGGCGGCTAAGAAGGCCGACAAGAAGGCCGAGTGAAAAAGGAGTATAGCGACACGGTTGATTGTACATTTTATGAAATACATCAAGGAAGGACGGAGAGGGGCAAAGGGAAAAGAGAGAGAAAGAAAAAAAAAATAAGAGGGGTACTGCGCACTCACAGAGCAAGGTGTATATATATATATATATTCAGAGGGGTGGGCGAGTGGGGAGCCAAAGGAGATTTCATAGTAATTCAGATCATGCCGGCCTATATATTGTTTTTCTCATCGTAGTTTGGCCAAGCGAATCTGGTCGTCGTATGCGAGGGCCACCTAATGTGAAAGTTTTTGATTACCAACAAATTATCTTCAAAACACGTACAGTGTTGGAAAAGCCAGGACACCAAGCAATCTGGTTTATTGGCGCTTCCAGGCGCAACGACGTGACCGGCGGAGAGTTGGCGTCGCGTAGGAGCTGCGACAGATCCCATACATTTGCAATTCCGTCGTCGCCGACCGAGCAGAGCCGTGTTGTCGACGTAGGATCCCATGCTATCGCGTTCACCGGTTGAGCATGGGCGCGCGGTATCTCGACCACGGCCTCGGTTGGATCACGCACATCGACAATGACAATCTTTCGCAAGTCCATGCCAAACGTCGCAATGTAGTTTGTGTCTGTGTGTGGGCAAGTCATGGTTATGCTTACTGCAAACAAAAAGTACGGCGGGTACCAAGGCGATTCCAGGCTACCCGTAGAAGAGGTACGTTGTCTGTCGTTTCGAGGAGAATGGTGGAATGCTCCAGATTTCTGTGCCCATGCGGTTGGTTGACGGGAAAAAAAAAAAACATCGCATATACCTCAAGTCAAACATGCGCAAGGACCCGTCAGCACCCACCGAGGCAAACAGGTCAGGGCTGTGCGAGAACGAAATGTCAAACACCTCGCGGTCATGCGCGATCAGTTGCGTCACAGGTTGTGCCTTCTCAATGTCCCTGCATGCAGAATTCTCTTTAATCAATAAAACAAACCAAGGGGGGCGGCCCAGCATCATACCAAATCGTGCATGTCGTGTCGATGCTCGACGTCCCGATCAGGTTGTGGTTGATGGGATTCCAGTCGAGCGAGGTCAGTGGAGCAGCCGTTTGGGTGTTTTGTGTGGCCTGGAGAAGCAGTTTAGCAGGTTTATCCCCAATAGCAAAGGACGTACGTTTGTGAGCACGGCACGCTGCTTCCCCGTCGAGCCCTCCCACAGCCGCAAGTGGTCGCCCGTTGTCGCAATGGTCCCTGCGGACTTTGGGAAAACGAGAGAGCGTCAACAAAGCGCAATGATAACAGAAAATTACCTTGCTGTTGGCCGGCGCCCACTGGATCTTGGTCGGGGGGAACGGGTGGTCAAGCTCGGCCTCCTTCACGGCCTCGCCGCTGCCGCCGTTGGTCAGGCGCACAACCTGGACCTGATTTGTTTATGTTTTTTTCCCTCGTTCAATCTCGGTTGTGACTTTCCGCGCCTCCATACCTTGTTGCTGTACGTCTCCAGAAAGCTGCCCACGGCCAGGCGTACGGTCCCGTGCGGGTAGCCACTGGCCGTGGTCGCAGACATGCCGTAAATGGGGTAGGGTGCCTGCCAGTGCACGCCATTCGTTGCTGACGAGCTTGATGAAGCCATCGGTGACGTCACGAAATTTTTGAAACACGCTTTTCGTTTTTGCTGCCACAGCTGAGCAAACCTGTAAAACCACAGTACGTAATTCAGAGTTCAACTGCTTCAACAAGAAATGGGACGGGCGTGAGAGAGAAGGCAGAGGATGACGAGCAAGAGGTGGCGCTGCCGCGGCTCAGACCGGTTGGCGATGGGAAGGAACCCTGTTGCAGAGCCGGGCGCAAAGATCATGAGCTTTGGGCGAGGAGCCGGCCTTGCCTCACCTGGATAATGACGTGGATAGACTAGAGCACTGGGCGTTGTCGTCAAAGGATGCGTTGTCGTCAAAGGATGCGTTGGAGGCGGCGGCGGCGGCGGCGGTCGAGGAGCACGGGGCCGGCTCGGATTAAACTCGCGCAGCATGGCCTTGATGGAGCGGTTCTTTGGCTGGACGCGAGGACGATCGCCCGGAGTTCCGTCGACAAAAATGCCCTCTTCCACGTAGACGCCACCCGACTGTTGCAGCAACGTGGGCGGGAGCGGTCGTTGTGCGCCCTGCTTGCACTGGTTGAGCACGTCGACGCTAGCACCGCAGGTCAAGAGAAGAGACGTGATGTCGTCGTGGCCGTACTCGTGGCTGAGGATGATGGCCTCGTTGCCAAACGATGTCGCCTTGGCACCTCGCGCGAGCAGCGCCTGCACAATCTCCAGGTGGCCCCGCCAGACGGCCACTCGCATCGCGTGGCTCTGGAGTGCGTGGGCGTTCCAGCCATTGTCGAGCAGAAACTTGACGAGGTCGGTGTGCCCATGGTAGGCCGCGCGACTGAGGGCCACGTTGTCCGTGGAGCGCGCCAGCCCGCGATCGAGGATCAGCTTTGCGATCACGACGTCGCCGTTGTCGGCCGCAAACTGGAGCGTTGTCGCGGCCGCGAGGTGCAGGATCGGGTCACAGCCTAGCGACCGGGCGGCAATCGCGACGGGCAGTGGCTCGGTCGACCGCCACCGCGGTCTGGGTGGACTGACGCCGTGGTCCAGCAGGAGCATGAGAATGTCGATGTGGGCGTGCTGCACACTGAGGTGGACGCACTCCATGGCGACGCGGTTCTCTGGGGCAGCAGCCCCGCGCTGGCAGAGCAGGCGCACAATATCTGTGTAGCCGTGCGTGACGGCGGCACGCAGCACCTCGCCCTGCCCCGCGTGGATGTTGGCGCCGCGCCCGATCAGCAGCGACACCGCCTCCATGTACCCCTTCGCGGCCGCTTGGACCAGAGCCGCCTCGGTCACGGTCGCGCCCGCGTTCAACAGCACACGCATCACGTCGACATCGCCAAGCTCTGCCGCGAACCGCAGCGGCCACCCGTCAAACTCGTCCGGGTTGGCGCCGTTAGCTAGGGTCGCCTGCAGCAGCGCCAGTCTCGCCTGGACAAAGTGCTGCTTGATCGCCTCGGAAGAGAGCTTTTTGCGACGCGACCACGTCCTCCTCTCGATCCTCGGCGGCTGGGTCCAGTTGGGTTTGTGGTAACGTCAATTGCATCGCTACCCGGCGGGAAACGTACGGTTTGGTGCGTCTCGTCAAACTGCAGTGCGATGATCGGCTCGAGGAGCGAATGGGAGGCCCCTCCGATCTGCGAGTCCCAGTCGTGTGCATGCGACAGTTTCGTCTGCCCACGCCGCTTGCGCCCTCAATAAACAACGAAAAGACCCCAAAGCGTACCGGATGGAGCCGATGGAACTCGACGAGCGTGAGCAGCTTGGGCGCGTGGAAGGCGAGCCGACGCAGCCGCAGCAGCTTGCGCCAGCAGTGACCGAGGTCGTCCAGGCTCTTGTGGCGCGCAATGTCGCGCAGGACCGGTGCGGTCGACGTCAGCGCGTACATCCGAAAGCACGTCGCCTGTAGTGCCGCGGCGCTCTCGGGATCGCGCACGGCCGCGAGCACGTAGATGCACTGCAGGACTTCGACGGGGAGGTCGAGCAGCATGGAGGAGAGTGTGGAGAAATGCCAGAATCTGGCATATTTATGTAAACACATGTCAGGCAGCGGCAACGACACACACGGCGCCTTTGACGAGAGCGAGGTTGAACACGTGTTTGTGGCGATCGGCGTGCCGTTCATCGTGCTGTACGCGAACACTCTGGCAGGGAAAATGCTGAACGTGCCACAAACACAGATGGACTGTCGTGACACCAATCTTTATGGCCGTGGTGCTGCGGTCGTGCGGAGGCAAGGCATCGCTCAAACGCGATAGCAGGTTCTTCAGGCAGAGCCCCGTGTCGTCGTTCTTCTGGATGTTTTGGCTCCTTATCGAGTTTGGCCAGGTGAACTGGTTTTCGTTCATCGAGGTCGTCGACTGGCCTGGGCAGCCGCTGCTAGACTTTTTCAACGTGTTTATGGTAACACCCAGCGGACGAAGCAAGGGCTCAAAACTAAGGTTACGTATAACAACATACAGCTCTACTACGACATCCCCTGGGAGGCTTGGTTTTGGATCTACGCCTGCATCGCCATCGTCATCCTCTCGATTTGCTTGGGCCTGATGTGCTGCTGTGACGGAAGTGGCGACGACATCATGGGCATCACGGCCTTTGTGCTGATGGTCATGATCCCCATCTTCCAGCCGGCAATGTACCGCATGGTCCAGGCACTCACGTGCACCTACCCGATCGGGGAGGCGCCCTTCTTGGATGCGATGCCAGACATGGAGTGTTGGCAGGTAGGGACCAAAACAAAAATATTTTAGTCTGGAATCTGACGAGGGGAGGGAAAAAAAGGGCCTGCACATCCTGTACGTCGTGTTTGCCTGCCTTGTCGTTGCCGTCTTCTACCCAGTCATCACCGTGATGATGTCGCTCATGCTGGCGGGGCGGAATGTCGCCTCGATCTGGGTCGTGTTTGCGATTATGCAGTTCAAGATGGTGCAGGTATCTAGCAGTTCTTTGACATGACCTCTCTTTTTTAATTGAATGGGATCAGGTCGTCGTCGGGGCGCTGTTCAAGACGTACACGTTGGGTGTATTGCTCGCAATGATGTTTATCAACCTGCTCTTTGTCATCCTATCCTTTGTGGCGCCCCATCTCCATGTCGTCGTCAACATGATCCGACTGCTATCGTTCTCCATGGTACTGACGCGCTGTCTTCACTATTTACTTTTTTATTTATTTATCTTACAAAAAAGGCAACTTGGGCAACCATCTGCATCCTCATCCAACTTGGCGTCAACGATCCAAACAGCTGGGTCGGTGTGATCCTGTTGATCGTTGGATGGGTCCTGCTGCCCATTCTGTGTTTCTTCCTTTGGAGGTGGCTCAAGAGCAAGGCCGCAACGTCTGCAGCGAGCTCTGGCCTCCCACTCGCATCGGCGCCATCATCGCCACCCCCACCACCCCCACCGCCAGGCCCTGTCATTGTCTCTGCCTCAGCCAGCGCCAGTGCCAGTGCCAGTTCAGCCCCTGCTGCGGCCCCGGGCCCGGTCGTTGTCATACAGCACATCCACGTCTCCAATCCACCACCGCCTTCGCCGCACTATCACTACCCGCCACCGTCGCCGAGCGCGCCACCCAGGCCGAGTGTCCCGCCCGTGTTTGCGGTCCCACCCCCAGGACTGTCTGTCCATTCTGCCTATCCTGTTGACGATTAGTCCTTCCGATGTAGCCCGCCGAGCCGCCTTTCATCTGAACTGAAAAAAAAAATTTTTTTTTCTGCATCTTTTTCTGTCATGGACGACCAACAAAGTGGAGCACTGCTGACCAGCCGCGTCGCGCAGCTTCGACTGCAGGCCGAAGGCGCGTTGTTTGCCGTCGACCCAGCGGCGTTTCTGGAGGCGCGGCCCCGCTCGCTGATTGGACGGACGGTGCGGTCCGTGGTGGACTGTCCCCCGCTTCGCCCCGCAAAAGCCAGCATCGAGGAATTGGTCAAGGAACTGCCGCGGCTGTCAACGGCCATCCGGACGAGTATGCGTCGCAACGTCGCGCACTCGACCCAGGTGATGCTCGCGGGCATATGGGCGTTTGTGCAGCAGCAGCAGTTTGACTGGGAGGATGGCGAGGATGTGGACCAGACAGAGGGTCACGACCACGACGGAGACACTGTCCTCGAGGCCCTGGGCATCCTTGTAGACTCTACGACGACGACCTCAACCGCAGCAGCAGCAGTAGCAGCAGCAACGGGGTCAGCAACAACAGCAGCTGCAGCAACAGAGGGACCGTTGCGAAAGTTCTTTAGCCGGTGGAGCCAGGCATCGACGACAGCATCGACTAGACGCCGCAGCGCCTCGCTCCCCCTCAGCCCGGATCAACCGCCAGCAGACAAGCCTCTGCCGCCCCTCCCATCGACCCCGCTCGCGCTACCAGCGGCCGTACCAGTGGCGACAAGATCGCTGCAGGACACGCGCAAGTCACCGACCAAGATGCATCGACACCAGTTCATGGTAATAACTGAACGTTGTAATTTATTTATAGCTCTTTCGTAGGTCCTGTTCAATGCTGTGCTCAAAGACATTGAAACAAGCGGGGAGTGCGGTGTCGGTCGTCTGTTCAAAGTCATCAAAGCAGCGCCGACCCTCGACACCTTGCCAACAGCCTACAAGGATTTCTTCTTGGCATCTTTCCAGGTACCTCCCACGCTTTCCTTATTATGCACCGAGTCTTTTTGATGCTTTCAAAAGATCATCGCACCCAAGCTGCCTGCAATCATGAACGACGACCGCAAGCGCGACATGCTGCGCGAGCTCATGCAAAAATTGCCACGCAGAATCATCCTCAGCGTCTTCCGCTGGACCAATCCGATAGCAATGACCTCGCGGATCGTCAGCTTGTTAATGAGTAAGCCCTTTGGCACCAAGACGCTCCTGCAGCGCGTCGTCATGACCCTCACAGGCGTCAGTCGCACCAAGGAGGAACTGCGCCTTGCCACCGAGGCCGTGCCAAAAAGCCTGCGCCCCGTCGTCCACCAATTTGTCAACGCCTGGATGCATCAGCATCCTCCCACTTCGGTACTACCCTTTTTTTTCCCCCCGATAGTTACTCGTTTATTTAAATTTTTTTTTTGTTTTTTGTTTTTTAGGACGAGGAAACGGAAGCAGTGATGACCGTGGACGACATTGCAAAGGTGTTTACAAAATGCACCAGCAAGATTTCCGATGAGATCATGATGGCGTGCTTCCGCATGGCGTCTCTCGAGGTGAGGCAGCGGGAAAAACTCGACTATGTCGAGTTTATCGGCTCGCCGACCATGACGAAAGCCATCAAGGAGCTTCTGCCGGTCCTCCAAAAGCCCTTTGTCGAAATGTACTCTGCAGGCAACCTCTACGACCTTGTGAGCGCTGCCATGGATCTGCTCCAGTGGATCGTCGACACTGGCGATCGCAGCGACATCACACCCGTCGAGAAGCTAAAGCAGTACAACGTCAGGGCCGCCCACATCCGCGCGATCACCTATGTGTACCTCCACCAGCTGTTTTCAAACGATAAAGGCATGCTGCACGAACTCCTCCAGTGGATGCACGAGCAGTGGAAGACGGCCGACAGGTACAGCGGCATCGATGATGCCCTTGCTTCGGTACTATTTATTATTATTTTTTTTCCCTCGGGTGATCATTTTTTCTGAATAAATTTTTAAAATAGATGACAGATTCCGAGCGCAAACGAATAGACAAGCACGTCCATGAGCTGGCCCGAGTCTATGCCGAGGGACTCCATATTTCTCGTACGTGAGCCCAAACTTGTAGCGAGTAGAGCTGAACATTTTTTTCCCCAGGCCAACCGCCCGTCGAAGCACTAATCAAGCTGACGGGACAAGTGTCGGCCCTGTGCGAGACCACCGAGATGAGCAAATAAATTTTGATTATCATGTCAAGCTAAATTTTGATTATCATGTCATGCTAAATTTTGACTACGAGCCCTAATACATCCATCAGTTCACTTTTATCGCTTGAGGGGTCGCTTCGGCTTGGGGAAGTTGAGGGGCACCTGGAGACGGAGCATTTTGCATTTTGCGGGCGATGGCGCAGAGGACGATGCGGCTGAGGGACCTTCGGCCGATTCGGTTGTGTCCTCCTCGAGCTTGAAGCCATTGTCCCTGTTGCCCGTGAGGTAAACCATGGTGCACCCGAGGTTGCGCAGCTTTTCCACAACCCTGGAGAGTAAAAGAGACCTGTAAGTTGAATTATCGCTTCCACCAAAACGCACTTTGAGCGCTCAATCTTGAGGTCGGGGGCAATCGAGAGCGGGTCGATGGTGAGGTCGCGCTCAATGAAGAGGCAGAGCACAAGAATGTACGATGCAAGAAGATCCTTCTTGCGAGCCGACATGACGTACTTGACAGCACCGCCGTTGTTGCCGGAAACATCCTCCTGCTTCTCCAGGTAGAGGCTGTAGAATCGGCTGAGCACAGATTTTGGCACGTCATTGCCGACGCTGTTGTGGACCTTGTCCTCGTTGTCAAAGTGGCGAATAAACCAAAACCTTGAGTTCAAAAAAGAGATATTTTTTTAAAAAAAAAAAACGACAAGTGGGAAAAAAAAGAAAGAAAAGGAAAAGTTTTGTACACCAGCTCTCTTTCGACACGCCCATGGAAAAGCATAGGGTCAATGCCGACTTTTTTTGCACAGTGTTTTTGTCTTTTGGTATCCCACCACTCCGTTACTCTTCATCCACTGCAAGGGGGGAAAAAATTTCCCCCCTTGCGGACAACAAGCAAGGGCAAGAAGCCGTAGCAACCTGCCCCAATGGTGGTTTGTTCTTTCTTTCTTTATCCCCGGAAAATAGAAGAGTGACGGAAAATAGAGTGCACCCAGTTACCTGATCATATAGGTGAGGTACAAGAGCTGCTTCAGCTTCCGTTTGTCCTTCTTGGACGCATCGACCATCTGCTCCAGGTGCTTGAGCACATACTCTGGGTACCTGTCAAATACTCCTCTTTTTTAAAACGGCTTCTTTTAGTCCAATACCTTCGGCTCTGCTTGAGCTCGTTGAACGAGTCGCGATTGAGCTTGAGCCAGTTCTTGACAAAGAGGTCGTTATACTCCTCTGGAGTGATGACTATGTATGATTATTAATAAAAGAGAAAAAAAAAAAGGAAGGGAATGGTCAGTACTATCGTCAAAGTTGTAAATCTCGTCGGCACGCTCAGCATTCTCGTTGAACGGTGGGATGGGGCGATCCAACTGCATTTCCAGAGTGATTTCATCTGTGGCGAGCAATTTTTTTAAATTGGTTTTTATTCCTAAGGAAACATACCCATGGAGGGGAGCTCCTCTGCTTTGGTGATGATTGTGTCCTCGATGAGTCCTGCAATGGACTTGAGGGACGTGACATCGATCTGGCCAGGGAACAATTCTTTCAAATAAGCTGCGAAACGAAATGGGAAATTCCATACATGATTGCGCTCGATCGCACGGATCGCCTGCTTGACCTTTTTGGTACCGAAAGTCTCACCGAGGATGTTTCTTCGCTCGGCAAACTGCAAGGGATTCAATGTCGATCAGCAAACGGCAACAACGGAAAACCAAGGTCGTACCGTTTGGTCGACCTTTTCGGGTGCAGAGACGTTTGCGAGCGCCTTGACCTCTGTGCGCAAGCTGAGCACCTGCGCATCGACCACGGTGACCTGCTTTGTCTGCGGGTTGTACACGCCAACGGCATAGCTAGGCAGTGGAACAAAACTTCAGCACGGGAAAGAACGAGGGCCATACTTGACAAGCGAAGACGAGGCCGCCTCGTCGGCATAGTTGTTTGCGAGGAGGACGGTCGTGTCCAGGTCGGCAATGAGAGCGCGGGCGCGAGGTCCGTCCCTGGCGTCGCGCTTCTTGTAGGCCTTGAAGGTCTTGGAGTGGTCCAGGAAACGAGCGCGCTGCGTTTCGGTCAAGGGCACGAGGTAGGGGCCAGCAACGTCCTCGCCGCGTTTTTCCACTGGCGCAACGATCTGCACGTCCACCAGGCCGTGCTGTGACGCCGCGGACGAGTCGTCTTCTGCTGCGTGCTTTCGCTTTGCGGCCGAGCCACGTGGCTTTTCTGCCATCTTTTCTCGATTTGTGAAGTGCGCGGCCCTGCGAATGGAGTGGACTGTGATCCTGTGAGCAGTTGCACGTAAACGTCTCCAGGTGACTCAACTCGCTGACGATGTAGGCGCGATCCGCACCAAGTGGTCGAGTACAATCGAGGCGGGGCGGGCAACGATGTCATGGCGGTCCGGAGGCGGTCGATTTCCGCGCAAGGAGTCGCTGATGCGGAGGATGAAGATGATGACATTGCCTCGTCGTCGTCCGCGGCGGCGGCGGCAGCAGCAGCAGCAGGAGCAGCTGCAGCAACATCGAGTGCAGCGACGACCGGAGAAAACACGTTTGATGCTTGCCCACTGTGCCATCAGCGACTGCCCTCACGAAGGCGTTATTATGAGGAGGATGAAGATGACGAGGACGGAACCAACTTTGGATCAAACGTATTCCCCTAACGCACACCCGATCGTGCGTGCGGTCTGACCAGTGCATCTTTGCAGACTTTCATCGACCAAAACTACTTTCGGCTGCTCGGAGACTGGAAAAGGTCCGAATCAGTCGACTCGTCAAGGCCACCTTCGCCTTTGCCCTTTGGCGGCGTGTCGTCGTCGTCCCCGACATCTCCCAGTCTGGACGACAAGTATTTCAACCAGGGGGTACGCTGCGCTTTCGATTGTATCTCACTGTTTCAGTGACCACATTGCTACGTAGTATTATGCAAAGTTTTTCCGCGAGGAGACGCTGCTGGGTCGCGGCCTGCGAGGATCGGTCTACCTTTGTCGACACATAATGTACAATGTCCTGTTTGGTCAGTACGCGGTCAAGAAGGTTCCCGTCGGCCACAACCCCGTGTGGCTGCTGCGCATGCTCGAGGAAGTGCACACGCTCGAGCAGTTCCAGCACCCCAACGTCATCTCGTACAAGCACGCCTGGCTCGAGAACCACCAAGTGTCCAAGTTTGGGCCCGAGGTGCCCGTGCTGTTTATCCTGATGGAGTTTGCCTCGGGCGGGACCCTGGATGCGTACCTGTGCCCCGAGGAGATCCAAGAGACGGCGCCAACGCCGACACGGAGCGCGCGACGGCAGCGGATGCAACAGCAGCAGCAACAGCAACGGCGTTATCTGTCCGAGGATCGCATCTGGTCCATGTTTGTAGACGTCGTCAGGGGTATCCATCATCTGCACGAGCACGGCCTGCTCCACCGCGACCTCAAGCCCAACAACCTCCTGCTGCGCCTGTCCGAGCAGTCAAACGAGAGCCCTCCGTGCGTGATGATCTCCGACTTTGGCGAGTCGGCGCTACTGTCCCGCCAAGGCGATCAAAGCTTGAGATCGGGCAACACGGGCACGCTCGAGTACATGGCCCCCGAGCTTCTGCAGACCACCGGAGGCGAGTACACGTCGCTCCACACAAAGGCGAGCGATGTCTGGTCCCTCGGGCTCGTCCTGTTTTACTTGTGCTTTTCCGCACTGCCCTTTCGCGAGAACATGGACGTGGACCGCCTGCGCGACGAGATCCTCCAGACACGCGTGCTGTAAGGTCGATTCATAAAATACAAATGCTTCTAACTGTATTGTTATTACAGACCGTTTGACCCGATGAGCTCGCCCGTCGTGGCGGAGCGCATCGTGCCTATTTCACCTGCATTGGCGGCCCTCCTCCGTCTGATCCTCGTCCCCGATCCTGCCATGCGCCCTCCCACCGACATGATCCTGGCCATCTGCCTCTCCCACGACGTGGCAATCGCACCCGCCGTCCAGGTACGATTCCCGTACCGAAAACCGGCAGAGTAACGATTTTTCCCCCGACTCAGGCGCTCAGTCCCAGAGGACAAAGAGCTTCAGTCGGCGCAGAAGGTACAAGTACTGGAGGCCAGCCTGTGCAGCTGCGCCTCGATCGTCTCCTTCGCTCCTCGTCAGTGCGTCCGCCTGCCTCGATCACGTCAATGTCCACCGCCAACCTGGTCGAGACGATCGCCCTTCCCCGTGCAAAGGAGAGGAGACGTCGGATACGTCTTGCCCGCGACTATCTCGACCTCGCGGTGTCGGTGGTTGCTGCCCATGCCTTAGGAGCCTTGGCGATCTCGATCGTGGCCGTCGCAGAGACGTTTGTTCGTGCGTCCAAAATCAACGTCCATCCGTCCATCCTGATCGCCTCCTCTGTGGTGCGAATCGCCCTAGCCATCGCCCATGTGACCGACCTCCACGGCGACCTCCTCGGAGTTTCCTTGTGCGCCCTCCTAGTTCTCCTTTGTGTTACGCGCTTGTACCAATGATGATTCCTGGGTTTGCTGCGCTTGCGTCCTCCTTTTTCGACGTCACCTGTTGGGTCCACGTTTTATTTTTTCGTGTGCGGAGAGCAAGAGAAGATGGTGCACGTGCCGGGCAAGTCGCTGCTCGCCGCCGTCGCCGTCGTGCTTGCCATCCTTACCGTTGCAACCGCAAAGGTAGGACTAAATAAAATTTTTTTTTCAAACAAAAGTGACACATTTGGTGTACGTAGGCAACCCCCTTGTCCTACGAAGGCACGACCAAGAGCTCTGGAACGGACGTGCTTGCCAAAGTCACAGCCGACGCCGAGTTGTCCGTCCTCGGTGTCATCAACAATGCCCAGTACTTGTTCCAACTCAGCCTGCTGACGGCATCGGTCAACGACTTGGACGTTCCCTCGGCCATTGTACGCTTTGGCCGCGATCGCACTGGGCTCATCACCGGCATCCAATACCTGAGCCCCGAGAACGAGGCCGCCAACAACATCCTCGCGGCGATCGTCGAGCTGCTGGGTACGCAGGACCACACGGGCAACGTGGTCGAGCAGGCCGTGAGGTACGTCTCACAACGACAGTCCCTGGCTCACGCCGTCGCCGTTCTAGTGGTCTCCGTCACGTCGTGTACGGAGCGGCACAGCAGCAGTCGCTCGTTGGCTCGTTCTCGTCGCAGGCCTATGTCTCGTTTGCGCCTGGCTCCAATCTGGACGCGTCCGGTTCGGCTGTGTTGCAGTTCATCGGCTACAAGCGCGTGGACCACTCTGCCGACCTCGCCCAAGTCGTCCGCATCGTCTCCGAGACGACGTTCACCATGCCCGAGAAGCCCATGGTCATGTCGGCCAAGGTCACGTTTGGCCAGCCCGAGGACGGTCTGCGATACCGCTACGACAACACCGAGGCCACCGATGCGCCCGCCCTCGTGCCTCTTGTTCGTGCCATGGACAGTGCCTACGCGCCCGCATCAACAGAGGCCAACGACGATCTGGTCCGCGGCACCATTGAGACCCTTCGCTGGGGCGCCAACGTCGCCGCAGGTGACAACCAGGCCTTCTACAAGGTACCGGCTGTGACGGCTTTATTGTTTCTTACCCACCAAGATTTTTCATAGGCCTTGTCCCAAATCGTGACCGAAATCCGGCGCTCGTCGCCCAACGCGATGGTCCAGGTTGTCGCGGCGATCGGCGCGGCCGACCTCAAGGTGAACCAGCACGTCGCCTCTGCCCTCGTGGCCATCCCGCACGTCTCTGCCTCGCTCCTCGTCCAAAAGCTGCTCGAACAGGCGATCTCCACTAGCGACGAGGTATGCTACGAAGCCCAATGAGTTCTAATGCTTGTCTTGTTTCAGAAAACCGCCGCCACGCTCTTGTCGGCCCTCCACTTTTCCAAGATGCCCACTCTTTCCCTGGTTGACACTGTTTCCGATCTTGCCGCGCCCATTCAGTCGTCTGGGCTCTCAGCCCTTATCTCCAACCTCGCCGCCCTCACGCTCGGATCGCTGGCCAAGCGCGTGCCTCTGGATCGCAAGGAGCGCGTGCTCAAGCCCTACCGTGACACTCTTTTCTCAGCGGTAAATGAACGTTGTTTTTTTATGAATTAAATAATTAAAATCTGTATCACGATAGGACGCAACCGAGGCACAGACTGTCCAGGCAATCTACGTTCTGGCCAATGCGGGTGACATCGAGACGATCGTCTCTGTTCTGATTGCGTCCAGCAAGCTCAGCCCCGTCTGCCGTCTGGCCGCCGTCCGCAGCCTGCGCGACTCTTGGGATGTGGCTGGCGTTGCGGATGCGATCAAGTACTCTGTCGAGACCATGCGATCGGTGAAAGCGTGGTCCGATCTCTCTGACCGGATGCGTGCCGAGCTGGCCATCAACCTCGATCGTCTCTCGTACGGCCGTGCTCCTGCCGCAAGCAAAACGCCTGCGCTGGTGGCGATCCGCTCGGCCCTGCTGAACGAGGACGAAGACAACTACATCACCTCACAGTCGAGCGTGTGGAACGACACGAGCGATCCCCTGTTTGACCTCGTCGACGTGCCCTCGAATCGCCAGCTCGACGTCGACCTGTACCCAGAGTACAATGCTTTCCTCATGGCCAACATGTTTGGACGCGACAATTGCAACTTCCGCCTGGCAGGAGGCGCGTTTGCGGGCTCTGGTGCCGACGGTTGTCTCGCCGGCAACTTCAAGGTCTTTGACAAGATCTACATGGACTCGCACTTTCTCAACTCAAACTCGGTCCTGGCCGACCTCTTTGTCTACAGCTACACGCTCGACAACACGGTATTAAAAATATTTTTATTTATATTTATTTATTTATTTATTTATTTGTTATTTTCTTCTCTAGTTTAATTCGCGCCTGTACGTCTACGTCGCCGGTCATGTCATCCTGGACATGTCGCTCAACATCGACTGCCAGGAAAACGTCCTCGATCTGTTTGACGCCGACCTCGTTCTGATTGATGACGAGGCGTCCTATCCCATCGACGGCGGTGTGGCCTATTTTTCTGCTCGCATCGTCTACAGCCTTTATCTTTCCACCTCGTACGTTCGTGGAGGCAAGAACTCACTGCTCAATTTAAAAAGTTTTCCCTACTCAGGTACCGCCTCTGCTTCCTCAGAACTCTCGAGCCGTACGTGGGCCTTGAGCTCAAGGCCGATTTCGACATGGACCTGGCGTTTGAGGCTTCGCTCGAGCTCATCAAGCTGCGGCGCACAGGACTCACATTGGACTCGTTCTTCCAGGTAAAAAATAAAAAAATAAAAATTAAACTAACAAAATATTCACAGTACACTGTTGGACCCGCCACCAGCCTCGGATCACACAACAGTACCGGTACAGTCGTCTGCGAGGCCTGCATCGGCGTGTACGAGAGCACCGAGGACAGCTTTTTCCATGTGGACTCGTTCAAGCAGACCCGCGATGGTCGCGATTGGGCCCCCGTCGAGGTCCGCGAGCTCTTTCACTATGACATGAATGGCACTCCGACGCACCCGGTCGTCGAGGTCTGCACGCCATAGTCGCTATCATACGGATTTCAAAAACAAAAACAAAGTAATACTTACTGAAAAAATCGCAACGAATCTCGTCACCCTGGCAAGCCATGGGTTTTACAGTGGTTTCCCGTGACTGTGTGAACGAATGGCAGCAACCGCTGTGCCCGCCAACAAGGTCGTCGCGAGCCCGCCGCGCAGCAACCTCTTTCGGGATTTCGTTTTGGTACATCTAGAATGAGAGAGGAGTACGTGTTTGCTAACGCAACAACCCCGAATAGGGAGGCATTGCAACGGTATTAAACGCACGAGGAACCAACTTAAAAAAAAAATGCGCAGTGCTTTGCGGTGACGTTCACCAACCCGATGGACGTCGTGAAGACGCGGCTGCAGCTACAGGGTGAGCTGATGCGCCGTGGCCAGTTTGTCAAGCACTACAACGGGGTCTTCCACGGCACGTACGTCATCTTCAAGCAAGAAGGTACCGTGAACGGCCTGCTCGGTTGTGGACTTAAACGCGAGATACCGCTGGCAGGGATCGTCGCTTTGCAAAAGGGCCTCACAGCTGCGTGGATGTACCAAATCGCGATGAACGGGACGCGGCTAGGCAGTTACGATGCGCTCAAGCGACTCGTGGCGTCGCAGGGACAGGGGCACGAGAAAATGTTTTTCGTGCAGGTGGCCCTGGGCGCAATGTCTGGCGTCACGGGCGCGTTTGTGGGCTCGCCGCTGTTTCTGATCAAGACGCGCTTGCAGAGCGCCGGCGGCCTCGTGGGTGTCCAGTTTGCATACTCTGGTATGTGATTGGAGTCGATCCACCGCCAATAAGGGAAAAAAAAAAAAAAAAACATTCAGGATTTGTGGACGCGTTCACGAGCGTCGCCAAGCAGGGTGGCATTCGTGGTCTGTGGAGCGGTGCCGGGGCGGCCATGCTGAGGACGGGCGTGGGATCGGCCTGCCAGCTGTCCACGTACGACCTGACCAAAGCGATTGTGATGTTCGAGTTTGGTGTGCCCGCGGGAATCCAGGCCAACGTTGCGGCGGCACTCACGTCCGGTCTCGTCCTCGCCACGGCCATGAACCCGTTCGACGTCATCAGCACCCGTCTCTACAACCAGGATCCCAAGGCGCCCGTCTTCAAGGGGTACGAACAATAATTTTCTTTTATTGCTCACGCATATCCTGAGTTAGACCGATTGACTGCCTCATCAAGACGTGGAAGACCGAGGGCGTCCTGGGCTTCTTCAAGGGCTGGGGGGCCCACTATTTCCGCATCGGTATCCATTCTATTTACTTTACTTTATTTATTTATTTTATTTATTTTATTTATTTTATTTATCCAGGTCCGCACACGGTCCTCACATTTACCAGCTGGGAGCTCTTGAAAGAGTGGGCATCCGTTCATTGGCCTGTGGAATAGGACGCCAGAATTGATGATGGATTTTCAAATGTCGATAAAAGCTGTTAAGCTTTCGACTAAGCTTTATGATGCAGGTTTTTTGGGGGTCCTAAGTCAGGGCCGCCTCGCTATTTGCGCGTGTGCTGTTGTCCCTTTTCCTGCTTTGCTCTCGTGTCCCTTCTTCTTCTGCACGTCGTCGACGGACCCAACTCATTACTCCACTCCCTCGCGCTCTCTCTCTGGCGCACGCCACATCGTTCCATCGAGTTCTCTTTGTGTGGTCTCACTGGATCGTTCTGTCGCCTTCCCCGTCCAATCGCTCCAACGAACTGAATTCGTCAGGCACATATTTTTTAATCCGATTTCTTCCTTCTTTCTTTCTTCAGTTCTTCGTCACTGGCGCAGTCGACTAAGATTTGGCGAGGTTACTAACCGACGCTCTCCTAGTTCAAATGTCGTCCAAGCGTACACAAAAGGAGCCGTTCCCGGAGGACGACCTGCTTGTACGATTGCTGGGGGGGGGGGGGGGGGGGGGGGGGGGGGGGGGGGGGGGGGGGGGGGG
>Ga0302233_10001176_pt1 | contig 18785 bp, 10 predicted proteins | sample II_Palsa_N3_1_FD_193516 | JGI IMG/M metagenome (GOLD analysis project Ga0302233, IMG submission 193516) | Peat permafrost microbial communities from Stordalen Mire near Abisko, Sweden - II_Palsa_N3_1 | ecosystem: Environmental > Terrestrial > Soil > Palsa > Peat permafrost | place: Sweden... | reverse complement strand
CCACCGAAGACGCAGGCCGCGATGCTCTAAGCGATGCAAGAGCGCTCATGCACAGTGCGCGGCCATATCTATAGCTTGCCGGCGCCGTTCTTCGTTCTCGCAACGCAGAACCCGATCGAGCTGGAGGGAACCTATCCACTGCCGGAGGCTCAGCTCGACCGTTTTCTCTTCAACACGCTGCTGGATTACCTCAGCGCGGGCGATGAGCTGAAGGTAGTAGATCTGACAACGGCGACGAAGACAGTTAAAGTGAGTGCCGTGACCAGCGCAGAGGAACTACTCGAGTTCCAGCAACTGGTGCGGATGGTGCCCATTGGCGAGTCGCTGGCGCGGTATGTAGTGAACCTTGTACGGGCTACGCGACACAAGAGCGAAAACGTGCCGGAGTTCGTGAAAAAGTATGTGAACTACGGTGGGAGTATCCGCGCAGCGCAGTTCATCGTGCTGGCCGCAAAGGCGAGGGCTCTCTCGCGGAAGCGGTATCACGTGACGTACGAGGACATCACTGCGCTAACGATCCCAGTGCTTCGTCATCGCATCTTGCTGAACTTCCATGCAGAGTCAGAGCGGATTGATTCAGACGAAATTCTGCACCGGCTGCTGGCGTACATGCCACCACCGAAGGAGATATGAGCATGCAGCGCTTCCTCGACCCCGCAGTTCTGGCTGGTATCTCCGGCCTGGATCTGATTGCGAAGACCGTAGTAGACGGCTTCGTCGCGGGGTTACACCGTTCGCCCGACTTCGGCTTCAGTCAAGAGTTTGCGGAGTATCGCGCCTACACACCAGGAGACGATCTTCGTCACGTAGACTGGAATCTTTTTGCGCGGACCGAGCGTTGTTATCTGAAGCGCTATCGTGGAGAGACGAACAGCCAGCTGACTATTCTGCTCGATGCGAGCAATTCAATGAACTACAGCTCGCACGCAGTATCGAAGATGGACTACGCGAGGTATACGGCATCGTCACTATTTTATCTGGCGCTCCACAACCAACGCGATCCGGCAGGACTAATTGTGTTTGACGACGAGGTGCGAAATTACATCCGACCGTCGACAAGGCAGGGTCAACTAAACCGATTACTGAGTGGTCTCGAACAGGCGGAGCCCAGAGCACGTACGGACTTCTCGAAGCCCCTGCTTCACTTCCAGGAGTTTTTACGCAGACGAGGAATGGTCCTCATTATCTCCGATTTTTATGAAGCCCCGGAGACGATCGTGCGAACAATCGAGCCGCTGCGGTTTCACGGCAGCGAGGTGGTACTCTTCCATGTACTTGACCCGAAGGAGATTCGCCCGGAGCTGCGCGGCCCTGCAATTCTGGTAGACCTCGAGAGCGATCAGCGACTCGAAGTAATCCCCGAGTATGTTAAGGGCGAATATTGCAGAAAGATGGACTCTCATCTGCAGCAACTGAGCGAAAGGGCGCACGCAGCAGGACTGGATTACCACCTTCTCGTAACGGACAAACCGCTGGATGCGGCCTTGAGCGAATACCTCTTCCTTCGTCAGGGAGGCCGATAATGGGCTTCCTTACTCCGTGGTTTCTGACGGGCCTGCTGGCTGTGGGGTTGCCGGTATACATCCATCTACTTCGCCGTCACACCACAACGCCGAGGCCCGTGAGCTCGCTGATGTTCTTTGAGCGTGGCACGCAGAGCTCGACGCGGCACCGCCGGTTGCGCTATCTGCTGCTGTTTGCGTTGCGAGCACTTGTGATGCTTCTGCTTGTGATTGCATTTGCCAATCCGTTTCTGCGGCGCTCGTCGTCTGTGAGTGACAGGCTGATGCTGGTCGTAGTCGACAACTCGTTCAGCATGCGCGACGGCACGCGGCTCGCGGATGCAAAACGGGAGGCACTCAAAATACTTGGGGCACGCAAACCATCGCAGCGCGCTCAGGTGATGACGCTAGGCGGTGACTTGCAGGTGCTGACGCAGCCAATCCAGGATTCAGCTGCGCTGCGAGCTGCCGTGGAGAGCATCCAGCCGAGTGACTCGCACGGCAACTTCGGCGAGCTTGGGCGGGGGATGCGAGCGCTGACTGAGACGGTGCATGCACCGGTGGAGCTGCATCTATTCAGTGATATGCAGGCCTCGAATATGCCGGTGAACTTTGCCGACATGGTCATGCCGGGCAATGTATCACTGGTGCTGCATCCCGTTGCGAAGGCGAGTGTCCCGAACTGGACGGTTGAAAGCGTTGAAGCTCCAGGCCAGTTGGTGGACCCGAAGCGTGCCCGGGTACTTGCGGTGATCACCGGCCACCAGACTCCAGCCGCCACCCGGACAGTCTCGCTGATCATCAACGGCACGGTAGCGTCGACGCGCAAAGCAGAAGTGCTTCCCGACGGCCGCGCCACCGTTACTTTCGACTCGCTCGACGTGCCTTATGGAGCGAGCCGCTGCGAGATCAGGATCGACTCAGCCGACGAATTTCCTGCCGACGACGCCAGCAGCTTCGCCGTGAAGCGAGCAGACCCGGAACGGATATTATTTGTGCATCAGGCGACCGACTCCCGCTCTCCGCTTTACTTCGGTGCTGCCCTGACGGCCGCCGCTCAGGCATCCTTCGTGCTCCAGCCCATCAACGCCGCACAGGCTGCTGATGTAGATCCAGCGAAGTATGCCTTCGTCGTGCTCTCAGACGTAGCATCGATCCCGTCGATCCTTGAGAACAGCCTCATGCGAGATGTGCACAACGGCGGTAACGTACTGATCGCGACCGGTACATCGGAGGCGCATCATCAACGCATCCCGGTCTTTGGAGAGAGTGTAACGGACGCGCATTTCTATTCGCGAACCGGAGGCTTCTCAACCATCGGCCAGATGGATACCTCACATCCTGCGATGAAGGACGCAGCCGGCTGGGCGGACGCAAAGTTCTTCTATGCGGCAGTGGTGGATGCCGGACACTCACGCGTGGCGGCACGCCTGGCCGACGGCACTCCTTTACTGCTCGATAAACAAATCGGCCAGGGCCATGTACTGCTGCTGGCCTCAGGTCTGGACAATGTAACAAACGACCTTCCATTGCATCCCGTCTTTGTGTCGTTTGTCGACCATACATCGCGATATCTCTCCGGAATGGAACGTCTCAGCGGCACACGGGTGGTGGACTCCTTCGTGCAACTGCGCAGTGCAACCAACGAGGTATTGGATAACAGTCAGGGAGCTGCAGTCGAAATTGTGGGTCCTGATGGCCGACGCCCGCTGATCCTGCAGGAGGAAGCCACAGCCCAGTCCTTTCGGTTGACTCACGCCGGCTTCTATCAGATTCGCTTTGCGAGCGGCCAGGAGGCCCTGATTGCGGTCAATCCCGACCGCCGTGAATCTGCGCTCGATCTGATTCCGGACGACGTTCTGCGCTCGTGGAGCGGGAGCGCCGCCGCAACGCAGACATCGGTCGTTTCAACCGCAGAAGCGCGAAAAACTCCCTACAATCTCTGGTGGTGGTTTATGCTTCTCCTATTGATTGCGGCGATCGCCGAGTCCGGGGTGGCCAGCCGTTATCTAAGCACGCAGCGGGAGGAAGTATGAGCCGGCGAGAGCAGCTCAACCTCTACATCGGACAGGTGCAGCGCCGATTGCGTCTTGACGCCAGCGTACGCGGTGCTGCTGTAGTCGCCGTGGCCGCACTCCTCACGACCCTCCTTCTCACGCTGATCCTCAACGCCTTCGCCTTCCCTGAGCACGGTCTACCCCCCGCGCGGCTGGCGTTACTTGCGGCGTTACTGTCGGCAACAGGATTTGGGCTAGCCCTCCCTTGGCTCCGGCTGAACCGCCAGCGTTCCATTCATCGTGCTGAAGCCGCGTTTCCCGAGCTTGACCAGCGACTCCTCACCTTCGCCGAACGCGAGCAGGCGAGCGATCCCTTCATCGAACTCCTCGCTGCGGACACGCTCTCTGTAACCCGCGGCGCATCTCCTGTGCGTCTCGTACCCCACCAGCGTCTGCTTGTCCTCGTGGGCATCTGTGTCGCGTGCGTCGGCGTACTGGCGTGGATGATTGTCGCCAGGCCCGGTCATCTCGGCTACGGAGCATCTTTGCTATGGACGGGTTCGAAGCACAACGCCGCTCCACTCTACGAAATTCGCGTCACGCCCGGTGATGCGGCGGTACGTCGCAACAGCGATCAATTGGTGACCGCGCAGGTCGTTGGTCTTGAAACAAACAAGGTGAACCTCTACGCGTGCTATCACAGCGCATCGAAGTGGGAGCCCGTGGCGATGCAGCCGCAGGAGGGCGGCGCAGGCTTTCAGTTCCTGTTTGCCGGCCTGCCGGAGAACGTAGAGTACTACGTCGAAGCGGGTCCGATAAAGTCGAAGCACTTCAACTTCCGCGTCGTAGATCTACCCGCGGTGAAGCAGATCCAGGTGACATACCACTACCCAAAGTGGACAGGCATGCAGCAGGTCTCGGAGGAGCACAGCGGCGACCTCAGAGCACTCGAGGGCACGGACGCTGAGCTGACGATAGTTATGGACAACCCGCTAAAGGACGGCATGCTGGTCCTCGACAACGGACAACCCCTGCACCTCACCGGCGGCGAAGCCAATCGCTACCGCGGCACCATCCACATGGAAAAGGACGGAGCCTACCATGTTGCCGCGATGGATCAGGGCCAGCAGGTCCGGCTCTCGGAGGACTACTTTATCTCGACCAGCAAAGCCAACCCTCCCGAAGTCGCCATCGACCGCCCTGCGCAGGACTATCGCGCAAGCCCGATCGAAGAGATCACGGTCGGCGTCCGCGCCGGGGCGGAGTTCGGTCTCAGTCATGTAAGCCTGCACTACTCGGTCAACGGCGGTCCGGACCAGACAATCAACCTTCTAAAGCTGCCCGGCGTAAAGAGCTCAAATGAAAAAACAACCCTGAGCCTCGAAGACTTCAAACTAATTCCTGGCGATGTCGTGAGCCTCTATGCCACAGCGAAGGACGCGCATGCGGAGTCGCGTACAGAGATTAGCTTCATTCAGGCGGAGCCGTTCGAGCGCGAATTCTCGCAGTCGCAGCAGAGCGGTGGAGGAGGCGGCGGTGGACAGGGGCAGAGCAACCAGACGGACATCTCACGCCGTGAGAAGGAGCTGATCGCCGCAACCTGGAAGCAGCAGAACGACAAAGCATCCACGTCACAGCAGGCGGCGGATATGGGCAAGCTCCTCTCCGAGGCGCAGGTGAAGCTCAGGGAGCAGGTGCTTGCTCTCTCAGGCAGAATGCAGAGCAGAGATCTCGCTGAGGCGAACGAGGAGTTCAACAGCTTCGAGAGAGATATGCAGGCCGCTGCTGCCGCGATGGTGCCCTCAGCGGATAAGCTGAAGCAGCTTGCCTGGTACGACGCAATGCCGAACGAGCAGAAGGCTTTGCAGGCACTGCTGCGTGCAGAAGCGACCTTCCGTAAGATTCAGGTTGCCTTCGGTCAGCGTGGCGGCGGTGGTGGTGGCGGTGGCAGTGCGGGCCGCGATCTCGCCAGCCTTTTCGATCTTGAGCTCGACACTGAAAAGAATCAGTACGAGACCGCACAAACCGGCTCCCCCGCAGAGGAGCAGGCAAAGAAGATCGACGACGCGCTCCAGAAACTCGATGCTCTTGCGCGACGCCAGGAGGAACTGGCGCAGCAGGAGAACAAGGCGCAGACCTTCCAGCAGCGCTGGCAGCAGGAGATGCTGCGCCGCGAAGCCGAGGAGTTACAGCGCGAGATGGAGCAGATGCAGGGCCGACAGACCGATCAGCAAAGCGCAAACGGTGTCTCCGGACAGGGAAAGGCAGGCCAGTCGCAGCAAGCGCAAAGCGGAAATCAGAGTGATGCTGAATCCAAAGACGGAAATACCGATCCGCGAGTAGAGCAGGCGCTGAACCGTCTGCGTGCCGCCGGTCAACAGATGCAGCGTGCAGGCGGCCAACAGCAAAACGGCCAGCAGAGCTCCGAACAGGCAAAGCAAGCAGCGGAACAGCTCAGAGCTGCGACGAATCTTCTGGGTGGCGCGCAGAAACAGCAAGCCTCCGGCAAACTCGACTCGCTCTCGCGCGAAGCGTCGCGCCTTACCCGCGAGGAGAGCGCGGAGGCCGACCGCATTCGCTCGCTTGCGGCTCAGCACGGCGAGAATGGCGAGATGTCGCAGTCGCAAATCGCTTCCATGATGCAGGAGCGCAACAAGCTGGCCGACGATCGTCAGCAGCTCTCGGACGATCTCGGGCATCTGCAGAAAGGTCTGCGAGACACAGCACGCGAGCTGGCTCTCAACCAGCCCGGCACATCGTCGAAGCTGCGCGATGCGCTCAGCGAGATGGACCAGTCGGACCTGGGCAATCGCGTACAGCGAACCGCCGACTGGCTGCGTCGCGGGATCAATCCAAACTCGAACGGAACCGAAAGCGAGATTGCCTCAGGGCTGAAGAAGCTGAGCGACCAGACGCGGCAGGCGCAGCAGGGAATGGGCACCGGAACCGACGAACAAAAGAAGGCGGATCAGGAAACAGAGACGGCAGCGCTGGACCGAGTCGAACGTTTGCGTAATGAGATCCAGAGTTTGTCGTCGGGGCCGGCCCAGGGGGCGCGGCCCGGCCGGCAGGGGCAGGGAACGGAGCGCGGCCAGCGGCAGGACAGCAGCCAACAGGAAAATGGCCAAAGCAGCGGCCAACAACAGGCCGGTAGCCAGCAGAGCAACGGCCAACAGAGTAACGGGCAACAAGCCGGACGTAAGGGTGGCGGACAGAATGGTATGCGAAGCGGTGCGGTGCGGACAGGAGGAGACACTGGGGACATAGGAAACAATAATCCACGTGGTGGTGGAGACGGAGTTGCCACCTGGAATGTAAACACGGGCAACAATCAGTTCGACCGAACAGAACGCCGCGTGACTGTACCGGAGAACACTTCGGCTCCGGCGGACTCCGAGAGAACGATCCGTCAGGGATTGCAGGAGCTGAACCAGTTGCATCAGCTGGCGAAGAACGACCCCGCAGCGCAAAGGGAGATTCAGAACCTGGTGAAGGAGATGCAGCAGCTTGACCCCAACCGCTTTCCGGGTAATCCGGAAATGGTTGAGCAACTGCATACCCAGGTGCTGAATGATGTCGATAAGCTCGAACTGCAGCTGCGCCGAAACACGGACGATGCGCAGGGCGGACAGGTGCGAACGAGCAAGCCTCAGACCGTGCCGTCAGGCTATCAGGACGCGGTAGCTGAGTACTACCGGCGTCTCGGCAAAGGCCAGTAATCTTTGTGCCGCAACGGAGAATGGTCTGACGATCTAGAGCTATAGAACCGGCAAAGGCTCTGCCCTCCGGAAGGCAGGGCTCAGTCTCGTTCACGCGGCGGGCGTCATGCGTGAAGACGAGCTGTTGTGGCCGTCGCCTGCAAGCTTGAGGCTCTCCTTGTACCGCATCTGGATCACCCCGCGGGACGTCTACGCCAGCCTGTCGTGCAACCCGCGTTCGCCCCTCACATAAAGGAAGCATCTCGATGCCGCACCAGGACCCAGACTCGAGCCAAAATGACTCCAAATATGTTTTTATTGACAATGAAGTCATGTTGCCAGTAGAAATGTCTACCGTACTATGTTGCCGGCGCTTTACGTTCTGAGTGGGACAGTCATTTCTGCTGCTGAATTGGCTGGAACTTATATTTCCCGCAGGCTTGAATGCGAGCGGAATGTTCTATTAAGTGAAATTGAAGGTTCAGGATGAATTTCGGGAACAATTGACAATCGTATATTTCATATTTAAGTATCAATCCGCACAGAAATGTATACGTATTCACAAAGCGATTCAGACTTTGAGTTGCTTCGCTCAAAGGCCATCGTGACAAGCTGCAGGCAAATATGTGTGAACGAGGAGTTGTGAACATGAATTTTTTTTTGAGGCTAGTCGCAGTCGTAACCGTGCTCAGTTACTTCGCTCTTCCGTGTCATGCTCAAACCTCTAGTGGCACTATTAGTGGCCATGTCGTTGATCAGAGCGGAGGAGTCGTGGTGAACGCGGAGGCGAAGTTGGTTAACCAGCAGACCAGTGTCATTGTGACGACACGAGTCCGTTCGAACGGGGACTTTATCTTCCCAGACGTGGAGCCTGGGACATTTACTGTGATCATCCAGGCCCAGGGCTATAAAGAATTGCGACAGGTGAATCTGCGGCTGAGCGCTTCGGAGAGCCTTGCTACGGGGACGCTTACCTTGCAAATAGGAGAGGTATCACAATCGGTCACCGTTGCAGCGGCCATCACACCACTCCAGACCACCAGCTCCGAACGTTCCGGTGTGCTCGATACCGAGCAGTTGGACAACCTGCTGGCGATTGGGCGCGATTCGATGGCACTGACTCGCGTGCTGCCGGGCGTGGTAGAACCAGGTAGCTCCGGTGGCTATGGTTCAAGCAGCCTGGGTACTTCTGGAACCCCGACTGTCAATGGTGTCAACAGTGAATACAATTTGGCCACGATCGATGGCGTCACCGGCAATACGCGCGGTCTCAACACGCTGGATACACCGCTGAATCTTGATGCCGTTCAGCAAGTCACCCTCATGGGTTCGAACTATCAGGCGCAATATGGAAAAACCGCCGGTGGAAACTTCAATTTCGTCACCAAGAACGGCACCCAACAGTTCCATGGTGGACTCTACTATTATTTTCGCAATGAGGACTTGAACGCTAACAGCTATTTCAATAAATTCGGCAACAATCAGCCTCGTCCCCGTTACCGCTACAACACTGTTGGCGGTACAATTGGCGGTCCAGTCTACTGGCCAGGTCACTTCAATAGAAACAAGGATAAGTTGTTCTTCTTCGTCTCTCTTGAAGACTCGCCCATCACGTCGCCTGACGGACTCAAGAACTACACCGTTCCGACCCAGGCTCAGATCAATGGCGATTTCTCGCAAACTTATAATCAGGGAACCGCAAACCAAACCCAGGCCACCCTGATCCATATCCGGATGCCGGGTGCTTCCGCCAGCAGTTGCCCGACAAATTCAGCCACGGCGGGCACCGGCTGCTTCCCAGCTAACAAGATACCTTCGGGTCAAATCAATACCCAGATGCAGATGCTAATGCAGATCATGTATAACAACACCCTTGGTGCGAATCCACAGTATGCTTTTACCAACCTCGCTGTCAGCAACAACAATTACAACTACCAAACCAACTACTCAGCCTCCAAGCCCGTGAATCAGGAGGTCTTCCGCATCGACTATGCCCCGACAGAAAAGTTGCACATGTTTGGGCGTGGGGAATTGACGACAGTGAACGACAATGACTATAGCTCCCCGGCAAACGATCTGCCATGGTTGATGCGGGTAAACTACAGAAACACAGAGCCGAATTTTGTCTATAACATCATCTATACGTTCAGCCCAACAGTGGTGAATGAGTTCAATATCGGAACGGCAGGATGGAGCGAGCACCAGCTTTACGCTGCATCAGATTTGGCCAAGGTTACGCTAAGTCCCTCCGGAGTCAATCTACCTTCATTGTACGAGGGCGTCAATCCTCTCAACCTGTTTCCGGCTACTAGCTTTGGCCCAACAAATACCGCAAACTATGCTTGGGACTCGCGCTTTCCGATGGCGGATCAGGTCAGATCCTGGACCGTCACGGACAATGTGACAAAGATTCTGGGCAACCATACTCTGAAATTTGGCATTGATGCGGAGACGGATACTTATTTGCAGATAAATCATAATCGTGTTGGAACTTTCAACACCGGTGTAAACACCAGCAATCCAAACGACAGCAACTTCGGTTACTCCAATGCCATCCTGGGCAATCTCAATACTTATTCTCAGACTACGCAATTGGTCAACTACGATCCCCGCACCAATTCGCTGGAATTTTACGAGCAGGACACATGGAAGGCTACCAGTAAATTGGTTCTCGATATTGGTATTCGAAACTCGTGGGCCATGGCGCAACGGCTCTCGACCGGTAATAACTTTGTTCCAGGCTTATTCAATGCCGCTCATGCCCCAACCCTTTATCAGTACAGCGCCAATGGGAGTAATGCTGTTGACCCCACAACCGGTATCACCTATCCCAAGGCCTATGCGGGCCTTCTGGTGCCCAATACGGGGAACCTGAACAACGGCATCCTGTATGTGAATACAAAGGGATATCCGCAGGGGACAGTCTATGGTAATGGGTTGCTTTGGGCGCCGCGCGTCGGCTTTGCTTATTCCGTAACACCCAGTACTGTTATTCGCGGCGGTTTTGGTATGTATTACAACGTTCGTGCGCGCTCGGGGCAAGAGGGCGACTTGACGAATAATGCACCGACAACGAACGCTCCGACCCAGTACTATTCCAGTGTCAACCCTACCAGTTCCAACTATTATGCCGCTGCCGGTACAAACAACCTGAATGGACCCTTCAGTATCGGTCATGCTCTTCCTTTGCATTCACCGATGTTGTACACAGAAGAGGCGAGTTTAGGCATCCAGCATCAGTTGCCTGCAGGTATTGTGCTCGATTTGGCTTATGTTGGCACATTCACCAAGCATGCGAGCGCTTACTATCCAATCAACGAAGTTCCGTATAATTCAGAATTCTTGCCTGCACACCAGATCAACCCCGCTGTTATTGGCAGCGGAACTCTCCCGGACAATTTCTTCCGTCCCTATCAGGGGTTTGGCTCGATCAACGACCAGATATTCAATCTTACCGCCAACTACAATGCTCTGCAGGTCCGTGCCACTCGCCGCTTTTATAAAGGACTTGAGTTTGGGGTAGCTTATACCTATTCCAAGGCGATGGACTATGGCTCATGTTCGACTACGAGTTGTTCGGAGGCTTACAACTTTACTGCTGCCCTGTACCAGAACCTGCGTGCCTGGAACTATGGGCCAGCGGGCTATGACATCAAGCACAACCTTGTCGTGAACTATCTATGGAGTTTGCCGAGGGCGAGCCGTCTGTGGAGCAATGTTGTCACCCGTGGAGTGCTTGATAACTGGCAGATATCGGGTATCGCTTCGTATGTCAGCGGTGCGCCAGGGGCAATAAACCTTAGCCTGAGCAATAACGCGAATGTTACCGGCGGAGGTGATGGCGCTCGTGCTGTTTTAACGTGCGACCCATCGCACAATGCGCCACACACCTTTAGCACATGGTTCAATCCTGCTTGCGCAGAAGCTCCGCTCGCAGGCTCCGTTCCCACTGCCGTCAATCCAGGAGGGCTATCTTACTCGACTGGAACTGGCGTATTTGCTCCGAAGGTGAATTACTTCCTGCCCGGCGATACAAACTTCGATACGGCGCTGTTCAAGAACATACCACTGGAAGGGAATTTGAAGTTGCAGTTGCGCGTGGAGACTTACAACACCTTTAATCATGCCGAGTTCAACGGCGTAAATAATACTGCTACTTTTGCAAATGCTAATTCACAAGGCTCCACAAATCCTCAATCGCAAGCCATCTTTGGACAGATGAGCAGTACTCTTAATCCACGCCTTATGCAGTTGGCTTTGCGTCTTGATTTCTGAGAAATAAAGTATGCCATCCGGTTCCATGTCGCTCATATATATAGAAAATTATATGGGTGGCATGTTTTACCAAAATCTAATCGGCCACACCTTAGAGATTGTTTGTGGGAGTTTTAAATGATGCGTTTAGTGTTGGCAGTTATTTGGCTATTCTTCACCTTTCCCGCAATAGCACAGAAGGATGGTCTCGCAGCCCGCCCCCCGATGGGCTGGAATAGCTGGAACCACTTTCACCGGCAAGTGGACGATGCCATCATCCGCGCCCAGGCTGAAGCTATGGTCTCGAGTGGCATGCGCGATGCCGGCTATCTATACATCAATATCGACGACACCTGGGAAGGCGAGCGCGACGCTAAAGGCAATATTCAGGCGAACAGCAAGTTTCCCGATATGAAGGCACTTGCAGACTTCGTTCACAGCAAAGGGTTGAAGCTGGGAATTTATTCTTCTCCTGGGGCCAAGACCTGCGCCAGGTTTGAGGGCAGCCTGTGGCATGAACTTCAGGACGCACAGACCTATGCAGCCTGGGGAATTGACTATCTGAAATACGATCTCTGCGGCCTGCGGGAAGAGATGAAGGCAGCTCCAACATCGGAGGCAGCGCATAAGATCATGATCGACGCGTACACGAAGATGCACGACGCGTTGCGCAGCACCGGCCGACCGATTCTGTATAGCCTTTGCCAGTATGGACAGGATGCCGTGTGGGAGTGGGGTGCGGATGTTGGAGGAAACCTGTGGCGCACTACGGGGGACATCTCCGACAAATATGCGACGATGGCTGAGATCGGCTTTGGTCAAGCGGGACTGGGACGTTTCGCAGGGCCCGGACACTGGAATGATCCTGACATGCTCGAGGTGGGAAACGGTGGGATGACGGCGGATGAGTACCGAACGCACATGAGCCTATGGGCCATTCTAGCTGCGCCGTTGTTGGCTGGAAACGATCTTTCGACGATGACACCAGAGACCGTGTCGCTTCTGACGAACCATGATGTGATCGCTGTCGATCAGGACGCAGCCGGTAAGCAGGGCGACCGCGTGAGTGCCGAGGGACCGGTGGAGGTGTGGGCGCGGTCCTTGGCGGATGGATCGAAGGCCGTAGGTATCTTCAATCGTCAACATGCGGCGTTGGTGGCCCGAGTAGATTTTGCCAGCATGGGGTTCAAAGGCGCTGTGAAGGCATGGGATCTTTGGCAAGAGAAAGAATTGGGAAGGATCAACGGTCTTTTTGTCATTAAAGTTCCGGCGCATGGTGTGGTGTTCCTAAAAGTAACGCAGTAGACGGACAATTGGAGATAGTTGATGGATGCGTTTCGAAGAGATTTTCTGAAGCTTGCCGGTACGCGATTGGCGGGCGCGGTGGTCGCTGCGGGCCGCGACGTTGTCAATACGCTTTTTACTCAAATGCGCTATGGCGCGATAGCAACGTTACCCTTATGATCAAATTCCGTGCTCGAATGATCTCCGCTTTCCTTCTTGCTTCCTCAGTGGTTGCCCCCTGTTTTGCTGTAGGACAGGCAATGAGCTCGGCTAAAGACTGGGCAACGCTGCAAGCGCTTCTTGGAGATATCCACGGCATCTCTACTGTGCCACCCGATAAGGTCGTTACACCGAAGTACACCGCAGGGGCCCTCATGGGCAACGGCGACATCGGAGTTGTTGCTGGAGATACAACGACTTCGCAGCGCTTCTATTTTGGCAAGAGCGACTTCTGGGGTACGCATTGGAATGTGAGCCACAATGCACCAGAGGTTTCCATCCTTTCGTTGGGCACACTCACTGTCTCATCTCCCGCAGCCACTACGAGTGCCGACGCCGTCTACCGGATGGACCAGGACATCTTGAACGCACAGGTACTCACGACGCTAAAGCTCGGTGAGGCGACAGTCCATATGCGTTCGTGGACTGCTGATCGCGAAAACATCTTTGCTACGCAGGTTTCGACAGATGAAGGTAACCCGGATGTCACTCTGCAGCTCAATTTAACGATGCCCGCACCCGATCCTTCAGCCCATACTGTGTATCCCGCAGCCGTGGGAGGACGCGAGGGGATGCTCTGGGCCAGCCGTGAAAATAATCTCACAGCCGCGACTGACTATAAGTCGCGTGCAGCAATCGCACTACGTCTTCTCTGTGCGAACCTGTCGGAGATCACTCCCGCCCTCAACAGCGTCGTCGGCAGCTTCAAACTGAAGGGTGGCAAATCGGTGTGGATCATCACAGTATTTGAGAGTGATACGCGTATCGGTTTGAACGAACCAGGCTCCGAGACGCTCGTTCAATCAGCGCTTGACCATGCTCGGAAGCTATCGCCTTCTCGGATCGCACAGTTGGAGGCGGCGCACCACGAGTGGTGGAAACAATTCTGGCTCAAATCATTCATTCAGGTGCATGACAAAGTGTTGGAGGACTATTACTACGGAGCGCAGTACGTTCTGGGATCCAGCAATCGTCCAGGACATCTGCCACCGTCACTATGGAGCAACTTCCTCACTACTGACAACGCCGGGTGGGGCGGTCGATACTTCATGAACTACAACGAGGAGGCTCCATTCTACGGTGTGTTTTCAAGCAATCACGCGGACCTCGTCGAACCCTACAACCGCATGGTCCTTGCCCAGTTTCCCTGGCAGAAGAACCGAACTGCGGAGGCAGGCTATAAGGGCGTCGCTTTCCAGCGCACCTTCTCTCCTTTCACGATGTATCAGCGGACTCCTGCTCTTGTACCCATAGCTTCCACCAAGGACTATAACAAGCTCCCCTCCGACCAGAAATCCAACGCAACCTTTAGTGTTCTTCCACTGATCGAGTACTATGAATACACTCAGGATCAGACCTTCCTTCGCACCCAGCTCTATCCCGCACTAAAAGAGCTGGACGCCTTCTGGCGTGACTTCGCCGTGCGTAATCCTGCAGGAACTCAGTGGATCTTCGAGCACAGCTCCGCGCACGAGGGTGGGGATGACGCCAATCCCAACCTTGACCTCGGCTTCGCCCGTCGTGTCGCTCGCGAGCTGATCAAAACCAGTCAGGTGCTGGGCGTAGATGCAGAGATGCGGCCAGTGTGGCAGCAGTTTATCGACCAGCTTGCGCCATACCCCACCGGCACAGTGAACGGCAAAACGGTCTACTACATTGCCGCAAGCATTAAGAACAACATTAAAAATCAGGGTCGGTTCGAGCCCGGTGACCAGCCCATCAATCTTGAAGGAATGGTCTACCCCGGTGAGAATCTTGCCATCGGCGGTGACCCGCAACAACTACAGATCGCGCGCGACTCCATGGAAGAGATGAACTCCTGGGGTGTCACTCGCGGCGGCAATACAAACAACGGTTTCTGCAAGATATTTTCTATTGCCGCGCGGATCGGCTGGCCCGCGGATGACCTCGTCAGCAAGTTCAAGGCAGCCATCCTGCACCAGTGGCGCCCCAGCAACCTTACCGTCTTTCAGGGAGGCGGAGGGATCGAAACCTCCGGCTCCGTAGAAGCCCTGGACTCTATGCTTCTGCAGCATGAGGATGGCGTACTTCGCGTTTTTCCAGACTGGCCCACAGCGATGGACGCATCCTTCACGCGCCTCCGCGCTAAGGGCGCATTTCTCATCTCCAGCGAGCAGCATGCAGATACGGTGAGCTACATCGACGTGATAAGCGAACAAAGTGGACCACTCGTGATCCAAAGCCCCTGGGGTTCCCGCGCCGCACGTGTATCGGGTGTGGCGAAGTCCGACAACCGCACACTACAACCGGATGCAAATGGACAGATCATCCTCGTCACTCTCTCTGGCGGTCATTACCACCTTGTCGCACAGTAGTTCTTGATGGAGTGTCTTCTTATGTTTATGCAGCAAAATCTACGGTTCTGTTCGTCGTCACTGGCCCTTTCATCCATCCTGCTTGCGGGATTACAAACCTCCATCGCGCAGACCGCAGGCGGAACGAAATCGATAGCCTCACAGCCACGTGCCTTCCTGATGGATGCAAAGATGCTCGTTCACATCAAGAGCGCAGCCTCCAGCGACTCCAGAAAGCAGGAGGTCGTCAAAGCCGTCACCACTACCGCGGACAATGTGATGCACGAAGGGCCCTTCTCTGTAATGCAGAAGTCCGTAGTTCCCCCGGGCGACGACAAACACGACTACATGAGCCAGGCCCCTTACTTCTGGGCCGACCCGACCAAACCCAATGGACTTCCATACATTCGTCGCGACGGTCAGCGTAATCCTGAGCTTAAAAAGATTTCTGACCACGACTATCTTGGCCGCATGGCGGAGGATGCACGCAACCTGGCGCTGGCCTTCTACCTGACGGGCAATACTGCCTATGGCGCGCGTGCGGCGCTCCTGCTGCGTACCTGGTTTCTGGATCCTCAGACCCGCATGAACCCAAATCTGGAGTTCGGTCAGGGCATTCCTGGCATCAATACGGGTCGCGGGATCGGGCTGATCGAAACCCGCTCGCTGACGTCTGTGACGGACGCAGCTGGGCTACTTGCCGGATCGAAGGACTGGAGCGCCGCAGATCAAGCCGGTCTGTCGGCTTGGTTGCAGCAGTTTCTGACGTGGATGCGCACGAGCGAAAAAGGTGAAGCCGAGGATGCAGCCAAAAATAATCACGGGACATGGTACGACCTGCAGGTGGCCGACTACGCTCTGTTTCTTGGCGACCGGCAGTTGGCAATCGATACGCTCGAGCGCGTCAAGACAAGGCGCATCGCTGTGCAGATTGAACCGGATGGACGCCAACCGCTGGAACTTGCAAGGACAAACGCGTTTAGTTATAGCATCGGCAACCTGGATGGTCTGATGCAGTTGGCGTGGCTTGGCAAGCAGGTGGGTGTCGATCTTTGGGATTTTCGCACGGAAGATAAGCGATCTATTCGTGCGGCCCTCGATTTCTTATTGCCGTATGCCACCGGCGCAAAGCAGTGGGACTATCAGCAGATCGGCGGATTCCATGGCGATGCGCTGCTGCACGTGCTGCAGCGAGCGGATGTTCAGTATGAGGACCCTCGCTACGCTGCTGCGATTGAGCAGCTAAATAAAGGGAAGGACGATCTGGATACCGTACTCCTTCGAAATCACTGATCGCCGCTGACACCGTGAAGTAAAGATTCAGGTTCGCCGAATCTCCACCGGAGACTAGAAGCCTTTTTTGCGAAGCTGTTCATTCATGATGAGGAAGGCACCGAGGCCGTGGAAGTCGTCTGCGCTTCGTGGTCGTGCGAGGTAAAAGTTTAGGTCTCCGACGTTTGTTCCTTCGCAGATGTCGGCGATATGGGCGAAGCCATCCTCGTCGCGGGACAACTTAGTAAGGACTCCGTCGTAGCCCTTCTTCGATACCCTGGCGTAGCGCTTCGCGATATAGCCCCGCTCGATGGCACGGGATATGGTGTAGGTATACATGCAGGAACTGGAAGTCTCGAGCCAGTTTGCGGGCAGATTTCCTTTGTCGACTACCTGGTACCAAAGCCAGGTCGCGGAGTCCTGATATTTCTCATACGCGGACACAAGCTGGCCGACCTGGGCGATGAGCGCCGCACGATTCGGATGCTCCTGCGGCAGCAACTCCAGGACTTCAATCAGGGCCATGCCAAACCATCCGATGGCGCGACACCAGAAGATCGCAGAATGGTGCGTGACCGGATCGGACCAGGGCTGCTGTCCCGACTCGTCGTAGGCATGAAACATCAATCCCGTTGCCGGATCGTTGAGGTGGCGTGCGTAAATAAGCAACTGATCGGCTGCCTCATCGCAGGTATATTTCTTTTCGTCGAAGGCCGCGCCATAACGGACGAGAAACGGCATCGACATGAACATTCCATCGAGCCATAGCTGATGCTGTCGCGAGACCGCGTGCCAAAAACCGCCGTCCTCTGTTCGTGGATAGGTATTCAGCCGCTTGCGAATACTTTCGGCAGCGGTCTTGTATTTCTGTTGCCCTGTCTCCTTGAAGAGGACCAGGAGCAGGTTGCCCGGTAGCATATAGTCCAGCGCATCAATCTTTTTATCGATGACGCCACCGGCGCTTACGTGACTGTCAACCCATCCCTGAATGTAATCGAGATATTGCTTGTCGCGTGTCCGCAGATAGAAGAGATACTGCCCGTAGAGGTAGAGCGACACCGCATAGCCCCAATTTCCCAGATCCTTAGGAATTGGTTTGCCGTGCATCGTGGTGGAAATGACTCCCCTGGACCAGTCAAAGGCCTCTTTCGCGTGGGCGTCCACTCTAGGGCCTGCATCGATGAAGAGGCCGCTGGCGCCAGCCATCCGTGCTGACACGGAAAGCGAGATGCCCATCATGAGTAAGTCGCGTCTGCTAATCTCCGTCATGTATCCCAGTCCCTCGTGCGGCTATTGTCGTAGTTTGACGGCCGCGCTGCTCGCACCGTCTTTGAAGGACAGGGCAGTCGCGGCGTTCGAGATGTCGCCGCCATCGATAACGATACGATCGTTCTCCGTTCCTTCGAGTTGGAGGAAGGTTGACGCCTGAGCGAGCACCCGTGGTGCGGTAAGCAGGACCTGCTTGCTGTTCGTGAAACGCAGTATTGACTCTGCTGCAGGATTTCCCTCTGCGTTGAGATTCTGGACAGTGGCGTCGGTGACCTGATCGAAAATGACCGCGGGACGCAGGTCCGGAGTGCTGACCTGTAACCGGATGTTTTGCATCGTCAATCCACGGACCCCGCGGGCGTAGAGACCATAGGCCGGCATAGGTCCCATCATGAAATACTCCCCCGCGATCTCGGGTAGATCGCGACGGGCACCATCTTCTGCGGTGCCGCCACCGCCGAAGGTGAGGTGAATGTTATCCAGAGAGACGTTCTCCATTGTGGCTCCGCCTACGCAGTTGAGCGTGATGCAGGAGTGTTTTTCTCCGGGGTTTGCGGTGCTGGTAACATTTGCCTCTGCGAGCTGGGCTGGATCGGTGGTCACCGTGCCGTGGATATTACTGAAAGAAAGATTGCGCAGGACTGCAGGAGTCGTCGTACCCGGGGGCGCGCCTGTGGTCATGTCGTCCTTGGCCGCATTCTGGGTGGCTGCCGGTGTGGGCATACGTCGCGGCCCCATCGCGACATGGATCGGGCCGGTTACGTCATCCAACACCAGATTCGAGAAGGAGATGTTCTCATAACGCGAACCTGGATTGCCTTGAAACTTAATCGGGCATCCGTAAACCTGATACAGCACGCAGTTGGAGATGGCGATGTTCTGCGCAAAGCCCCCGCCGAACCGGAAAACGGACCAACGGGTGCTGAAGACGCAGTTAGTGATCGTCACGAACTTGCAACTGCCGAAGAGGGCGCA
>Ga0302233_10001174_pt1 | contig 18789 bp, 21 predicted proteins | sample II_Palsa_N3_1_FD_193516 | JGI IMG/M metagenome (GOLD analysis project Ga0302233, IMG submission 193516) | Peat permafrost microbial communities from Stordalen Mire near Abisko, Sweden - II_Palsa_N3_1 | ecosystem: Environmental > Terrestrial > Soil > Palsa > Peat permafrost | place: Sweden... | reverse complement strand
CATCGGACAAGATGGCAGCGCTCATCCGGTCAATCAGTGCGCTCGCCAAAAAGGATGTGCTTGTCGGAATCCCTGACAGCGCGCCCGAACGCGAAGACACGCCGATGACGAATGCGCAGATCGGGTATGTGATGGAAACCGGTTCGCCGGCCCATAACGTGCCCGCCAGACCGTTTCTGGTACCTGGCGTTCAGGATGTACAGGATGAGTGCGCCGAGCGGCTGAAGCAGGGTGCAACAGCAGCGCTGGATGGCAACGATTCCGGCACCATGCGCGCGCTGACGACGGCCGGCCTGATTGCGGAAACCTCAGTCAAGCAGAGGATCGGCAGCAACATCCCTCCTCCGCTCTCGCCGGAAACGATCCGCAATCGTAATCGAAGCCGGCAGACGCAGAGCATGCGCAAGAGCGAGAAGGATTATCTGAAGGCGGTAGAGGGCGGCACGGATCCAGCGCAAGCGCAGGAAGCAGCTGGCATCATCGCTCTCGTGAATACCGGCGGTCTGCGAAACGCAGTCACTAGCCTGGTGCGCGAAAAGAAGTAACCAGCCTCACAACCATACGGAGCCTCGATTCGTCGGGGCTTTTTCATTTCTGGATCCGATATGTCGCTCGCTGCATTTACGCCGACAGGCCAGGCCGCGCTTGTCGCGAACGGCACGTCGTCAAACGTCGCCATTCCGCTCACTGGTACACCTACCCAGGTGCTGCTGACGAATCTGGGCCTGATCCCGGTGTTTGTTGTGCTGGGCACGTCGAACACTGCAGTTGCTACGGTCGCGACGGGGATGCCGATCCTGCCGGGAACGAGCCTGCCGCTAGTGCTTAGTACGAACACCTATCTGGCTGCTATCACGACTGGCGATCCCGTTTCCCTGCGTATCAGCGCCGGAACCTGACCATGCCGCTGCTCGACGTAAGCGAAATCCTGCTTGATCCGGATTTCGTGGATAGCCTCGTCTGTGCTCGCAACACGCAGACCGTCGATGACAACGGCATCGCGACCGACACGCCGAACTGCATTCCGTTCTATGGCGTGGTGACGAACAACACCGGAGACCTGTTGATGCGGTTAGCCGAAGGTTCGCGTATCACCGGATCGATCACCGTGCACAGCCAGTTCAACCTGATTGCGGGCGCGGACGGAATTGATGCCGATATCGTCACCTGGAATGGGCGGCAGTACACGGTGACGAACGTGGGCGACTGGTCCAGGTTCGGCATCGGCTTTACCGCCTCAAATTGCGAACTTATCCCGCTCTCGGGTGGATCGAATGGCCAATGATTCAACGCAAGCCGGATGGCTGGTCCCGACTGCTCAATCTCCCCCGTTGGAAGATGCCGCGCTCGACGCGGTATTCCAGCAGATGATCGTTGGACTGACTGGCCTACCGGGAAACATGGTTCGCCCGAGGTGGCAAGCCACGGTTCCAAAGCAGCCTGAGCCGTCCACGAACTGGTGTGCAATCGGCGTCATGAATAGCGAAGCCGATGCCAATCCGGCCATGATTCACGACGGCGACGGAGAAGGCTCGGACACGTTACAGCGCAACGAAATCCTGACCGTCCTGGCGAGCTTCTACGGCCCGAACGCAAGCGCGAACGCCGCGCAGGCACGCGACGGCATTTTTGTGTCGCAGAACAATGCGATGCTCGGTACGTATTCGATGGGTCTCGTAAGCGTTGGCCCCAAACGCCCTGCCCCCGAACTGGTCAACCAGCAATGGATCCGGCGCTTTGATTTCGAAATCAGGATCCGGCGCGAGATTATCCGCACGTACAACGTGCTGAATATCCTTTCAGCAGACGCAACGGTTGATTCAGACCCGCGAACCCAGCCTATCACCGTCTCGCAGTAATCACTCACGTAACACATTCTGAGCCCGCCAAGTGCGGGCTTTTTCATTTCCAGGAGCCTAAATGGCGACGAGTCAACTTCCCATCTCCCGCCTGATTAACGGGACGGTGAACCTGTCGCCCAATGCGGCCCAGGCGCAGAACCTGAATACCGAACTGATTCTCGGCTCGTCGCCGGTGATCGACGTGTCGAGCCGGATGCGCTCGTACACCGGAATTGATGGTGTGTCGGCAGACTTCGGCACGACCGCGCCCGAGTACCTGGCCGCGGTCGACTGGTTTGGCCAGACTCCGCAACCGGCTAACCTGCTGATCGGCCGCTGGGCACAAACCGCTACTTCTGCGCAACTGTTTGGCGCGTCGCTGTCGGTCGCGCAACAGCTGATGTCGGCATGGACCGCCATCACGGCGCCGGCCTTTTCGATCACGATCAACGGCTCACCGTACACGATCTCGCCGGCCAGTTTCGGCACGTCGACGAACCTGAACGGTATTGCGGCGCTGATCCAGACGGCACTTGCCGCGGCTGTCGCCGGATCGACGTGCGTGTGGAATTCGAGCTTTGCCCAGTTCCAGATCACGGACGGCACCACTGGCGCAACGTCGACGCTGAGTTTCGCAAGTGCTCCGACCGCCTTCGGCTCGGTGACCTACTCGGTCAACCCGAGCGCAGCAGCGACGGTGACGATTGGTGGCACCGTTGTCACCTACGTTTCCTCACTGACGACTGGCAATCAGATCCTGCTTGGCGCGACGCTCGCAGCCACGCTTGCCAACGCGGTAACGTTCCTGAACCAGTCTGCTGACACGAATCTGTCGAAGGCAGTCTACTCGGTCAACCAGGCTGGTACAGCGCTCCAGATCGTCTACAAGACGGCGGGCACGGCCGGCAACACATTCACGCTGGCCGCCTCGGTAGGTACGCCTTCTGCCTCGACGCTGAGTGGCGGTGCTGGCACGGACATCTCTTCGATGCTCGGCATGACCGTAGCATCGTCTGGCGCCTACGTCGCCCAAGGCGCTGCTGCGGAATCGGCCGTCGCTGCCGCAACGCTGTTCGATAACCAGTTCGGCCAGCAGTGGTACGGCCTGACGGTATGCGGCGCCGCTGATTCTGATCACCTCGCACTGGCCGCATTCATCGAGGCTACGACAAATAAGCACTTCTACGGCGTGACGACGCAAGAGGCTGGTGTTCTGACGACGCAGAGCACGACCGACATCGCATCGCAATTGCAGGCGCTCGGCTACAACAAGACTGTTTCGCAGTATTCGAGCAGCAGCGCCTATGCGGCAAACTCGCTGCTTGGCCGGCAGTTGACGGTGGACTACACGGGTAACAACACCGTGATCACGCTGATGTACAAGCAGGAACCAGGTGTGCAGGCGGAAACGATCAGTGCTACGCAGATCGGCGCGCTGGAGGCAAAGAACTGCAATGTCTATGTCGCCTACAACAACGGTACGACGATCATCGAGCCGGCAGTCGTGGCTTCGGGTGAGTTCATCGACACCATCGTTGGCATGGATGCGTTCTGTATCGACGTACAGACGGCCCTCTTCAACCTGCTCTACACGAGCACCACGAAGATCCCGCAGACCGATCCAGGCATGCATATCCTGGCTACCGGCATTGAGGGAGTGTGCCAGCAATACGTGAAGAACGGTCTGTTTGCGCCTGGCACGTGGAACAGCGGCGGTTTCGGTACGTTGAACCAGGGCGACTTCCTGCCCAAGGGCTACTACGTCTACCAGCCGCCTGTCGCATCGCAAAGCCAGGCCGATCGCGCGGCACGTAAGTCTGTTCCGTTCCAGATTGCAGTCAAGCTGGCCGGCGCCGTACACACGATTGACTTTGCCGTTTCCGTAAATAATTGAGCGAGATAAACCATGGCTACCTGGTCATTTACGAATTTCGCCCTGACTCTTACGGGTCCGGGCGGTGCAATCACCCTCGGCGACGGTTCCGGTGCGGCCAAGGAAGGCGCAACGTTCGAGTTCGTTGAGAACAAGAATACGATGACGATCGGCGCAGACGGCAGCGGCATGCAAAGCCTGAATGCCAGCACCGCAGGGAAGATCACCGTGCGGCTGCTGAAGACCTCCCCGACTAATGGACTGCTGAGTGCGATGTATGCATTCCAGAGCACGAGTTCGGCCAACTGGGGGCAAAACGTGATGGCGGGTTCGGATATTGTCCGCGGCGAGCAGTACTCCTGCCAGCAGGTTGCGTTCTCCAAGTTCCCGAACAACACGTATGCGATGGACGGAAACATCCTGGAATGGAACTTCGATGCGGTGCTGATGGATGCTGCACTGGCAACGGGGATTTAACGATGCTCGATACCGTTGAAGTGAATGGCCAGACATACCGGATTGGCAAGATGCCCGCGCGCGAACAGTTTCATGTGGTGCGTCGGCTTGGTCCCGCGATCATGGGATTTCTCGCATCTGGCGTGAATGGTGGCGGCATGGCTGGCGCGATGGGTCCGATCCTCGACCATCTTTCGAAGATGAGCGACGAGGATTCAGACTACGTTCTGGACCACTGCCTGAGCGTTGTTCAGCGTGCCCAAGGTAATGATTGGGCCAAGGTGCGTGCTCCCAACGGCGCATTGCTGTTCAATGACATCGAACTTCCCCAGCTTCTCAATCTGACTCGCGCTGTGCTGACCGAGAACCTGCGCGGTTTTTTTCCCGCAGCCGCAGCCGGATCGCAGTAGATGATTCGGCTCCCGGTATAGAACTGGTTTCGATGCCGGATGGCGAGGACTGGCTGTGGCGACCGGTGGCAGAAGGGCTGTGCAAATACGAGTCGGTGATTGACGGGACGCTCGGGATCGAAGATATCGCCACCATGAATGAAGTGCTGGACGTCAAATACACTAACCAAGCCAGACTTCAGGCCGCAGAGCGGAGTCGGAATCAATAGCGAGTGCTAAATGATTGGGGTAAAATAAGCGAGCCGCCAAGGTGCTTCCAACACCCTGACGGCTCTAACCAAACCCCTACCTGTTACGAGGTGAGCGGCATGGCTGACGCCATTGTACTACCCCGGGATTATTACGTTTACATTCTGTACCGCGAGGATGGAGTGACGCCTTTCTATGTCGGGAAAGGCAAAGGCGATAGATGGTTGGCCCACGAGCTTAATGTGAGGCGCGGGCGATCCCATAAAGACAACATCATTGCTGGGATGAAAGATGCTGGAATCGTTGTCCCCAAGAAAAAGATAGCCAAGGGGCTGACTAATCGTGAAGCGCTTGCTCTCGAAGTCAAGACCATTGATGAAATTGGTCGGACTCGCGACGGCGGCCCATTGACCAATCTGACGGCCGGAGGGGATGGCGCTCCAGACCTTTCGCCAGAAGCAAAAGAGCGACATCGGAAAAATACCGGCGCCGCCCAGTTAGGGAAGAAGCATAGCGAGGAGCGTAGAGCTAGGCTAAGCGCAATCCTGAAGGGACGCCAGTGCGCCCCTCCTCCGACTCCAGAAGTAACTGCAAAACGCATCGCATCGCTGAAATCGTCATGGGCTCAAATGGCTCCGGAGGATCGCGCAAAGCGAGGCATGCGCGGGAAATCGCATAGCGAGGAGACGAAGTCCCTCATGCGAGAAAAGGCGCTTGGGCGCGTCATTTCAGCGGAGCAGCGAGCGCACATCTCAGCATGCAACAAAGCCAGAAAGGTCAGCCTTGAAACAAAGGCGCGAATGGCTGAAGCGCAACTCCGCAGGTGGGCGGCCATTCCACCCGAAGATCGGCCGGCAGGAACTAGGACCGGGATGAAGCATTCGGAAGAATCGAAGGCGCTCATGCGCGAAAACGCGCTAGGCAAGGTTATATCGCCCGAACAGAGGGCGGCCATTTCTGCAGCACAAAAGGGGCGTACGCAAAGTCCGGAAACGAGAGCGAAACGGTCCGAGGCATTGCGCCGCAGTTGGCAACTAAGAAAAGCAGGGGAACTTGAAAATGGGTGACGATGGAGTGCTCAGAGAGTTCCTCGTATCGCTTGGATTTTCTGTCGAAGAATCGAGCTTCAAGAAATTCAACCTCGCAGTCGAGAGCGTCACCAAGGGTGTGATGCAGGCTGGGTTGGCTGTAGCCGCGACCGCTGCTGGCATCGTGGCGGGTGTAAAGATCATCTCCAGTCAGATGGAGAATCTTTACTACGCTTCGCAACGCACAGGTGCGACGGTCGGCAACCTGATGGCGCTGCGGTATGCGGCCGGTCAGATCGGATTGACCGCAGATCAGGCGCAATCGTCGCTTGAAGGTTTCGCGCGCACCCTGCGCCTGAATCCTGGCTCGGATAGCCTGCTTGCGTCGCTCGGCGTGACGGGCAACGATCCGACCGAGAAATTCGACAGTTTCATCGAGAAGATGAAGGGCATGCAGCCGTACGTGGCTGCCGCCTATGCGGGTCTGTTCGGGATCGATCCGGACACGCTGCTGATGCTCGAAAACGGGCTTCCCAAGCTCGAAGAGGAGCAGAAGAAGTACGCGGAAAGACTGAGGGCATGGGGCATAACTCCGGGACAAGCTGCGGCGGCTGGAGTCGATTTCAACAACTCCATCCGGTCAATTACCGCAGACTTTGATTTGTTGTGGATAAAAATCGAGTCTAAGTTGGTCCCGGTGATGACGCCGCTCATCAACCAGTTCGAACGCTGGGCGCAGAACCATGCCGGTGACGTTGCGCAGGCAATCGCCGATGCTGTATCACATCTCGCCACATGGATTCAGTCCGTAGACTGGAAGAAGGTCGGAGGTGATATCGATCATGTCGTGACCGCATTGGGGGGCGTGAAAGATATTCTGCTCGGGCTGGCTGCAATCAAGCTACTGGGTATCATCGGTGGGGTCGGCGGGTTGACCGTAGCAATCTCGGGTCTCGCCGCCGCCGCTGCCGGCCTAGGTGGCTGGAAGATCGGCGATACGATCCGCGATGAAGTCGACAGCCTCGTCACGAAGATGTCACACGGCAAGTATCGCTCGCTGAGTGACATCCTGACCGGCACTGATCGGAGCAAGCTGGATGCGACTGGCGGCTATACCCAGGCGGAACTGGATAGCGTCAAGGATGGCGGCGGCGCGAAACTGACGCCGCCACGCGGCTCACCCGGTGACGATGGCAATCAGCCGTTTGGCACGATCATTGAATTGCCCGCCGAGAATGCGCCGTCGAAAAGCGATCCTCAGAGCCTTTTCGCTTCGCTCGAAGACAGGTTTAATCTGCCTAAAGGATTGCTCGATAGCGACTGGAGTGCAGAGTCGTCGCGCGGAAAGAACATGCTCTCGCCCAAAGGTGCGATGGGCCATTTCGGCTTTATGCCCGATACGGCCAAGGAGTATGGGCTTGACGATCCGAATGACCTTGTTCAGTCAGCCAAAGCGGCAGCGCAAAAGTTCGCAGACCTTCTGCGCCACTATGCTGGTGATGCTGTAAAGGCTATCGCTGGCTACAACTGGGGCGAAGGCAATCTGGACAAGGATATCTCCCGTTTTGGTGGGAACTGGGCGCAACACCTGCCGCAAGAGACCTTCGATTACGTCAACCGCGTAACGAATGGCATGGGCGGTGCGCGGCTCGGCGTCAATGGCACAAACAGCAATCGGTCGGTGGCAGTGACGCAGACCAACACCTTCCACATCGCTGGCACGTCAGATCCGCAAGGAACTGCGCGCGCCGTGGCTGGCGAGCAATACCGTCTGTACGGCGATCTGGTGCGCAACTTCTCTGGGGCAGTGCAATGAGAATTCTGGGTACCGTCGCGTCGGTGGCGCAGATCGGCATCCAGTCGCTCGCCATCAAACCCAAGCGAGGTTTGTACACCTCCGACAACAGCAGCCTTGTAACCACGATTATCAAGCAGGTAACGATTGAGGAAGTGCATTCGGATGAAATGGAGATCACAGAGCATCCTGTTGAACAGGGCTCCACGATTTCCGACCATGCGTATGCGCGACCGTCGGAAGTGATTATTACGGCAGCCTGGTCGGATAGCCCCAACAATTCAGGTCCGCTGAATCAGCTTCTGGGCGCAGCAGCAAACACAAGCCCGTTGCTGCAAAAGGTTATCGGAGCGGCTGAACTGGTCGGCGGTATCGTGACCGCCCTAAGTTCGGGATCGCCTACGAGCGTCACGGTGTACAACAACATCCTGACGCTATACAACAACCGGCGCATTTTTGACATCTACACCGGCAAGCGTGTCTACAAGAACATGCTGATCAAGTCGCTGGCGACGACGACGGATGCGAAGACGGAAAACAGTCTGATTCTGCGTATGACCTGCCGCCAGATCCTGATGGCGCAGACGCAGACCGTCACGGTGCCGAATTCGTCAGTAATGTCCAACCCGGCACAGAATGGATCAACGGTCAACATGGGGACGCAATCCCTACTGCCATCGCCTACCTATAACGTGAACGCAGCGCCATGAGCACGCCCTACGAGGTTCCGCTATCGCCCCAGCCGCAGACGTTCGGCATTGCGATAGCGGGCACGACCTATCAAATGACCGTGGTTTGGAACTGGGTGAATGCGTCGTGGATCATCAACATTGCGGACCCGAGCGGCAATCCGATCCTGTCGGGGATTCCGATGGTGACGGGTGTCGATTTGCTCGAGCAGTTTGGCTACCTTAATTTTGGCTTCCAGTTGATCGCGCAGACTGACAACGCGCCGGATGTTGTGCCGACGTTCGCCGACCTAGGAACCACAGGGCATCTTTACGCGATCCTGCCATGAGCAACCAGTTCGGACGACAAGCGAGCCTGATTGTCTCGACTGGTACGCAGGGGCTCGACCTGTCGGAACTGCGTTTTACGTTCAAGACACGAAATGCCGACGAGCAGGCGCCGAACACGCTCTATGTGCGCATCTATAACCTGACCGATTCAACCGCCAAGGCGATCCAGAACGAGTTCACGACGATCACGCTGCAGGCTGGATACGAATCGGGAAACTACGGGATCATCTTTCAGGGGACAATCAAGGAAGTGCGGAAAGGCAGAGAGAACAACGTCAATTCGTACGTTGAGATATTCGCCGCTGACGGAGATGAGTTTTACAACTTCGCTGTCATCAGCCTTTCTCTGGCCGCCGGACAAACGCCCCAGCAAGTTATCAATGCGATCCAGTCGGCTCCTTCCGTCAATGGCGTGGCGAATCTTCCCTACGCGACGGACGCAACCGGCTTGATCGCCGGAGCGGGCGCCGGACAGGCGCAAGCCCTATCGCGCGGGAAGTCATTATTCGGTATGACGAGGGATTACGCGAGAGACTGGGCGCAGAAATACGGCTACCGCTGGTCGATGCAAAACGGCCAGCTTGTTGTGGTGCCGATCACTGGCTATCGCCCTGGTGAGGCAGTTGTGCTGTCGTCGACAACCGGCCTGATCGGGGTTCCTGAAGCCCGCGATGATGGCGTACACGCGCAGGCGCTTCTTAATCCTCTGATCCGCATCGGCGGCCTGGTGCAGATCGCGCAGTCCGACATCAACCAGATCACGATGCAGCAGCAGGGATTGCAGTACACCCCTGCAGTCGCCACGGTGACAACTGCGGCCGGATTTTACAAAGTCCTGGTGGCCGAGTTTGAAGGCGATACCCGCGGAAACCCGTGGTACATCAATATCACCTGTCTCGCGGTCGATGTATCGGCCAGTAATCAGAACAACTCAGTTCAAGCCTACGGCTAGGTTCCAGAATGGATCAAAGAGAGCGCCTCAACTCTCCGGACGAGGCGCTCAATGCTGCGCTTGACGGCCGGCAGGCACAGATTTGGACGGCCGGTCCAGGGATCATCCAGAGCTTCAACGCTGACGGCATCACAGCGGTCGTGCAGCCGGCCATCAAGGCGCAAGTCCGCGCGCCCGATGGATCAATGCAATGGGTAGCGCTCCCTCTCCTGCTAGATTGCCCGGTGGTATTCCCGCGCGGCGGTGGCTGCACACTGACGTTTCCAGTCGCGGAAGATGACGAATGTCTGGTCGTGTTTGCTTCTCGGTGTATCGATGCGTGGTGGTCGGCAGGTGGCGTACAGGTGCAGTCCGAGTTCCGGATGCATGATCTATCGGATGGCTTTGCCATTCCGGGCCCGTACTCGCAAGCAACGAAGATCAGCAACATCAGCACAACGGCCGCACAACTGCGCAGTAACGACGGAGAGGCATATCTCCAGCTAAACCCGACGTCGCACGAAATCGACATCGTGACGCCGGCCAACTGGACGGCGACCATCGGCGGCAACACAAATATCAACGTGACGGGAAGCGCAAACATCACGGCTTCCGTATCAGCATCGGTAACAGCCCCTTCGATCAGCCTTGGGGCGGCTTCACAGACGTTGCTATCTCTGGTGACATCAGCATTCATGTCGCTATTCAACGGGCATACACATCCCGATCCGCAAGGCGGAAATTCGTCACCTCCCACGCAGCAGATGACGAGCGCCCACCTGACGACGACCATCAAAGGCGGCTGATATGCGCTATCGAGTTTTGGACGCTAACGGCGACTACACGTGGGGACAAAATGGCGCGAATTTCCTGGTCAACTCTGCTGCTACGGTAGCCCAGGCCATTCTTACGCGCCTCAGGCTGATACAGGGCGAGTGGTTTTTAGACCAGACCGCGGGCACGCCATACGACACGGACATCCTCGGCGCTGGCACCGAATCAACGCGTGACCTCGCCGTGCAAACCGTGATCCTGGACACGCAAGGCGTGACGGGTATTGCTGATTACGCGAGCTATCTCGACCCTAAGACGCGCGCCTTCACGGTAGCTGCGACGGTCAACACGCAGTACGGCCAGACAACCATTACACAGAGCTTCTGATGGCCACGACTTTTCCTCTCGCGACGCTTGCATGCACGATTGATTCGACCGGGATTTCTGCGCCGACTTACTCAGACATACTTTCCAGTTTGACCGCGAGTTTCTTGAGCATCTATGGGAGTGACTCCTACGTCGACCCCGACTCGCAGGACGGCCAGATGCTCGCCCTGTGGGCTCAGACCATCAACGACGGGAACCAGGCCGACATCACGACGTACAACGGCTACTCGCCCGCCTACGCCCAAGGTGCCGCACTCTCGAGTCAGGTCAAGATCAACGGCTTGCGCCGCGATGTGTCGAGCAATAGCACGGCCGTCGTCAACATCGGCGGCCAGGCCGGTACGCCAATCAATAATGGTGTGGTCGCAGACACGAACAGCAATCTATGGACGTTGCCAGCCAGTGTGACGATCCCACCATCGGGAACGATTGCCGTTACCGCGACTGCAATGGTGTCTGGGGCGATCACCGCTATTGCTGGCGCAATCAACCAGATCAACACGCCGACCCGTGGCTGGCAAACGGTCTCCAATCCGTCCGCTGCAGCACCGGGTGAGCCGGTTGAGGATGACGCAGCGCTACGCCAACGTCAGGCCATCTCAACGTCGCTGCCGGCGCAGACGCCTTTGCAGGCGATCATTTCGAACGTTGCCAATACGCCCGGGATCGGTCGCAACGCGATCTACCAGAACGACACAGGCACGACGGACGCCAACGGCATTCCAGGCCATTCGATCGCTGTTGTTGTCGAAGGAGGAGATGTCGTTACCATCGCCCAGACCATCGCGGCTAAGAAATCACCCGGCACGGGCACGTACGGCACGACAGACGAAACCGTGCTGGATCCTTCTGGGGTGCCGATCACGATTGCTCTCTTCGAGCTATCCGAAATTGGCATCCTGACGCAGATCACGATTGTTCCACTGACTGGATATGTGTCGACTACCGGCACATTGATCGTCAATGCAGTAGTGGCTTATCTGTCGGGATTCGCCATCGGACAAGACTCTTTGCTCGGCAAGCTGTTCGGACCGGCGAATCTCTCGGGTGACGCGGCAACATCAAGTTCTGGCCTCACGCAGTCCCAGCTCGACGTGCTGAGCAATACGTACAACCTGCCGGTCACGAACCTGTATCAAGGGCGTTCTGACATGCTGGTGACGGGTGGCCCGTACACCACGGGTGCGACCGTCATCGATATTGCCAACGTCGCGAGTCTCGCCAATGGGAAATCGATCATCGTCAACCAGACGGATGGATCGCAACTGACAGCAGTTATCACGGGCATCACTGGAAACGCGGTGACGTTCACGCCTGCCATTGCTGCCGGCAAGACGATCGATGCCGGCGCCCAGGTGCTGGTGAACGGCGACCTGACCTTGGCATTCAACGAGGGCGCCCAATGCGTGGCGACTGACGTAAATCTGGTGACGTGATGACGGTTCAGCTATCGCAATACACATCGCTCATCACGTCAGAGCATCAGTCGGCTCCGAATTTCATGGCCATGGTGTCGCTGCTCGCGCAGTGGGCCGTTGACCGGCAGAACATGCTGGCGTCGATTCCTGGACTGTATGACATTGACGACGCAGTTGGATCGCAACTAGATGCGGTCGGACTCTGGGTGGGTGCCTCGCGCAACCTGTCGGTGCCGCTGACCAACGTCTATTTCAGCTTGGACATCGCTGGATTGGGACTTGACCAGGGTGTGATTCAGGGTCCATTCGATCCGACTACCGGCCTTGTTTCGCTGCCCGATGCCCAATACCGGATCCTGCTTTACGCCACGATCGCGGCAAATAACTGGGACGGCACGATTCCAGGTGCCTATACCGCGTGGAACACGATCTTTGAGCCGCTCGGGTATTCGATCCTGATTCAGGACTACCAGAACATGACGATGGGCATCGCGCTCATCGGACCAACGCCGGATGCGGTGACGCTTGCCCTGTTCAAGGGCGGATATCTCAATCTCATTCCCGCTGGCGTCGGCGTCGCCTTCTATTTCCAGCAGTCAGTTCCTGGCGTACCGGTCTTTGGCCTCGACGCTGAAAACTCCTCGGTAGCAGGCCTGGATGTCGGAGCACTAGCGCTCATCGTCGGACCGTAGCAAACACACCACTCAACAAGAGGCCCTTCTGGGCCTTTTTTATTGCCCTAATGGATCGTACATGACCATTGAACAAGACTTCCTGCCCTATGCGGTAGGCGGTAGCGCCAACGTTTTGAGCCAAGCCGCATACGCAGCGCTCACGACGCTTCTGCAGAACGGCCTGACGTCCGGCATCGTTCCGTCGAATGAACTGAACAAGATCATGCGACAGCCGAGCATCATCGCATCGGTGATTGGACAGTTTATCGTCGCGAACTCGGGACAGCCGGCGATCGATGACGGCACGACTGCAACGCTGCTGGCGAACTTCACGAATGCGGTCAACGCAGCATCCAAGACCAAGGTGGTCCTGACCGATACCGGCACGGCCAACGCCTACACCGCGGCTAACCCTGTTCCTCTGACCGTTCTGCCGACGGCTACCGGCTTCACGCAGACGGTAAAGATCGCGCATCTGAATACCGGAACCTCAACGTATGCGCCCGACGGACTGGCGACGGCTCCGATTTACAGCCTGGCTGGCGCGCTCCTGCAGGGTAATGAACTGCCCGTCAACGGCGTTGCAACGCTCGTCTCGTTCGTCGATCCGCTTCTGAACTCGGGCAATCTCTGCTGGGTGCTCTACGAATGCGTCGGCGGTGCTCAGCCTGTCGCCCCCGCCAGCGCATCCGAGCATGCCGTCCAGTGGTCCCAGGTTGTTGGCGTCGTTGGCACGTCGCGCAATGCCGTAATGAGCATCGCAGCAGCGGGCACAAGTGCTACGTGGTCGGCTTCAGAGCTGATTCTCGAAACGTCGAACGGCCTTAATTACTGTTTGCGCGGCGGCCCGAGTGCAGCGGTGAATCTCGCGACGACGGGTGCGGGCGGTATGGATACCGGGACTGCACCCGCGAGTAGCTTTGTCGGCATCTACGGGATATGGAATCCGACAACATCGACATTCAGCTTACTCGCGCAAAGCGCCGCTGGTGTCACATTGTCCGAGGTCTATAACGGCTCGCATATGCCGGCGGGTTATACGGCATCTGCACTTATCGGCATATTGCTAACGAATAGCAGCGGTCAATTTATCGTTTGTCAATTGGTCGGGCGACGAGTCTCGTATCAGTCACGCGCCGAAATTTCCACGGCAGCAACCACCTCCGGATATACCGCATTCACCGGGGGGGCTGACATTCCAAAAAATTCGAAAAGAGTCTTTGGTTATTTTGGAGCATCACAAAGCACGAATGGAACCATAAATCTCTTCGTTGCTTCCGATGCAAACGGATGTGGTGCCCAGGAGACTTCGATTGGTACCGCGGCATCTGGAAACACCAATTCCACGGCGGGAAATTTCGCTGTTGATGTCATTTCGCCGCAGACGGTCTATTACAACGTCTCCTATAGCGGGTCTGGGACATTTACTGCGACGGTAAATTTCACGGGTTTTGAATTTTAAGGAAATTGTATGACAACGGTTAACGTCCAGTTCTCAAATAGCAATGAGTCAGCAGTTGTCACATATTTTTCCTCTCCCCAGAGCTCATCTTCAATTCCAAACAGCGGAACAATAGATACATCGGATCCGCGATGGGAAGCTTTCTACAACCTATTTTCTAGTAATTCACAGGCATATTTGCCCGCTCCTACGACCGGTTCCTGAATATGAAAAAAATCCTCTTTATTTTCAGCATGCTGTTTGCTCACCTGGCTCACGCCCAGACCGCATTCACAGCCGGTCCTTTTGGCATTGGCGTCACCACCCCGTCTGCAACATTTGACGTGGAGGCGGTAGGTGCTGTTGGGGGCGGTAACGCAAATAGTACTCTGGCCCGGTTCTATGCTGGCAGCAACACAGCGCCGACGACCGCCATCACACCGACCGTTGGTATCTCGCGGTACGAGGTGATCAATCAGGACACCGAGGGCGGTCAGAATGCCGCGCTCTACGTCGAGGATACCGGTAACAACGCATCTGCGGCCGGAGAGATTGGGCAGGTCAATGGGATTACCGCAAACGTATTCCAGATCGGTCAGGGTGATTCGGTTGGGATGTTTGCGTATTCGAATAACTACAGCACCAACGGCGGCCATACGGCATATGGAGGTTTTTTCGATGCTATTGCTGGGACCGCTGGTACTGCTGCTTTTGGTCTTGAGATCGACAGCACTAACAGCACTGGCTATGATGTTCCCTATACGGGGCTTTCCCCTTACCCTAATGAAGTAGGCATTCATATTCAGGCAGCGGGCGCAAACCTCAATACCGCCGGAATCTGGGTAGGGAATGTCTCAGGATCGCCGCTTTATGATGTCGGGGTTGCATTCACGGCAGGAAGCGTCAAGACAACCGCCATTGAGGATGACAGCAACGATACCAACATCCTGGTTTCGACTGGCGCCCATTCATACGGGATCAATCTGGCCGCCTCCAGTTTTACCGGGCAATCCATCGTCGTTCCGGGCCTCGCTGTCTCTCCATCTGGATCGATGCAATCCTCGGTGGTCCCTACGACATCATGGGAATACGATTCTACGGGCTCTCACGTTTCGATCGCAAATGGCGGAAACGCTGCGATGCCTGCAGGCAATGGGTTAATCATTGTGGAGGAGTCGGTAAATCACAATAGCGCGGTATATCTGTGCAGCGTGGGGTCGTGCGCTATCGGCCTGTCGGTTGGTGGTGTCTGGTCTGCATCCACCACTGCGCCATCCACTGGTCATCTGTCAGTGGCTTGGAGTGGTTCTGCGTACACCGTCTACAACAACGAAGGCGCAACGGAAACCGTGGTTATTTCGTCGAACAGGCTAAACTCGGCTAACTGAGGCGTTTCCAAACTGGATTAATTCCCGCTGGACGATCTGCGATGATTTTGGTATCGTCGCGCGACTGGCCATAGGGGGATAAATAGTGCCAACAGGGAAAGTTGGAGCGCATTTTTTTGTCGCTCCCAAAAATCAGGCAGTCAGCACTTATGCAAAGACGGGTGCAATAGCGCTGATGATCGGCACTATTGTTTTTCTGTCTACGCTGTACGGTGTGCACCGCTTCTACTCCCCCTTTCCATGGTGGGACGAGTGGGATGGGTACTTCGGTTTCTATATGGCAGCCGCCAACGGCATGAATATTCATGCCTGGTGGTATCCGCATATGGAACACCGGATCATCACCTCGCGCCTGCTGTTCTGGCTCGACCTGAGATACTTCCACGGCAATCACATCATCCTGTTTGCAGCCCAGCTGGCGATGCTGGCAGGCATCGTTGCGCTTATCTGCAATGCTGCACGGCGAACTGGTGCCGGCCTTGTCTGGCCGCTGGGGCTCGCTGCAGCACTGATGTTTTCGTGGGTGCAGTCGGAGGTCCTGAAGTGGGGCTTCGAAACACAGGTTATCGCCGCCTACTTCTTTGCGGTCTGGGCGCTGGCCGAGTTCACCCGGTCCCCCTCCAGCGATGCGCGCCGGTTCGTGGCGGCATTCTTTTTGGCCGCATGCGCTGAGTTCTCCATGGGTAACGGGATTGCCGCGCCGTTCACGCTTGTCATTGTCTCGGCACTCCTGCGCCGTCCGCACAAAGAGACCGCGCTGGCGCTCGTGCTGGCGCTCATCCTCGCGGCGACCTATGCGATCGGCTACGTCAGCCCTCCCAAGGACGCAGTGGCGATCCTTCCAGGCTCGGTCATGCTTCACCGGTTGGATTTCTTCGTGACGTTCTTCGGCAATCCGGTAGCGATGATCGGTCTGCCGACTGCGGCATGCAGACTGGCGGGCGCTTCCTGTGTAATTGCGGGTACCGCCATGATCGCCCGGCCGGGCGATCTGTCGAAAGACGTGACGCCATACAGGGCACTCCTGATCGGGGTCTGTCTGTTCGTAGCTGCTTCGGATATCGCCGCTGCGTATGGTCGTGGCACCGCCGGCGCTGGGGCTGCGATTGCCAGCCGGTACACGACCGGACCGCTCCTTGGCTGGCTTGCGATGCTGTTGCTTGCTTTCGATATGTTCAAGGGTGCGCGTCGCGTGACGATGACGGCCGGTGTCTTAGTGGTCGCCGGGCTCGCTTACGGCCAGATCCATGTGCGCGACAGCAACGACTATCTGTATGACTGGAAACTCGGCATGCTGAGCACGAAGATCGGGCTGGAGCACGTCGAATACTCTGGCCAGCTTTTCCCGGCAAAGCCAGAGGCTGTTCACCAGCGATTTCAGCAGTACGCCGCATACGGTGCCGCGCATCGGCTTGGGGTCTATCAGCGCCCATGGCTCATTGATGCTGGATCCGTGAAGTTTGACCCGACCAAGGTCGAAACAGGATGTCAGGGGAGTGTAGACCGCATCGTCGCAGGGCATGAAGGTCTAACCGTGTCGGGATGGTCGAATACCGCCCAGCGCCGGGACGTGTTGATCGTCCTGACGGATGCGGCCGGAAATACGATCGGATATGGGATAACCGGGCAGCGCCGCGATGATGTTGCTAAGGCCGTCTCCGGCGCGCCGGCCGACGCTGGCTGGGTTGGATTTGCAAAGCCAGCGACCGGCTTGGTATCGGCCTACGCATACACGGGCGGGAAATTCTGCGCGCTAGGGCAGGCCTCTATTGCGCAAAACTAGCGCTGATAATCGGCGCAATAACCAACTGTTCTTGCGCCGCCCTCAGCCCATCCAGATACGCATCTGGGTAGAAGCAATTAGCCATGTGACTCTGCCAACCCTGAATGCTTGAGATGTAGTTGTATTGCTGGATCAGCACCACCCCATATTGCTGGGCTGCGGCGTCTATCGCTGCGACATACTGCGGCAGAAGCGGATGCTGACCATCGCACACCGGGCCGGGCTCCTCCAAAATGGGAGTCTTGCCGGCAGCACGCGCATCTAAGATCCACTGCGCGAGGTATCCCTGGTAATCGGATAGCGTCTCGCCGCCGAGCGCGTCATTGACTGCATGCTCCTCTATAACGATCGAAGCAGGCGATTCAGCGAGTCGCTGGGGAGTCGGTGGACCTCCTCCGTCCATGCCATCCAACTCGTTCATGAGCGAGCTTGCCAGACCTCCCGTTGCATTGTTCTGGACAGTTATACCGCTGTCCTTGAACTGCTTTTGCAAGAGCGCCTGAAGTGCGACCGGTTCGTTGGGCGTAACACCCACGGGCAAGCCTGAGCCATCAAGGCTATCGCCGAACATCTGGTCATCGCCATACACAGCAAGTGTTATGACGGGGGTTGATGCCATCGCTGGCGCCGATGCGCCTGTGGGTGCAGACGGCTGCGTCAACTGGCTCGCAGTCGAGGGTGGCACAGACGCAGCTGGCGACGTCGGATCGCTTCCCGGCCCTCCTCCTCCGCCGCCACATGCCGCAAGACACGCGAGCAGTACCGCTGCTATTCCCGCCCTCCATCTTTCACTGCTTCGACGTGGCACCCGAAGCCGCGCATGCGCGCGTGAATCTGCTCGACGTTCTTGATGGACCCCTGCATTAGTTCCAGTCGAGTCGCAATGAGAAACGCCTTGTCGAATCCCAGATCGCGCCGGTCCAGTTCGGGCGTCTTCTCGTTCCAGGTGTATTTCGACCACTGGCGCCCGGTTGAGACGTGCGCAAGATCGGCCATCTGCGCGCGCTTGTAACTTAGTTTGTCGGCAAGACGCAGCAGGTCCTCGGGCGTCGGCGGCACGTAGAAAAGAGTCATGGTGGCGAAATAGAGGCAGGCGCGCGCGGGCGCGAAAGATGAGATTCACGGTCATTCCTTTCGGAGAGTCGGGCACCGCAGAGTGCGTAGCCCATGACTCAGAGAATGTACCCTTAAGGGTACCTTTGTCAAGCGCCAAATAACCAACAAACCAGCCTCCCTCGCGGAGGCTTTCCCATTTATGGAACGTCCATGACCGAGATCGACGCCATCCACGCGCGTTTGAGTAGAGGCGAAGCGAAATTTTCCGAGATCGCCGACGCCCTATCGAAGATCACCACTCACCTGCAGGGCCAGGACGCGACGCT
>Ga0302233_10001173_pt1 | contig 18794 bp, 29 predicted proteins | sample II_Palsa_N3_1_FD_193516 | JGI IMG/M metagenome (GOLD analysis project Ga0302233, IMG submission 193516) | Peat permafrost microbial communities from Stordalen Mire near Abisko, Sweden - II_Palsa_N3_1 | ecosystem: Environmental > Terrestrial > Soil > Palsa > Peat permafrost | place: Sweden... | reverse complement strand
GGCGCATTAATGAGAAAGAAAGAACGAAAGAAAAAACACTCAGTGTGAAACACATTTTTGTCGACGCCCCCGCCCTCGGTAAATGCTCCCTGTTTCCACGAGGGACGTCTACAACAACGCCAAGCACAGAGACGAGGTCGGGGTCCGAGCCATGTTGATCCGCTCTGTCACACGCACTCTGGGACGCTTGACCGTGCGCCAGGTCGTCGTGGCCGTGGTCCTGCTCGTCGTCGTGAGCACGTTTGTGTTTGCACCATTTGATCAGGAATCAGCAGCGTCACAATCACAGGGAGGCGACCCCAAGGGCTCAGTCGCGCGCCGTCGCAACAAACAGGCACAAACAGAGCCCCTGCTGGCGAAAAAGGACCGCGACGAGCTGCGGCAACAGCTCGACCAACTCGAACAACAACTGCAGCAGCCCGGCAACACAGACTCGGAAGACGAGGACGAGGACGCGGACGACGAAGAGGGGCTGCAGCAGCAGCAGCAGCAGCAGCAGGACAACGAAGGCGACACCGCCGCCAATGACAACGAGCAGCAAGAGCAGCAGCTGGAGGAGAAGCAACAGCCACCCCTCGTTCAGCGGGCAAAACGGCCCGACCCCACCAGCGAGGACGGCGAGAAACGTGCGGCTGTGATTGCCGCCCTGCGCCATGCCTGGTCCGGGTACAAGAGGTACGCGTGGGGCCTGGACGAGCTCAAGCCCAACTCCAAGACGGGCGAGACGTGGTTCAACCTGGGCCTGACCATCACCGACTCGCTCGACACGCTGTGGCTGGCCGGGCTCAAGGAGGAGTTTGCAGAGGCCCGCGAGTGGGTCGCCAACTCGCTCACGTTTGAGTATGGACCCCTTCCCCCAACTTTTGAGTGTGCGGTGTTTTTTAAACATCGCATTCACTGTGCAGGATCTCCAACCCTGTCAATTTGTTTGAGGTGACCATCCGTGTTCTGGGTGGATTGCTTGCGGCGTTCCATCTCACCAACGACGACATGTTTCTCGACAAAGCCACGGATCTTGGCGCGCGACTGTGTGGCGCGTTTGGGTCGTCGTCGGCGATCCCGATGGCGTCCGTCAACCTCAAGACCAGGGAGGGCGTGGTCGCGCACTTTAACGCAGGCGCCAGCTCCACATCAGAGGCCACAACGATCCAGCTCGAGTTCAAATTCCTGTCTCATCTCACGGGCGACCCCACCTACTGGGACCTCGCCAACAACGTCATCTCCCACATCAACACGCTGCCCTCTGAGGATGGTCTCGTCCCCGTGTTCATTAGGTTTGCGGACAACGCTGCAGAACACTCTAAATTTTTTACAACCTGCTAGCCCTCACAATGGCCAGTTTTGGGGGAGCGAGATCAAGCTGGGCGCGCGCGGTGACAGCTACTATGAGTACTTGCTAAAGCAGTACCTCCACGACCGCGAGAACGAGCTCGCCCTGACAATGTACCGGCGAGCCGTGGGCGGGATCCGTCAGCATGTGCGTATTTCTCTCTCTCTCTCTCTCTCTCTCGCCCCTTACAAGTATTTGAAAACAGCTCGTCGGTCACTCTGAGCCAAACAAGCTGGTATTTATTGGTGAGAAGACGATTGGCTCGTCAACCATCAGCCCAAAGATGGACCACTTGGTACCAAAAAAAAAAAAAAACCTCGTTGAAATCCTAACCGGCTGAAAACAGGTGTGCTTTTTGCCCGGCTTGCTGGCCCTCGGTGTCACCGAGGGACGAACGCTGGAAGAGATCGGCATGGACATGCTCGATGTGGACCAGCTGGAAGAGTTCAAACTGGCTGAGGAGCTCTTGTACACTTGCTACATGATGTACAACACGACCGCCACCGGTCTCGCTCCCGAAATCGCCTATTTCAACCAGAATGCAAACTCCCAAGACGATATCATCATAAAACCGGCAGACACGCACAACCTGCTCCGACCAGAGACCCTTGAGAGGTATTTTTTTTTTTTATAAAAAAAAAAAAAAGTAGAGAGCTTTTGTTTTGCTGATGGAAATATCTCAGTATTTTCGTCCTGTGGCGCATCACCCACAATCCCAAGTACCGCGAATGGGGATGGCAGATCTTCCAGGTACGTGCTCAACAAGAGAATTAGAAAAAAGAGAATAAATATATGTTTGTTTGATAGGCATTTGAAAAGTACTCCAAGGTGGCGACGGGAGGCTACACCGATTTGAACGATGTCACGAAAATCCCGCCGCCGTCCCGTGACAAGCAGGAGAGCTTTTTCCTCGCAGAGACGCTCAAGTATCTTTTGCTGCTCTTTAGCGACGACTCGGTCGTCCCCCTGACAGACTATGTCTTCAACACGGAGGCGCACCCTTTGCCGATCCTCACATCCATGCCCAGCATGGGCAATCTGAACGAATAAACAGAGGTTGATTTTCGTGTACAAAATATAAGTGTTTAGTCCCATAGCTATGGAAATACTTCGAGGAGCCCTGCGCCGGCAAGTTCGGCAATGATGCCTTCAAAGTCGCGCTGGGCGAGCCCGGGAAGGTCACTGACACCCAGGGCCGCGGGGTAGCTGATGCAGAGAGTCGACAGAGCAGGCGCGTACGACTTTGGGAACTTGAAGAACGGGGGCAGCGAGGACGCGGCGGGATCGGCCGAGTCGGGATCGGGGGTGCCCATGTGGCCCTCCACCTGGTTGCCGGCCGAGAAGAAGAGCACAACCACATCAACGTCTGCTTTGACCACGAGGCGGACGTGGTTGGGGAAGCGCCATCGGACCTTGACACTGCTCTCTGCCTTGTCCTCAGAGTTGGTTTTTCGCTTCTTGCTGGATGTTGCGGTGGTCGTGGTGCTGCTGGCGCTGGGCAGGAGAGTGGGCACTCTGCGTGGCGCAGGCGGCAGCCGCGAGGCGAAAAAGTCCATCGCGTGCTCGTCGACGGCACTGTCAAAGTCAATATGGCTGGCGAGGTCGCCCACGAGCTCCTTGCCGACGCGGACAAACTCTTCGCGGCTGCTCGTGACCGAGGCGGGCGTGCTACTACATGCCACTCCCGTGCCCATGTAGCCCAGCGAGCCGACGGGGAGACCACGGCGATAGCGCTCGTCCTTGTTGAACGCGGACTCGAGGGCGCGCGGGATGGCGGCGCCGAGGAGGTCAAACCAGGCGTTGCGCTGGTACGTGGAGATGGTGACGTGGTGTGACGGCTGGCCGTCCTGCGTCCTGGCGTAGTGGATGGTTCCGCGGGGCATGTACAGGAGCGATCCGGGCTCGAGCGCGACCTCCATCAAGAGCCTTCCGAGCGTGCGCGGGTCCATGTCGTCGCTGTGGTCGCGCGGGAGCGTCATGACGGGCTCGTGCAGGCACCACGTCTTTGTGCCCTCGAGCTGGAGCACAAACACGTCGACGTCGTCGTGGTGCGGCGCCAGCCCCTGCGAGTTGGGCGGCGTCAGGTACGCGTTGGCGCCGACGAGGCAGCGCAGGTCCTCCTCGAGCTGTGCGCACAGCGTGGCCAGGGGTCGCCAGTGCTGCTGCGGCTGGAACACTTGCAGCGTGCACCCGCCGTTGTCGTGCAGATCCCACAGCGCGCTCGACGACGGCGGCTTCCCGCCCTTGCCCGCCTCGGGCGTGTAGTTGACGCGGTGGCCGTCCTCGTAGCGGCACACGTTGACGTTGGCGCGGAAGGGCCCGCTGCCGCGCAGCAACTGCTTGAGCGTCTCGGTCGAAAACACGGACCGCGCGTACTCGGTCGCGGCGCGCGCCTTGTCCTTGGCGTGCAGCACCAGCGGGCGCTGCTCCCAGTACGAGCCGAAGAACTCGTCCAGCGGCACGCCGCGCTCGCACACCAGCCGCAGCAGCGCCGACTGGACTCCCTCTTTGGTAAGGCCACGTGGCGCCAACTTTTCCGCCGCCATTTTCGAATCTGACCCGCCCGGAGATCCAAACGGTATGGACGCGTTTCAACGCTTTGCGGCGTACAACTTTGACGCGGACGCCGTGTTCCAGGTACAGGAAAGCGGGGGGGGGAGCGAGAGCGGCCATCCGACTGAAGGATATCGCATCCCCTTTTTGTTTTGTTTCTTTTAGAATGGACTGCCTCGGCTGCTGGGCGCACTGCAGGCCAAGCACAAGGACCTGAAGGGACCCGAACTGGACAGGGAGGTCCTGCGCATGAAAGTCTTCTACTACTCCAAAAAGGTGGCGCCGATCGACTATGAAAAGTACGTCCAGTGGCACGCGGCGCAGCAAAAGGCCAAGGTGATGGGCAGTGGCGGTGCCGTCTGTCCCTACGTCCCGGCAGCGGCAATGTCACTGCAGCCACCACCACCACCACCACAGCAACAACAGGCGCAACAGGCCGTCTGCCCCGTCACAGGCGCCACGGGTCCTATGCCGAGTGATCATCCCAGGCCAGCAGTGACAGCAGCGGCGGCAGAGGCGACGTGCCCCGTCACGGGTGCCAAGGGGCCCATGCCGAGCAGCCATCCGCCGATCGCGAGCGTTAAAGCGGCGTTTGTTCTGGCACAGGAACCCAAGTGCCCCTTTATCTCATCAACAACCTCGTCGCTTGCTGGTACCGCGGCCGACATGCCCACGGCCTCGCTGGACGACCACCTGCAACTGACACGGAGCAAAACGGGCATGGCACAGGTGCGCGTGGTCCTGAACAGCAATTCAGCAGAGTATTTTGACGACGAAACCGTTGCGACGCTCGGCAATCATCTCGTCGAATGCCTCCTCGACAGATCGGTGACGGCCCTGACTCTGTGGTTTGGCGTGGCAGACGGCACGCAACCACCCTTTTTCACCCCCGAGATCGAGCCAGTTGACGAGCGCTTGGAGGCCTACTCGCTGCGCTGGGTGAGTCCAAATGAAAGGAATAAAACAGTTAAAAGCAATCTTTTTAACAGGGCAACCTTGAGTCTGCAGATGACAAACTGCGACTACGAAACGAGCTCAGGCTAGTGACGCTTATGCACAGAGTTAGCTCGGTCATCCCCACGATCGCCGTCATAGACTCGCCGATCTTTGGAGTAGCCATCCCGATGATCATGGCCTGCAAGTTCCGCGTGGGAAGCCAGCGCACCGAGTTCCGGATTGCTGGCATCTCTCAGCTCGGTGTATACTTGGGCTCGACCCTGTCAGAGCTGTCTCCCTCGTTGCGACACTATCTCACGTATATCATGGTTATTATTATTTTTTTTTTCTCACTCCTCAAAAATGTTCAGGCTAGCCACAAACGTGTTGTACGCGCAAGACTTGTTTGCGATCGGGCTTGTCACCGACTTTGTCCCGCGCCATCTGCACAAGACACTGGAGGTTCAGCTTGCCGCCGCGGCTGCCTGCCCTGCGCCGCACACCGAAAAAGCCCTGAAAAAGTCGGTCAACGACCTGATCGAGGCGGCTGGCCCCAGTCGGCTCAAGACCTTTGAAAGTGTAATCGCCGCTGTGTACGCGACACCAAAAGTCACCTCCATCATTGCCGCAATGCATGCGCTACCACAGACGGCCTGGGCAGAGACGTGTCTGCGGAATCTGAATGCGCGCGCAAGCCATCCGATGATCCAGGTGGCACCTGCTCTCTTTAATTCACATGACTTATTTTTTTTTTCTCTAGGAAATGGTCCACTTTGTCGATGAAGTATCGTTGCTACCATCGGTTGCGGACCAGGCCAGTGCACACTACAAAAGGGCAACGGGCGGCGACGTGCTGGCAGCAAAAGCCTTTGAAGACCGAGCGAGCGACTTTGAGTCTGTTGCCGTCGCGGCCGCGGCCGACAGGAAAATCGTCCCCCTGAGCGCCTGGTGGCACCCATCTGACCCGCAAGAGGTAGCGCCTGCCAACCTCTGGCAGCAGTATTTGGAAGCCCGAGAGGATTTCGGCCCACTGACCCTCCTAGAGCAACCATTCTACTACCTCGAGATGCTGTCGTCCTCGCTTGACGATCAGCCACAGCTCGAGGACGACAGTAATCCTCAGCTTCTCGCCACATATTTTTGAAAACAGAAAATTGTTTTTCACGTCACGTATGTTTTACTGACGCTTCCTGTACAACCTGTATCGCTGACGACACTCAGGGTGCCGCAACTCTTGCACCAGCTCCCACCCCATCGACTCGTTTATTTGTGGATTCTTGTGCGGCGTGACGACAATGAGATGTTGAGCACCAATGGCAGACGCAAAGTACTGCAGAAGACCATGGAGGTATGACGTGTCGACCAGATGTAGCGCGTAGCTACAGATAATAAGGGCTGCCTTGAGGTGCTCGGGCTGCTCTGTCGCCAGTTGCTCAAACGTGTACTCGAAGCAAGTGCAACTTGTCTTTGCCTGATACGATGCCGAGGTGTACGGGTCCACGCCAAAGATGGTGCATGCCTGGGACAACAGGGGGTGGCCTTGGAGAACCCGTGTGACCTCACCACTTCCACACGCGAGATCCATGACCGTCTCAGGCAAAGTCGGAATGCTCTTGTTCACAAGCCATGTGGTCAACGAGCGTTTCAATCCGATGCGCAGTTGGTCTTCGTGCGGATTCACATAATCGCCTCCGTGAGATGTGTAGAAGCGGTCAACGCCCAGGTCTTCGTACTGGTGTCGTATGCTTCGCTTGTTGCTGCTGCCCATCGAAGGAATCGGAAGCCGAAATAAAATAGTTCAACTAAAAGCGAAGGCGCTTGGGCCTCCATCAAGGCTAATTTTGGGCTCCTAATGACTGTCCTAACGATTGTAATCGGCGTTGATCGTCCGCCTCCTCTTGGGCCTACACATGGAAAACATAATTAGAACTTACTTAAAAAAAAGTTGTTTTGGTCTTACGAGAAGCTGGAGGTTGTAGGTGAACCAGGCGGGCAAGCTCTTGGGCAGGGTCACGAGATCCGTGTCAAAGAGCTCGATAAACTGCTCGTTCATGTAGCGGCTCTTGCTCCCCGCGAACGCACGATACTCGACGATGATGGCGTTGAAATTCCACCTTTGGAGCTTGCGCAGACACCCCACAAAGGTCCCTGTCTGGTGGATGCCCGATGTGCACATGACCAGAACCGGGTAATTGACGGGATCGAGCACGAGCTGCAAGCCTTCCTTGACGAGTTCTTCGCTCATCGGCACCCACGAGTTCATTGGCCGATTGACCTTGAGTCCCAGGTGGACCTAGTGTTTTGTTTTTCACAGTCTCAGTGCCGGGTGCAAGCAGGGGGCAATGCGTACGAGGTCGATCTTGTTCTCCTCAAAGAAGGATATGACCGACCGCGTGGGCATCTCGGGCGAGAGCAGCAGGACCTTGCGCAGGCGCAGCGTCTGCATAAACCCAAAGTTGCTCGACTGGATCATGTTGGATCTGTATACGCCGCTCTCGACGATCCCGTACTGTTCCTACAGTGGTGGGGCCGAAAACAGTGAGTGCGTTGAATCAGGAGAAGTGCGTACTGGTGGTTCCATCGTCTGAGCCAAACAAAAAAAAAAACAGTTTGGGTTTATCAGTCCAGAAATGGCAGAGCGTCGAGCGACGAACAAGTACTACCCGCCCGATTGGACGCCCAACCAGGTACCGACGGCCTTCCCCCTTCGAGGACTAACCAGCAAACGACCGTCGTGTAGGGCTCGATCAACAAGTTTGTGGGTCAGCACCCGCTGCGTGACCGTGCGCGCAAGCTGAGCGAAGGCATCCTGATTGTGCGCTTTGAGCTGCCCTACAACATCTGGTGCGAAGGCTGCAACAACCACATCGGCATGGGCGTGCGCTACAACGCACAGAAGAAGCAGATCGGCAAGTACTACAGCACGCCCATCCAGAGCTTCCGCATGAAGTGCCACCTGTGCGACAACTGGTTTGAGATACACACCGACCCCAAGGCGAGTGACTACGTCATTGTCTCGGGTGCCAAGCGCAAGGTCGAGACGTGGGACCCCGCGGAGAACGGCACGGCTGTGCTGCCCGATGACGTCGAGCAGGCCAAGCTCGCCAACAACGCGTTTTTCCGCGCAGAGCACGAGGCCAACGACCAGCAAAAGGCGAAAGAGACAACACCGTCTCTGGAAAAGCTGCTCGAGCTGCGCAAACAGGACTGGTCCGACCCGTTCACCCTCTCGCAAAAGATGCGCAAGACCTTTCGCGCAGAGCGCAAGACGATAGAGGCCGCCGATGCCGACGCGTCCAAGGTCGCGACCAAGAACGCACTCGCCTTGCCGATCCTACCCCGCGCACCCGAGGACGATCTCGAGGCATCGCACGTGCTCTTTCGCAACTCTGAGGAGCAGCTCAGGCTCAAGCGGGCCCAAGTGCAATCATCGTCCATATTTGACTGCAACAACAGCAGCAGCATAAACAAGCGCGCCCGATTATTAGCTTTGCCACCGCCATCAACTTTAGCATCCACAAAACAAAAGGAGCTGGTCAAGGGCCTCGTCAAAGTCAAATCCAGTGCCACCACCAGCCCACAACCCCCGAGTACAAGCGCGACCACCACCTTGGTTTGTGCCGATTATGGCGACGACGACGACTGACTTCTCTTTTTTTTTTATTTTATTGATTGTAACTTTTTTTGAACCGCCGGATGTACACCAAAATTTTTCTATTTGCCAAAGTACTTTGGCTTGTCAAAGACGTGGTAGCGGTGTCCGCGTGTGCCCTTGCCGTCAAACAGCGCGGGGAAGCGGATGTGCGCGGGCACCTCTTCTTTGGAGACCTGATCAACGCCGAGGTTACTTGGTATAATGCCAATCAGGTGAGTTTTACCTCCTTGACGTTGTCCGTGTTGGTGTTCATGCGGAAACGACCAACCTGGATCTCGGTGTCTGTGATGCCGCCGTGCGAAATGCGGGCGTATCCGACCTTTTCGAGGTTGCGGTAGACAATGTACTCGCACCAGCGGTCATAGTCGGTGGGGTCAATGTCCTTGGCGTTGCCGTCGCTAACGAGCCAGTTGTAGTTTGGCATGGAGGGCGTTGTGACGACGTAGCCAATAAAGACGATGGGGTTGGTCGCGTTCTTCAGAATCTCGCCCTCGAGCTTGGTCTGGAGCTCGCGGTCGAGCGGCGTCTCTTCCTGGCCGTTGTGGGCGACGAGGACGTCGAGGGCATCGCCGCCGACGTCGAGGGTGGCGTGGATGGCGCAGGCAAGCTCGCCTTCGGGCGACGGCATGAGGTAGTGCTTTGACTTGGTGATGGGGAACTTGGACAGAAGAGCACAGCCCCACGTGTGGTCGCGAGCGCGAGGCCCATAGTCGAGGTACCAGCCGAGCTCCTCGGCGATTTGAAGGGGCACGTCGCGATTGCCGATAAACATGCGCATCGTGTCGGACTCGAGGAGACCTTTTCGAGGTCAAAAGGTCATGCTTTTGTAAAAAAAGGGGGTGCACGTACCAATAAAGTCAAGTTCGGCGTCGCGGATCAGGTTGGCCATGCGAACGTTGGACGCCCACATCTCGTTGTCGTAGCCAAAGTGGACTGCCCAGATGCCGCCCGTGACGACCTTCTCAGTGGGGGCACCGCGGATAGGGTGGTTGATCTCGGGGTGGACGCGGGTGGACGCAGCAGCAGCAGCCAGGGCCACCAACACAAAGAGAGCGACGTAGACACGCTCGTGCTCGTGTGACTTTTTGTAGCCTGCCGCCTGATTTGATTGCTTCAGTTTTTTTTCTTTTCTTTTTTTTCTTTTTTTTAAATAAATAAAAAATAACCTTTTTGTTTTCGACTTCGGCGAAAAGAGCCTTGCCCTCGCCAAAGAGGATGCCGAGCAGGAGGAAGACTTGGACAGCAGCTACCGAGGGAAAAATATGAATGGAAATTATAATTAAAAAAAAAAAATTACCAAGAATGTACTCGGTGCGCTCACGGAAGATCTCTCCATATGGGATGAACGCGTAAGCGACCACAAAGGCGTGGCTAAAGTAAAACAGGATGCAAACAAACGCTCCCAGACCGAGGGTCACAGCAGGCGTGTGCTTGGTGGCCGCAGAGATGACCTGGGTTTTAACTAGTGGTCAGTGCTGATGACAAAGTTCTTTTGTGTGTGTTTGTTTTTACAAAGGGCCAGAGCGAGATGATGTAGGTGATGAGGGCAAGACCTCCGATGAAAGCAGGCCAACCCTCGAGGAAGTAGAGCGCCGCCGAGCCAGCCGAGCCGACAAGCCACCAGCCGATGACGACGGGGGTCGACGTGAAGAGCACCTGGACAGAGGACAGGAGGAGGCCGAGGATGATGGCCCCGATGACGGCGAGGCCGTGAGGGAAGGGCTCAGGTCCGTGATCGGGGTAGCCCGTCCAGATCCATCGGGAGAGGGTCGACGTGTCGGACGCAAGAAGCTGCGTGGCAAACAAGAGGGCACCAAAGGCGAGTGTGGCGGAGACGATGCTGCCCTTCTTTGCCTTGTCGCTGGGCTTGTACGTGGGAGGGGACGAGCGGAGAAAGACGAGGTCCAAGATGCACACAACAGCGACGGCAAGACCGGGCACCTGGAGGCCGCCGTTGGTTTCGTTGAGGATCGGCCAGAGAGGGTTGACCGTGACGGTGTACACGCGCACGATAACCGAGAAGAGGATGCCGAGGACAAGGGCCAGGGCGGCGCGGTCACGGCGCAGGGGGGACTGGTACCAGGTCGACATGACCGAGACGAGATTGAGGGCCGCTGCAACACCGCCGAGAACGAGGCGAAGGCTGGGCGACGGCACGAGGTACGCGAGGATGCCCACGAGCGAGAGCAGCTGCACAAAGCCTTGCGTGCGTTGCGCCAGCCACAGCACGCCAGGGATGCTCAGGAGGACGGGCGACACGGTCGAGAAGATCATGGCCTCCTCTCCCGACATGGACATGTTGAACAACGGGAAGTACCTGGGCAAGGGAAAAAATTCCTTTTGGGTGAGGGACGAGAAAATAAATGGTGGTCATTACCAGATCATCGTGCCAAGCGACGTGATTAGGGTCCAGGTGATGAACGAGAGGTACATGTCGACAAAGAGGTCCTTGATCGAGGCAAGGAACGATTGCGAATACAACGAGTCCTCTGTGGCGGCGGCAACAGCGGTTGTTGCAGGCTTTGCGCTCTTGTTCACGACCGAAATGGAAACCTTGCTAAACTCGAGCAGCGATGTGGTGTCAAAGCCGACGTCGATGAGCACGAGGAGCCACTCAAAGTAGGCGTAGTACGAGTAGGCTAAACAACATGGTATTCAGCGTTTTCAAAACGCTGTCCTCATTACCTCCGGCGACAACGTGGACCTTGTGCTGGAGGAAAAAGTAGACGAGAGGGACGAGGTTGAGCAAAAAGAGGCCAGCAAAGACGAGCTTTGCAGTAACGGCGTTCTTGTATGCGGGGTTCTACGCAACGTGTGCTTTAGAGTAGGTTAAACGAGACGTACCACCGCTTACCGAGGTCAGTGCGTAACTGTAGGTCAGGTAGTGGAGGAGGGTGATGACGAGGTAGCCAATCATGGCAACGTCGTGGACATCGTGATCCTCACTGGATGTGACAAAGGTCCAGCCGCCGGCGAGGACCGTGCGCACGACGCCGAGGACGAGGACGAGGCCGGCCAAGGAGGACTGGTTCAACAGGACGACATAGGTGAGGCCCTGCAAGATGGGCAAACAACTGAGAACCATGCTGTGAAGGGGGAAAAAGGCAGTGCGTACAACAAGGAGGAAGCGAGGGGTAGCAGCAGCCGCCATCACGATCTGGAAAAAGTTGCGCTCAGGGTACCAGTCGCCGATGGTCGAACTGATGGAGGGGAACCACTCCTGAAAGAAAGAAAGAAAAATATCAGCGCCGAGCGTCTTTTTTTTAACGGCCATTGATCGTACATCGGGGAAGCCAAAGCTGCCGTTCTTGACGATCTTGATATAGTGCAGGTGCCATCCGATGGCGAGAGCGCCAAAGAACGCAGCTATTTTCAGGCAGAGTGAGCTTTTCATCCTGTGTGACTGCGGCGTCATACTGAACACGACCGCGGCATGCGCAAGCGCGATCACCGTGCCCTTGATCTCGACCGAGTTCTCCACGACCTGCCCCGTGTAAGAAGAGTCAGCAGTGCTGTTTTTGACACAAATCACCCCACCACCGTTTTGGGCGCCGCAGCAACAGCCTTGGGCGCCGCAGCAGAGGACGACGAGGGGGCGGCAGCAGGCTGCTGGGGTTGCTGCTGCTGCTTGGTCACAACAGGAGGAACCACAGGGCTGTCCGACTCGGAGCCGCTCGACTGGCCGGCCGTCTTCTTCTTACCCATTGCGTCAGAATGATGAAACGACTCGCATGTGGCAGCTGTTACCCGGGTGACGCGGTGTGTGCCCTAGTGGGTCGTTCTCTTTCAACTCGACTTGGTACGTTTTCTTGGCTGGGGCCGAGAGCTGGGTGGGGACGGAAGGGTGGCGGTGGCTCGTTGGGGCTCTGGTGTAGGTGTGCTCACGGCGGCGCGCGGTATTCAATTTCAAACGGACCTTCGCAAAGGGAAAAACGAGGAAAGAAAATGGATTTTTCTTTTGGTACCTCTTTTTTCCCTCGCGGAAAAGACGGCTGCGTGGGTGGGGGGAAGGGGCCGTGACGGGGACGAGGGCTGTCAACTGCGTGCGCAGCACCGTGGTGGGTTTGATGTTGTTTTTTTTTCCTTATTGGAAGGGGGTGGCTTACAATGCTCTGTCTTTTTTTTCCCTTTCGACAAGCACTAACGCGTTCTTGCTCCGATAGTTTTTAGAAGAACAAATCTTAAAAATGTCCAACGGTGGTGCAACTGTCCGCGACGTCCCCGCCGCTGACTTCATCAAGAGCTACGCCGCTTACCTCAAGCGCTCGGTATTGCAATAGGAAAAAAAAAAAGAACATGATTGGATCAAGCGCTGACCTTTTTTCTCCCCCCTTCTTCTCTGCTTTAGGGCAAGCTCGAGGTCCCCAAGTGGGTTGACGTCGTCAAGACTGGAACACACAAGGAGCTCGCTCCCTATGACCCTGACTGGTACTACGTGCGCACTGCCTCGGTCGCCCGCACCGTCTACCTCCAGCCCGGTGTCGGTCTCGGTGCCCTCACCCGCGCCTACGGTGGCTCTGTCAACCGTGGCTCGCGCCCCTCGCACCACGTCGATGGCTCTGGCTCGGTTGCCCGCCACGCCCTCAAGTCGCTCGAGAAGCTCAAGGTCATTGAGAACGACGAGACCAACGGGTATGGAATTTAAATATTTTGTAGGCTTCATCTTACTCCCTTCTTCTTCTTTTTTTTCTTTCGCAGTGGCCGCCGCATCACCCGCGAGGGCCAGCGCGATCTCGACCGCATCGCCACCGATGTTGCCACCAAGATCAAGGAGGCTGCCGCCACCGCCTAAATAGCGAGTCACTTGTTCATTTCGTACCCAAAAAAAAAAAGAAAAAGTTTAATCGCCGTATCGATGAGGAGGTGTTGAGCGCTGCCTCCAACAGAGAGGAGATTTTGTACAGCCGAATTTTCGTTTTCGCCGTGACTGGGAGAGGCCAGGATGGACGCACTACCAAAGATCGTGTTCAGGGTGAGCGCCCCGGCCCCGGCCCCGGCTCCAGGTGGTGCCGAGACACTGAGCAGTCCTGGTACGGTGGGGCGAGCGTGGTGTGGGTTGTCTGTGCTGACAAAGGGTGGACATATGCAGCTGCTAAGAAACGGAGTAGGCCGTCAGGACCGCCAAACTCGACCAAGAACGAGGCGACACGACATCGCGAGGCCGGCGACCGAGGGTGCGAGTGGGACACGTGCACGCAGACGCTGCAGAGTCTCGAGGACCTGGTAGACCACGTCGAAGCCCATGCACAGTATGCTTTGCTTGTGATCTTCTGCTTCAGCTGGTATTGATCACACGGGATTGCGCTTACGAACAGCAAGTCGCGCATCTGCATGTGGCGTGACTGCCCTCGCAAGGGCGAGACACAGCCGTCGACGTCGGCGGTGATCCAGCATCTGCGCCAGCACACCCACGAGAAGCCACACAAGTGCTCCGTGCCGTGGTGCGAGCAGCGGTTTGTGCGCAACGACATCATGCTCAAGCACCTCAAAGGTATCGCATTGCCGTTTTGTTTGCGCGCTGACCGAGGCTTGTCTGCACAGGCCACAGCGTCGCGGACGGCGGCGAGTCGACCGAGGTCCAAGCAGGCCAGGCTCCGCACAACTATCGTGGTGGAGGCGGAGGTGGGGCCCACAACAAGCGCAAGGCCGAGGCTGCGTCCATCGATGACGAACCGTCCCCTGCTCGGAAGAAGACTGCCCCCGCCGCCCCCACAAAAGTCGAGCTCGACTTTGAGACGTCGGATGACCTGTTTGACGCGCCGTCGCCCCCTCCTGTTTCAACACCAGTCCGCGCAGGCGTTCACCAGCCGCAACCGCAGCTGTCTGCAGCGACCCCCGTGATGATCAAGCAGCAGCCGCTTGCTGCAAATGCCAAGCAGCCACACCAGCACCTGCGGAAACAGCGGCGGCGGCAACGAAGGAGCGCGGCGGCCTCTCTCCAAGTGATCAAGGTGCTCGACGAGAGCCTGTTTGACGGCATCATCGATGCGCCCAAGGACGACGGCGATGTCGACGCATACCGCGCGCGCACCAAGGCCCTCAAGGTACGAGGCTCACTAAACTAAAAACAACACCGAAAAAAAATAATAATTATCCGGTTCTTCGTTAGGCTTGCTTCCAGTACCAGCTCTGGCGCAACAGCATGCTGGAGGACGAGCTGAACCGCCTCGATGCCAAGGCGCTCCGTCTCTTTGCTGAGAAGGAAGTCATCCTAGACACGCTCATGTCCTCTGTCGTAGAGTAACAGCAGCGAATTTTTTTTTTTTCAAAAAAAAAAAAAGAAAAAGAAAAAAAAATGAGCGGGAGTGACGCGTTCGTTGCCCGGTCGGTCGAGTTGAGCGACGAGGCGAGCGCGTGCCCCATCTGCCAGGAGACGTTTCTGACGCTGGCTCAGCTGAACCAGCACTTGGACGACGCGCACTCCAACAGCGACAAGTACGATAGCACGAAAAGGTACGAGGAAGCCAATACCCAAACACGCAATCCCTGTTTGACAACGTCGTCCCGTCCCAGGTCGCTCTTCAGCTGGTTCGACTATGCCAAGACACGGGTGATCGCGCCCATCTTTGAGCGTGCCAAGGACGCTGTGGCCCAGCAGGTACCGGCTCTGTCTCGTTTTTCTTGTGTTCTCACACTGGCGCTCGTTGGTTTCTAGTGGGAGGTCCAAGAGGTCGCCGAGGAGACCGAGCTCGTGAGCAAGGCGCACTGGCAGGCCGACACGCCCAACGACACGTGCTTCAGGTGCTTCAAGCAGCTGGGCCGTGTCAACAGGCGGCACCACTGCCGGCGCTGCGGTCGCATCTTTTGCGACGACTGTTCGTGCTACGAGATGAAGCTCAACAAGGACGCAAACCACGACCCCGCCAAGGGCGTGTGGTGCCGCGTATGTCAGACGTGCTTTGAGGATCGCAAGGGCTACTTGCAGGAGGAAGGTATGCCCTTGTGTGTGTGTGCGCGCGCGCCTCGCAGAGTTAAACGCCAACATCACACCCACAGGCGCCTCAAGGAGTCACTTTAAGCACTTTAAGAAGCTGCGAAAGCCCATCCTCGACAAGAATGAGCTCGAGATTAGCCGTCTGGAGAAGCGACTCGAGAAGGTAAGCAGGGTGCTTTTTGTGGTGGTGGCTCTCTCACCATCGCGCCCGTACAGCTCGAAAAGTTGTACCAAGAGAGCAGCGCCCTGGGAAGCGTCCTGCAGCGCGAGAAGGAAATGTCGGTGGTGCAGTGGGAAGATGATGCGACTGCGCCCAACTGCCACTGGTGCAAGTACGAGCTATTATTGGGGGGAAAAATGCACCCAACACAAACTATATATCTTTTAGGAAAGCATTCAGCATGCTGGCCCTGCGTAGGCACCACTGCCGGTTGTGTGGTCTCTCCGTGTGTGGCGTAGACACGTGCTCGATTACCCTGCAGCTTACCCAGACTCGTATCTTTGTTGCGGATTTTATTTATTTATTTATTTATTTTTTTTAAAAAAAAAAATACTTTTCCTACCACGACAGCAACTGTTCAGGTCCGTATTTGTGTCGACTGCAACAAGTTGCTCGTTCGAAAGCAGCAGGTGATCAAGGACCAGAACCAGCCGCCGCCTCCGTTCATGCCACTGTACGAAAAGCTGCTACGGGCCCAGGTGTTTTGCAATACAAACCTGCCTGTTTTCAATGAGCATCTGCTGTCCCTCCAGTAATAACTTCAAAGTGATTTTTTGCATTGCATTTGTGAACGTCTTCCCTACAGAAAAGAGCGCGAGCTCAAGTCGCGCCAGCGAATCTTTGACCAAGCCAATACTCTTCGCGATCAACTCATCCTGTCGTTCCGGAACATCGACGAAATCAGCAAGGCCATTGTCGCCATTCCTATTGACGAGAAGCGGGGCGGTGGCGCGTACAAGCGATTGCACGCGTATGTGCCCTTTTGCTTGCATTGGTCTGTTTGGGCTGACGTTAATTATGTGCAATAAGAAACATTCGGAGTGCGGCGCTGTACACCCTGCAAACTCAGATGTTTTCACTGTCACTCATGCCCAAGGACTGGAAGCTGCCCAAGGGGCTACAGACGTCATCTGCAAGTAAACAGCAGCAGCAGCAGCAGCAGCAGCAGCAGCAGCAGGAACAACAGCAGCAGGAGCAAAAGAGCACGCGCACCTCGTCTATTAAAAAGTCGCCCACCACCAAGTCGGACCAAAAGGCGCAAGCATCCGCATCGTCCTCGTCAGCCTCTACGGCGTCGTCGTCGGTGGCAGCAGCAACAGCAGGTGTGGCGGCAGTAGACCTAAACAGCCCCTCCGTGCCGACGACTGTCTCGCCCGTCATGAGCCAGCAGGACATTGTCTCGGCCAAGCAGACTCTGGAGGTCATGAAGGCGCAGCGCGAACAAGTTCGGATATACATCAAGGACGCCTCAAAGGACGGCCGCAAAGACGACATCGTCTCCTTAAAGCTTTCTGAAAAGGATCTCGAGCTGGAAATCTACCGTCTCGAGACTCTCATTCGTAAAAAGCGTTAGAAAATTTTCCAAAGCATAGTCATCATCTCACCATTTTGTTTTTGTACGCTCTTTCTTTTTGATGCATCAAGTTTGCAGGCAGATCTCCGAATGTACAAAGAAAACTTTTTTTTTTTCCCCCGTTCCTCAGCGATTGTTGCCAAAGAAACCGCCTTCACGCTCGATTTCATCCAGCAGCTGCTGCCTGTACTTGGCCTCATCCTGCAGGGAATCGCTCAGGATCTGGTTGCGCGACAGCAACGAGACAAAATTTTGCTCGATCGTTTGGCGCTCGACGTCTGCCTCGCGCACCAGGGCAGGCTCTTGCCCGATGAGTTCCTCGGCATCCTGGGTCACGAGCTGTTGTTGCTCTTGGAGCATGTCGATCTCGTGGTTGAGTGAGGAGAGCTGCTCGAGGGCGCCAGAGAAAGCCAGCTGTGCCTTTTCGATGCTAGTTTTGAGCTGATTGGCCTCGCGCAGTGCACGGGTCTGCTCTTTGTCCAGTTCGCCCATGGACTTTGCGTGCTATTAAAAGAAAAGAAAAGAAAATTAATTAAATTGGGAAAAAAAAAAATTTATCTTTTTTCGTACCTGTGACATGACTTTGGCGAGTGCGCGCTCGTTGGCCTGCAGATTTTCGGTAGAGCGAGCAACAGCAGCTTGCGCAGCCAGGATCTTTTCGGCCAGTTCCTTTCTTTCGACGCGGATCTGCGCAATGTCGTCCTCCAGTTGTTGCATCGTGGTCTCCTGCTGCTTGAGCGTCTGGCGGAGCGACTCGACACGTCGCTGCTCTCGCTTCTCCTTGGTCTCGTCCTTGAGCATCGAGTTTTGCAGTGACTGGAGTTCCGTCTTGAGGGCAGATTCTTGCTTCTGAAAGTCTCGCTTCAGTCGCTTGATCGTCGCCTGTTGCTCCTTTCGGATGACGTGCTGCAGATGGCAAGATCAGGTAAGGCGGAGAAAACGCAAAATACCTCAATTTCAACCGTGCGCTCCAGTTCAGCCGTGCTCATGACGGTCAGGGTGTCCGTAGACAAAGATGCTGTAGTTGCAAGGGCGGCCAATGCCGGATCGGCTACAATGCCGGCTTCGTACGGGCTTCCAGATGCTTCAGATGCAGCCGCCGCGGTCACGGCATCAGTTTCCAAAGTTGCTGCTGCTATTGCTGCTGCTGGTACTGGCACCGCCGCACCTGCGGCGTCCTCCACTAATACCGCTTTCCGTGCATGCGTGGGAGACGATGCAGCCGTCGTGAAAGCGACGTGAGAGCTGAAAAAATAAAATAATAAATAAAAACGGACAAGACATGAATGCGTACCTGGAAACGATGCACTCCAAGGCGGACACTTTGAGAAAGACGCGCAGCGTGTTGGTGGTACCAGGAGGCAGGTCTGAAACGGTCAGTGTGGGCACTTCGTCGTCAGCACCGCCGCCCGAGTGCGTCCGCCTGATGTTTGCAGACGGCACCGCTTTCCCGTTGGCGATCACAAGAAGATTCTTTTCGGACAAGTCCCACTGCGACGGTTGCGGCAGCAATTCGTCCAGGCTGTTTGATGGCTTGGATACCGGCCTGCTTGATGACCTTCGATCCTTCGAAACAAGGTTGTCAACGTAGGCTGTGGCCAAAAAAAAAAAGAAAAAAAAACGCATCAGAAAAAATGTTTTTTTGTATGATCTTGTAATTTCGTACCGTTCAGTGTTGTAATTGTAAGGGGTGTCATGAAAAAGGACCAGACGCGACTGGTGGCAAACGAGTTTTCTTCAAGCTTGAGGTGGTTGTTCGGGTCTTCGTGAGCGAGCAGGCCCAGCGAAAAACTCATCGCGGTCGACGAGAAC